>Ga0315906_10008046_pt1 | contig 12681 bp, 9 predicted proteins | sample LakEriMetagenome_4_FD_203526 | JGI IMG/M metagenome (GOLD analysis project Ga0315906, IMG submission 203526) | Freshwater fungal communities from buoy surface, Lake Erie, Ohio, United States - Buoy 2 MA122 | ecosystem: Environmental > Aquatic > Freshwater > Lake > Lake biofilm | place: USA: Lake...
GGTATCAGTGCCCTTGGCCGGAGCTTGGATACCGAGCAACTCGGGCAACCGGTCCGCGAGCATGCGGTAGCCGCTGTCATTCAGGATGACCGGGCTCTCGTAGGTGACCATGCGCAGCATCGAGATACGACGCGTGGCACCCAAGATGTCCACCACCGGAATTCCCGAAGTCTTGCCCAAATTGCCCAAAGCTTCGGCCACTTCGTTCAACGCCTTGGAGTGATTGGAATCGGGCCGTTCTCCTTGTTGTTGGATCGGCGTGAAGAACACGAACCGTACCGGTTGGCCGCTGGCTTCGCGGATGCCGGTCATTAGCCGGCCGGTGTCGGCGCCGAACTTCGAGAGATACGCTGCATGGGCCTCTCCGGCCGGGATATCGGCCAACTCGAGCGCCGCAGTCATGCCGTAGCTGAGGATGGCGACCGAAGGCTTGGCGATGGCCACTTGCTCCTGAACGCGCTTGAGCCAGCTCTCCTCCGACTTGTTCCAATCGAAGCTGGCGCGGGCTTTGCCCATAGGGGTATCGCCAGCCCAGGACAGGTTGCGGAAGGTGAGGCGACGGTCGGAGTACGAAGTTGTCAGCGCGGTCTCCAAATGCCCGTAGTCGACCTCCCGCTCAAAGAAGGTGTCACCGATGAAGAGCACGCGGTCTCCGTCATTCAGCGAGAACCGCGCCGGCTCGGCGGCGGGCAGGGCGGGCACACCCCGGCCCAGACCGAGAATCAGGACGCAAAGCCAGAGGTGGATTCGTTGACCGAGGAGCATGGTTTGAGCGTGATGGGAAACCCCCGGTCCGGGGAAGCAGGAAAGAAGGGATGCGCCTATCTGAGCCGACCCGCTGCCCGAATTGCTGGATCGACTCATAAATCGCCGATCACCTCGCCTCGATCGGGTTGGTAGATCATGTCCGTTGGCCCGGAGGTGAGCCTCCTTGATCCCCTCGTCCCATTCCATGCAGTCTCGGAATCCCATGACCGAGTTCTTCGACACCCACGCACACTTGGATTTTCCGGACTATGCCGAGGATCTGGAGGCCGTGGTGGCGCGTGCCACGGCAGCTGGGATTACTCGTATCGTAACCATCGGGACCACGCTCGAGGGCAGCGCCCGGGCCGTGGCCATCGCCGAGCGGTTTCCGTCGGTGTTTGCGGCCGTGGGCGTCCACCCGGGGCACATGGATGAGTCACCCGATGAAATCCGACCCGTGCTGCGCGAACTCGCGCGACACCCCAAGGTGGTGGCCATCGGGGAAACGGGCCTCGATTTCTTCCGCCGCCCTGGTGAGCCCGAACCGGAACCGGTCGCCGATGCAGCCAATCGCCGCAAACAAGCGTCACTGTTCCAGCAGCAGTTGGAGGTGGCCGCGGAACTGGGCCTCAACGTCATCATCCACACCCGCGACTCCTTCGCGCCGACCCTGGAGGTCTTTCGGCCCTACGCCGCGCGGGTGAAAGGCGTCTTCCATTGCTGGGTGGGTTCGGTGCCTGAACTTCGCGAGGTCGAGGCGCTCGGGTCGCTGGCCAGCTTCACCGGCATCGCCACCTTCAAGAACGGCGTGAATGTGCGCGAAGCGGCCGCGGCCGTGACGGGTGGGCACTTCATGCTGGAAACCGATTGCCCGTTCCTGGCCCCGGTCCCGTTCCGCGGCAAGCGTTGTGAGCCCGCCTATGTGGCTGAAATCGCCGCAGCCATCGCCGAGGCCCGCGGCCTGAGCCTCGAAGCATTGTCTGCCGAGACTTGCGCGACTGCCCGACGATTCTTTCCGAAGATGGGCTGATTTTCTGGGACCTGGGACGGTCACCCAACTGATACCAAAGTTCCTCACGGAGACCGAAGAGCCGACCATTGCCCGGGGTTTTGACCGTTTCCGGGTCCGTCACCGGGGCGGTGAGTCACTCCAGGTGGATGCAACGGTAACCGGGATTGTTCGCCTCAATGAGAGCCCGGCCCTCAGGGCCTAGGACGAGCAGGGCGGTAGACAACGCATCGGAGACCGCAGCCTCGGGCCCCACGACCGCGGCGCATCGGGCCCGACGAACGGGTTCGCCGGTGCGTGGATCCAACACGTGGCCCAGTTCCTCGCCACCTTCGGTGAAGGACTTTCCCCAGACGGCGGATACCGAGAGGGATTCGTCGTGGAGTTCGACCGAATGTGTGACCGATGGCTCGCTAGGAGGTGCGACCAAGCCCGTCGCTGCGGGTACGGAATCCCGAGGACCGGGTAAGCCCACCCGCCAAGCGCGTCCGTCCGGAGCCAACCCGCGAGTGAGGATGCTGCTTGTGCCCCCGTGCAACAGCGCGTGCGTCACGCCGGCCTCGGTCAGCAGTTCGAGCGCCCGGTCCAGGGCGTGACCTTTACCAAGGGCACCGAGGTCGAGTTCCACACCGGGGCAATCAAAGGTCACCGAAAACTCCGAGGCATCGAGACGGACCCGGTTCCACCCTGAGGCATCGCGGGCCTGACGAACGGCCTCCGGCGATGGCCTGGAGCCAGTGCCACCGACGAACCCCCAAGCCCGCAGAATGGCACCCACCGTGATGTCGAAAGCCCCATCGGTGACCTCGGAAAGAACCAGGGCCCGCTCCAGCAAACGGAAGGTACTTGGCGATACCCGGACTGGGCCCTCCGCAGCGCCGGCATTCACCCGGGCGATATCCGACAATCCGCGATATCGGCTGAGGGCCGACTCGAGCGCGTCGACCTCGTCCAGGGCCTCCTCACCGGCGGCGCGCAACCGCTCCGGAGCCTGTCCCCAAAGCACCCACTCGAAGCGGGTCGCCATCGCGTGACGAGCGAGGCGAACCGGCTGTGGCATGCCTGAGATGTCGGTCATGAGCCGCAATTCAGCGGCCTAGGGCCGCGCCGGGAAAGGCCAAACCACCGGATCAGCGGATCTCCACCGCCGAGCTTGTCGTGCCTCTGGCGACGGGTAGGGTGTCGCGCATGGCAAGAGTGCATTCGGTGCTGGCGGCTTCTGTGCTGCTGGTGGCAACAGCGGCCGACAGTTGGGCCGCTCTCCCCCGGAAACTGGCGTCGTCGGTCGAACGCCTGAAAGCGGTCGGGCCGGAAGGACAGGGGAATGCAGTGGCCCAGGTCGCCTGGAACGATGTGGCCAAGGCCAAGGCCTCCCAGATCCCCGATTTGATCGTGGCCATGGACGGAGCCAATGACTACGCGATCAACTGGATTCGTGCAGCGATCGAGGCCGCGGTGCAACGCGAGACGGTTGCCGGATCGAAGCTCTCGGTAAAATCGCTCGAGACGGTCCTGCGCGACACCCGACACCACCCGCGGGCTCGCCGCCTGGCCTTCGAATTGATGCAGCGAGTGGACGCATCGAAGGCTCAGACAATCCTGCCCGATTTCTTGCAAGATCCCGGTTCTGAAATGCGCCGCGAGGCCGTCGCCCAACTCATGGCCACCGCCGCCCGGCAGACCAACGGAACCAAGGCCACTGCGGTGACCACCTACCGCCAAGCACTCGGCTTTTCCCGAGAAGCCGACCAGATTGAAGACATCGCCAAGCGCCTGCAGGACTTGGGCGACAAGGTCGACCTGGCCAAGACCTTTGGTTGGGTGTCGAAGTGGCAGTTGATCGGACCCTTCGACAACACCGGTGAGGCCGGGTTCGCCAAGGTGTACCCGCCGGAAGAACGCGTGGACTTGGGAGCAGGACTCACTGGCAAGAGCGGTTCGGTGAAGTGGTTCCCTTATGAGACCCGCAGCGAATACGGGTTGGTGGATTTCAATCAGGCGATCTCGTCGTTGAAGGGTGCGGTGGGTTATGCAACCGCCGAGTTCTGGAGCGATTCGGCCCGCACCGCCCAAGTGCGTTTGGGCTGCAAGAACGGCTGGAAGGTGTGGGTGAATGGGGCGCTGATCTTTGGTCGTGATGAGTACCATCGGTCAGCCGAGATCGACCAGTATCGCATGCCCGTTTCATTGAAGGCCGGAAAGAACATCCTCCTCGTCAAATGCGCCCAGAACGAACAGACGCAAGACTGGGCCAAAGAATGGGAATTCCAGCTCCGGGTCACCGACGAGCAGGGCACCCCGATCGTCTCCACCCGCTGAATCCATTCCTGAACCTCGCTGACCGACCTACGATCCATGAAACTCTCCCTGCTCCTGACTACGGCCCTCACGGTGGCCGGCTCCCTCGGTGCCGCCGATTGGACCCAATTCCGGGGTCCGAATGGCGACGGTCTTTCCAGTGACACCGGCGTGCCGGTACGACTCGATCCGTCTTCGATCACTTGGTCCATCTCATTGCCGGGCCGTGGGTTTTCATCCCCGCTAATTCTTGGCGACAAGGTCTTCGTGACGGCCGGAAGCGGCGCCCGCCAGGATCGACTCCATGTGCTCTGCTTCCGGGTGACGGATGGGGCCTTGTTGTGGGAACGCCAATTCTGGGCTACGGGTCGGACCATGACCCACGAGAAGATCGGCGCGGCAACGCCGACGCCGGCCTCGGATGGCAAAGCGATTTACGCGATCTTTTCCTCCAACGACTGCGTGGCCGTGGATCTCGACGGTCGGTTGCTGTGGTTCCGCGGGCTGGGCCGCGATTACCCCAATGCGAGCAACTCCTTGGGCATGTCCTCGTCCCTGGTGGTGGTGGATGGCGTGGTGGTCGCCATGGTCGAGAACGACAGTGAATCGTTCACCGCTGGACTCGATGCCCGCACAGGCGTGAATCGCTGGAAATTGGACCGCCCGAAAAAGGCCAACTGGACTTCGCCGGTGGTCTTCAAATCGCCGGGACAACCCAATCGGGTGTTGCTGCAGTCCTCGCAAGGGGTGACAGCCGTGGACCCGACGACCGGCAAGATCGCTTGGGACCTCACCGACGGAGCCTCAACTGTGCCCTCGCTGGTGGTGAGCCAGGGCAAGTTGGTCATTCCCGCCAATGGGATCACGGTCGTGGAACCCACCGCGGGCGATGCGAAGCCGAAGTCTGTTTGGCGTTCGGCCCAATTGCGCCCGGGCACCGCCAGCCCGGTGGTCGTGGGCGGTCGCCTCATCACCCTCAATGATGGCGGCATCCTGACGTGTGCCGATGCGCAAGACGGCAAGCGTCTCTGGCAGTTGCGCTTGAAGGGTTCCTTCAGCGCCACCCCGGTAGTTGCCGGCGGGCATTTGTACTGCGTGAGCGAAGATGGCCGGGTGCAGGTGGTGGATCCGTCGAAGGCCGAGGGGGTCGTGGTCAGTGAGTTGACCTTGGAGCAAACGGTCATCGGCACTCCATCCATCGCCTCGAACTCTCTCTTCGTGCGCAGCGATTCTCGGTTGGTGCGCTTGGGCGGCGCCGCTCTTCGGTGACGCGCTCGATGCTTTCCATCGGCCCGGACTTCAGAAAGATTTCCGCCATGCACTCCCTACGGATCCGACCCTCTTGGCCGTGGCTCGCCTTGCTCATGCTCGCGGGTTGCGCCTCGTCGGGAGGGCGTCCGGAGAATTCCTCCATGAATCTCCACCTGCGATCCCAGAATGGCGGAGCCTCCGGCGTCATCGTAACCTCAGAGCGCGTGGAGTCGTGGGACCCCCACCGCACCGCCATCATCGTTTGTGACATGTGGGATGACCACTGGTGCAAGTCGGCTTCGTCCCGAGTGGGCGAACTCATCGAACCCATGAACCGGACGCTGGAGGCCGCCCGAAAGCAGGGTGTTTTCATCATCCACGCTCCCAGCAGCGTCACGGCTTTCTATCAAGGAACCCCGGCCCGCGAGTTGGCCCTCAAGGCGCGCCACAGTGCGACCCCCCGTCCGTTGGCCACCGCAGAACGCTGGGGGACACGCTGGTGCTGGCCCGACGCTTCGCACGAAAGCGTGCTGCCCATCGACGATTCCGACATGGGGTGCTCTTGCTCCGGTTCCAAGTGCACGGTGCGTGAGGCGTGGACTCGCCAGCATCCAGGTCTGCGGATTGAAGCGGGCGACGCCCTCACCGACGATGGCCAGGAAACCTGGAACCTGCTCGCCGAGCGCGGCATCGACCATGTCATCCTCTGCGGAGTGCACCTCAACATGTGTGTGCTCGGCCGACCCTTCGCCATTCGGCAAATGGTCCGCATGGGCAAGCACGTGGCCCTGATCCGCGACCTGACTGACACCATGTACAACCCGGAACGGCCTCCCGGGGTGGATCATTTCACCGGCACCGACCGCGTGGTGGCGCATGTCGAACGCTATTGGTGCCCCTCATTCACCAGCGCGGACATCACGGGCGGGAAACCTTTCCGCTTCCGCGAGGATCGCCGCTGAACGCCGCCGGCGACATTGACGCATTCACCCCGGACCGTTTCTGTTGAACGACATCATGGCCAAGCCCGTTGCCTGCCTGCTGTGCCGCCATGAGCGGACAACCCAGATCGATTCCCTCGCGCCCGAGGAGATTGGCCGGCTATGGCACTACTTTGGCGTGGCATTGGGCCCGGAGGCGCAGACGTCATTCCAAGGTGCGTCACGAGTGACCCAGCACCGGTGCGCGGCCTGCGGATTCGAGTTCTTCGATCCGGTGCTGCCCGGGAACGGGGCTTTCTACACCGACTTGCAAACACAGGTCGCTCGGTATTATCCCGGTGACAGCCCGTCGTTCCTGCATGCGATCGACTTGGCTGGCCGAGTGGGTTCGCGCGACTGCATGGACCTCGGGTGCGGCGATGGCGGTTTCCTGGATTTGGCCCGTTCCAAGGGCATCGAAACCCATGGCCTCGACCTGAATCCGAAGGCCGTGGCAGCGGCTCAGGCGAAGGGACACGACGTCCATGCCTCGACCGCCGAGGCCTTCGCCCAAAGCCATTCGGGTCGGCAATTCTCACTCGTCACCGCCTTCGAGGTCATGGAACACGTCCCGGATCCGGTGGCGTTCTTCCGTGACGCGGCGCGTTTGGTCGCACCCGGCGGGCATTTGGTGATTTCGGTGCCGCACGGGCAGGGGCTGTATCGTTGGTGGACGCTCGAGCCGTGTCAGTGGCCACCCCATCACATCACTCATTGGCGTCGCTCCGATCTTGAACGCCTTGGCCAGCAGCATCGGCTGGAGTCGGTCTGGTTCGGTGCGGATCCGTTGCGCGGCGTGCAAGTGCGGCTGAGCCTGCAGACGCAGGGTGAACTCGAACACCTCCTAGGTCGCCGGCCCTCGAAGCCGGGCCGCTTCTGGACCGAACTGATGACCTTCCTCTACCGGGCCGGTCTGTGCCGTCACTACCTCCGCTGGGGCACCAGTTTGCATGCGCATTACCGGAAGCCGGTGGGTTCGGAGTCTGCCTGAATTCCCTCGGGTTTGATCCGACCATCGAGCTCTCTGACCAATCCCTCACACGCTGAAATCCGCCGCACCCCTCCCCGACTGTGATTCGCTGAAACTCCGGTTGAGCATCTCACTGAATCAGCGGTCTTTCCAACGGCGGCGCAACTCCATCAATTTTCGGGTGGTCCGGAACGAAAGCCAGTCCAAGCCTGGAGGCCGTGTCGGCAGGGGACGTCGGGGCAGGGTGGGTTGACTGGCGATGTGTCGGAGAAATCCGGCGAAGGTCGCCCGGTACACCGCCGAGGCGTGACCCTGGACCCGGTCCATGGCCCGGCGACGGACCGTTTCAATGCGCGGGCCCGGCCATTGAGCCAGTTTGGTGATCAATGCGGCCAAGGCCGACAGGTCGCCGGCCGGATAGACCAGCATTGAATCGACATCGGCCGCGTATCGGTCACCGCCGCTGCCGATGGCCGGATGGATGGGGACCACGCCGGCGGCCATGGCTTCCAGTAACGCGATGGGAGTGCCTTCGTAGTCGCTCACGAAGAGCAGGGCGTCCCAGCTCGACAAGATATCCCAATACTCGGCCCCGGATCGGCGCCCGTAAAAGACGAAGCGTTTCCGATCCGGCAACTGGCCCTCCAGCCACGACCGTTCCGGTCCATCGCCCAAGAATTCGAGGCGGTAGTTGATGCCAGCTGCATCCAATCGCGACACCAACTCCGGGATGCGGTCGATGCGCTTTTGCTCAAGGGCGAGGCGGCCGCAGAAACCCAGGCGGAGCGGGGTACCCCATGGCCGGGCCGACCCGGGGAGGGTTGCGGGCGGGTCGATGGGATAGAGCACCCGGAGGAGGCGATCGGGCGACAAATCGGGCCGGGCTTGCAGCACCCGCTCGGCGATGCGGTCGTTGACGCAGGCGAAGCCGTCGGCCCAATGAGCCCGGGTCTGCAACTGCTCATCGAGCCCTGGCGTGTCGCTGTGCAGGTACAGGATGCGGCGGGCCGGCGGGAACAAGTCGTCAAAATAAGGCCAACCCCAGGTCGTGTGGTAGACAACGACATCGGGCTTCCAATCCGGGAATGCAGCGGCCACCCGTTGGCGGGCCTGACGGATGGACAGGGTGTCCCGGAAACCAAGAAACCGGGCGCGCGGCCAACCGGGAGTAGGGTCCTCCCAGAAGACCAAAAACCGGGAATCGATCCCCACGACGGCATCGGTTTCATGGTGCGAACGCAGCACGGATTCGACACCGCCAAGCCCTGCAAACTGGGTGCCGATCGACAAGACCTTCAAAGGGCCCGCAGGCGATACCTCAGTCGGACTCATGCGAACGTGGAGCGGTGGGCTGGGCGGTCAGTTGGACCCAAACGCGGCCGTCTTGGATCCGGGTGGGGAATGCCCGAAGGGGTTTGTCTGGCCGGGTGATGCCGGTGCCATTGCGGGCATCGTAGGCCCACCCGTGCAGCGGGCAGTGCAGGGTGCATCCATCCAGGAATCCCGATCCCATGGAACCGCCTCGATGCGGGCAGGCATCTTCGACGGCATGGAAGCCGTCCTCCAGACAAACGAGAGCGATCCGAAGACCTCGGGCTTCAACGGTTCGGCAGTTTCCAGGAGCCAAGCTTCCGGCTTCGGCCACATCACACCAAGTGTCCATGGACCGAGATAGCCACCGGTATCGTCCGGATTGCAAGCTCACCGACAGGGTCGTGCCGCATCGCAAGAGAGCAAGGCTCTGGCGGATGCCACTTGGCATCGGCCAATCCGAGGGTAGTTTCTTGCTCATTGCCAACCATGATGCGCCATGTTTTGACCGGACTCTGCCTCGGAATCCTCACTGCGGTCGCCCAGAATGGGGACAAGCCGGGCGAGGCCCAGCGTGAGGTGGTTCCTGCAGACCGGATCCCGCCCTCGCCGGTCCTCTCGCCGGCCGACCAGTTGCGAACCTTCCGACTGCCGCCGGGTTTCTCAGCAGAAGTGGTGGCTGCCGAACCGTTGATCCATTCGCCGGTGGCGGTGGAGTTCGATCCGCAGGGCCGTCTGTGGGTCGTGGAAATGGCGGGCTACATGCCCGACCAAGAAGCTCGCGGAGAGGGCAATCCGACCGGTACCATCGCCATCCTCACCGATACCGATGGCGATGGTCGGATGGATAGGCGAACGATCTTTGCCGATCAACTGGTCATGCCTCGGGCCATTCACCTGACCCACGGTGGAGCCCTCGTGGCCGAGCCCCCGAAACTGTGGTGGATGAAGGACACCAACGGCGACGGCAAGGCCGACGAAAAGATCTTGGTGGCCAGTGACTACGCCACACAGAACGATCCCGCACTGGGGCTGAAATCCAACCCGGAGCACGCCAGCAACGGTCTGCTGCGCAACGTGGACAATTGGATTTATTCCGCCAACCACACGGTTCGCTTTCGCAATACCTCCGGCGCGCCGCCCACTTGGATCCGTGAAGAAACCGTCACGCGCGGTCAGTGGGGCATCAGCCACGACGACGCGGGCCGGTTGTTCTACAACTCGAACTCGGATCAGATTCGCGGCGACCTGTTGCCCTCCCATTATTTGGCCCGGAATCCGAACCTGAAATCCCCGGTCGGAGTAAACGCCCAGTTGGCCAAGTCCCAACAAGTTTGGTCGGCGCGAGTGAATCCGGGTGTAAACCGGGGTTATCAGCCCAATACGCTGACGCCCGAGGGCAAGCTCGCCAGTTTCACGGCGGCTTGTGGCCCCTTGGTCTATCGCGGCGATCAGTTCCCGGAAGATTACCGAGGCGATGTCTTTCTGTGCGAACCGAGCGCCAACCTCATTCGCCGCAACAAACTGACCGAGCAGGACGGGGTGATCACAGCGACCAACGCGTACGACTCGGACGAGTTTTTGACGTCGACTGATGAGCGCTTCCGGCCGGTGAATTTGCAAAACGGTCCCGACGGAGCGCTCTATGTGGTGGACATGGCTCGCGGCCTCATCCAGCACCGCATCTACCTGACGAGCTACTTGCGCAAGCAAATCGAGTCGCGAGGACTTCAGGCACCGACCGACTTGGGCCGCATTTATCGCATCGTTCATTCCGGGAAATTGCCGGGCCGCGCGGCGCGTCTGCCCGAAAAGCCGTCGACTCGCGACCTGATGGTTCGACTGTCCAGTGCCAATGGGTTCTGGCGGGACACCGCCCAACGCCTGTTGGTGGAAACCCCCGCGTCCGAGTCGGCCGAGGCCTTGCAGCAATTGGTCACCCAACGCGATTCCACGCCTGCAGTGGTGCGGCTCCAGGCTCTCTGGACACTCGAAGGGCAGGGGAGGTTGCCCTTGGAAACCCTCCTGTCGGCCCTGGACGATCCAGATTCCAAGGTGCGTTCCGCTGCGTTCCGAATCACCGACAGCCTGCCCCCGGGCCCGGTGCGGGAAACGGCCGTCGAGCGCATGATCCAACGCGCACCGTCCGTCCGCGGAGAGGCCCAGATCGCCCTGCTCTGTTCTCTGGGAAACATCGGCACGCCTGCAGCCGATGCGGCGATGCGATTCCTGCTCATGACCGGCCCAGCCACGCCATTGCGTCAGGATGCGGCGATCAGCGGGCTCAAGGGACGCGAGTTCACATTCTTGACCCAATTGCTCGGCGACGCTCAGTGCGGACCCGACAAAAAGGACCACGCTCCGTTGGTGTCCAAGCTGGCGCGATGCGTCGGGGCTTCGGGGCGTCCGACCGAGATTGCGGCGGCTTTGAATCTAGCGGCCAAACTCAAGGACAACGAGTGGCCACTGCCGGCCTTGTTGGACGGATTCGCTGGCCTGGTTCCGGCGGCCTCCAAGGGCGCTCCGGCTCCGCGAATCAAGCAGACGGAGTTGACTGCCGAACCCGAAGGATTGGTGGCACTGCGTCGTTCCGCCAATGCCGAGATCGTGGCACGGGTCCAGAAGATCGAGTCGCTCTATTTCTGGCCTGGCAAATCCGCCAGTGCCGACACCTTGGCTGCCGGCAGCGTTCAAGCCTTGCCGCCGATCGCCAAAGCTAGTTTTGACCGGGGTCGTGACATTTATCCGACCATTTGCGGCGCCTGCCATCAGCCCCATGGCAATGGGCAAGAGGGTCTGGCGCCACCCTTGGTGGATTCGGAATGGGTCCTGGGTTCCGAACAACGCTTGGTCCGGGTGGTCCTGCATGGCTTGCGCGATGCGATTACGGTCAAAGGTGTCCGCTACGAGTTGAACATGCCGGCCTTGGCTGAGGCTTTGGACGATGGCCAGATCGCCGACTCGTTGACCTACATCCGTCGCGAATGGGGCCACGCCGCTGCGCCGGTATCGGCGGAGGTGGTCAAAGCCATCCGAACTTTGGAATCGAAGCGCGAGGATTCATGGACTCAGGCCGAGTTGCAGAAAATTCCGTGACGCGGCGGTTCTTCAGGAGATTTTTCCCGTGGGGTTCATCGGATCCCAAGTGCCAGGTTTCATCGAAAAACCAGTGATTTTGGTGGTACCCGGTAAATGCACAATGTGTGTTATATTCATTTGCGACATCCCCCTGTGGGTGCCGCTTTTGGCTTGATGGTTCCCCAAAGTCCGTCTCCGTTCGATGAGCCACGCGCTCTGTTCGATGAACCGGGCTGAATGGATCCAACGGTTGCTGGAATCCGGAGGGTCGAATTTCGAGAAACTGTGAAACTCTCGAGAGACTGAGCTCACATCCCCAACAGCATGGAAGGATTGGCCCGGTCGTCACCCAGTTGGAATCGCGGGAATGCCTTGAGCGAGATGGTCAGCGCAATGGTGAAGTCCTGAGGCCCGATTCGGTTCTCACGCAATCGGAAGCCTAGCCCGACGGTCCAACTCCGCAGATCGCGGTAAACTTGGTACTGTTGCTCCTCAAGCGTGCCGTCGCGTGCTTCGAATTGGTGAACCCCTCGGACCGCCCAATTTTCGTTCAGTTTTGCATGAAATCTACTGAAAATAAGGTTGTTTCCGGCACCATACAAGGTCCAGTCGTCGCGCAAGTAGCGGTGGCCGATGCTCCAGTCAAACCACTCGGTGGGCGACCAGGTGGCTCGATGATTGGATTCCCGAAACTCGCGGGTCACGGTATTGAACCGTGTTTCGGAGGTCAGCGTCAGCCAAGAGCGGGGCATGAAATCGACCTCGGAGTAGAGGTCTGAAAACTGGGTCTGATCGGTGCGTTGTTGGATGCGCCAGTCGGTCAGGAGGGACCAATTCAGGACGTTCTCCACCTGCCCCTCCCGCTTGGTTTGGACCTTGTTCCGGAGACCCAGTCGCACCGTGTTTTGGCTGTCCACCGAATCAATCTGCGTGTAGTCGGGAAAATGGATGGGCAACAGCTTTGGGCTGATGAGTTCCCGGTCGAACTGAGGCAATTCGGTCGGGGTCCGGTTGGGCTCCGGTACGAAAACGTAGCT
>Ga0315906_10008048_pt1 | contig 12681 bp, 12 predicted proteins | sample LakEriMetagenome_4_FD_203526 | JGI IMG/M metagenome (GOLD analysis project Ga0315906, IMG submission 203526) | Freshwater fungal communities from buoy surface, Lake Erie, Ohio, United States - Buoy 2 MA122 | ecosystem: Environmental > Aquatic > Freshwater > Lake > Lake biofilm | place: USA...
CGATCTGATCGCCGCAAAGCTTCCGGCCAAGCCACAGGCTGGAAACACGGTCCCAGTATCGCCCAACCCACAGCTTTGCCCTAGCCCAATCCGATCTGTTCCCGCCCGTTGACCCTCGGTGCTAGCAAAGAAAAGCCCGGCAGCTTCCGCTCCCGGGCTTTGCAGTTCGTTCGAACTTCAAGCAGGTTGCCCTTTGCCCTGAGCGAGCAACTGAGCGAGCAACTGAGCGAGCAACCAAGCGGCTACTTCGAGGCCTTCTTCTTGGCTTCGAAGCCTTTGTCGAAGGCTTCATTACCAAAGCAGAGCTTTGCCTTTTCAGCGAGGTCGGCAGCCTTTTCGACTTTGCCTTTGCAGTTGCCGCAGCAGAAGTTAACCTTCACGCCACCGACGTCCAGGCTCTGGTCGTCCTTGGCGGCGCCGCCCGAAATCGGGCAAGCCTTCTGAGTGAATTGGCCGGTCAGGGCCAGCTGATGATTGGCCATAGTCGAAATCTTGGCATCGTCTGCCTTGAATTTCTTGACGCAGCCGTCGCAGCAGAGGTAAACCTTGGCACCGCGATAATCGATTGACTTTTCAGCCTTGGCGGCCTTGTTCGGCATCATGATGCACTTGACGCCGTCCAGCTTGACGGTGTCATCGCCACCACCCACGAACGCCAACAAACCAACGGCCATTGCGGCCAACAGGGACTTCAACATTGCATACTCTCCGGAAGAAAAATCCTGACGGGATTGTCTGAGACGAATTTTAAGGTGCCTCCCGAAACGGAGGGAGCCACACTCAACGTATTGGAGCCGTAAAAAACACTCCTGCTTAACCGCCTCGGTTGGACCGCAGCGACCAGGTGCGTCCGGCTCGCGTCCTGAAAGTATCGCAGAAAGCGAAAGCGGGTGTCAACAAATCTTTCCCCGAGCGGCCAATGGTTCGAAGAAATCGCTTTTTTTCCGGGGAACGTGGTATTCGCGGGGGTGAGTCGCGAGGCGCGGCACTTGAAACGAGAGCCTGCCGCAGTTCACGGCGATTCGCCCGGCAACTACTGCCCCGGTGGCCAGTGCACGCCGTGCAGATGCCGCCGCCGCGGTTCAATCAAACGAAAGCAAAGAAGGTAACCGACAAATTGAAAGATCACGATTACCGAGAAAGTCGATTCGTAGCCAAAGAGGTCGATCGCGGCTCCGACCAGAAGCGAGGCGAGTACTCCCGGCCCAGCCATCGCCAGGTTCAACATCGCAAGATAGCGCGGATGATCGGGGCGTTCAACCAACTCCAGCGTGTAGTTGTTAAACGTCCGGATCGTTACCGGGCTGAGCCCGAGGAAGGCGAATACCAGCCAAAACCAGCGTTGCCCCGCGGCTCCGCTGGAAGACAACACCAGAGCGAGCACCGGCACCAGGCAGAGTCCCGCCATCAGCCACTTCAAGACGCGACGATTGCCGACCCGGTCCGCAATCCAGCCCGCAGGCAGACTGAAAGCAGCAACTCCGATGTTCTGCGCGATGATCCAGGGAACGAGGCTGTCCAAGCCCAAACCTAAACGGGTCCGGCCGACATCCTGATAATGGGGAAACAGGGTCATCATCGCTCCGAACAGCGCGGCAATCACCGCCAGCAGCCGGAAGTTCGAGTCACCATGCAGGGTGGACCAGGCGTCCGCCACGAGTTGCCGCGGCTTGAAGGCCGCCGCATGGGGTTCGTCGACTGCCTCGCGAAACCACCACGCAACGGCACCTGCAACCACAAACAGCCCGCCAGCGAACGCGAACACGGCGGCGAAGTTTCCGCCACCGGGCCGTAACCACCAGCTCAAGAGCACCCACGCGCAGCTCACCGCCACCACCGAACCAAGACTGCTGGAGAGTTGCATCAGCTGCCCGCGCCGCTGGACCGGGATCACTTTACCGGTCAACGTCGAGGAAATGAGCTGGTTGATTCCGGTCAGGGCAAAGAACAAGGCGTAGAGCGCGAGAATCGCCACCGTGACTGCGAGCCACGGCAACGAGTCCTTGACCAGCCAGAGGGCTGAGAGCGCAAGGAACGAGAGTCCCATCCCGAGCGAGGTTGTCGCCAGAGCCGACTTCTTGCGAGGCAGCCCGCGAACGTAACCGGCTGCGAGCAGCGGCGGCACGCTCTGTCCAAACCGGTTGAGCATCGGGAGGAAGCCGCGAATCCAAGCAGCTCCACTGAGCGCATCGAGCATCGCCGGCATCACGATACTCTCCGTTTTGAAGATCCACGCGGTCCGCATCAGAACCGAGTGCCAACTCATGACGGCAAAGTTATGCCGCTCTTCGGCCGGAGAACCGAAAGGCGACAGAGTTGCCGCCGGAGCAGCACCCGGACCACCAGACCGATCGCCGAGCACAGCGACAGTGGCGGTCTCCTTCGCACCCTGCACCTGACCGGTCTGCCCCTGCGATGCAGATGCAAAAACTTCGGCAGCCGAGGGGAGATTCATGGAGCTTGCGGGTTCAGGCAATGGGAAGGCTGGCCGCACGACAGGTGCAGACAGGTGCGCAGACAGGCCTGCAGACTGACCGCAAATCGGCTGGTCAGTCAACGGCCTGAGAAGTGAAGCGGCTCTTGTCCAGCCGCTGCGGAAAAAAGCGGAACCCCGATCTTAACCGTCGGCCTGTCCCAGCAACAATGCCAGGTAACTGGCCCGCGAGGCCTGCGTCAGCTGGAGTTCCTGAGCCAATGCCCAGATGGCAGCCTCTGCCGCCGCAACTCCGGTGGAATCGGTCACCACCTCGATTTCGACGAAACTCCCCAGCCGCTCGACGTCATCCACCTCCACCTGGATTCGCTGGCCAGAGAACTCTACCGTCCAGCTTTGCCGAGTCTTGGCGACGACAGCCACGGAGCGAAAGCCGAGTTGCTGGAGGATCCGCTTAAGGTCCGATTCCTGTTCGGCGGCAAACTCGGCTTCGATCTCCTCCCGAATCTTGACGGCGGCGGCGGCTTTCGGGCCCTTGTAAGTCAGAACGCGGCGGACTCCCTCAGCCCTGACCCGCAGCGCTTCATCGGTCGCGGCAAAGTCACGCGCCGGATGAGCGTAGTACTCGTCGGCCTGGGAGATTGTCCCGCCCGGACGCGCCGCAAGTTCCCGCAGTCGCTGCTGCAACTGGTCCCGGTCGGCAGCGGCAAACTTGAGTTCGACCTCCATTTGTCCCATGGCCATCCCTCCTGCGAAACACTCCCCCACTCTCTCCCGCTGCCGCCTCGATTACGGCAACGTTCCGCTTGACTTTGCCGCTCGACGAGGCCAAGCGAATCGACGCCCGCATCCTGACAAGGAACCGGTCCGGGAGCAAGAGCCGGTCTACCCGCCCTGCTGGTCCAGCCCCAAATCCGACTGGAGCATTTCAAACTGGCGATGGAAGTCCTCTGTCGAGGAATGGACATGCTCAGCTTCGGTGAGAAAGTGCAGCTCGTCCAGGCGAGAGACGCCATGGGATTCGAGCACGTGTTCGAAACCCTCCAAGGGACTGCCGTAGACGATCAGCAACTTGTGCTCGTCAAACTGGACTTCCTGGGGAATCTTCGGGTTCAGGACGGCAATTCCAGTGCAACCGTCGTGGGTCAGCAGCTCTTCGTACTCGCTCAGAATGCTGGTCAGGACCGCCAAGTCGATTTTTTCACGGTAGAGATCGACGTGTCCGGAGACGTCGTGGTTATGGCTGGTTTCCAGGACCACATCAACGGTGTCGCCGAGTCGGCGAACCAGATCCATAAACAGGGCGAACAGGACCTCCGACGAGGCCGAGGCAATGATCACCGGCACTCGAGTGCCGGTCTCTTCGTCGACGTAGACATCGTGACGATAGCCTTGCTGCGGCTTGACCTTCAAGTCAATCGCTGGGCGCACGGCGTTGGTCAGCTGAAAGTCGCCATAGGTATTTTTCTCAAAATGCCGGGACAATTCCTGCGGAGTGGCCTGCTCAAAGCATGAGACCTGGGGCTTGAAGGCCTCGGCTTCATCGAACACATTGCGAAAAAACTGTTGCAGTAAACCCATCTTCCGACCCGGCAAAAGAGAAACGAAATTCCGCGGCAGCACTCCGGCTGCGGATATCTCAACGCTAGGTCATGGATCGAGCTGAAGTCTGAGTTTGCCCCGAAAGCTGCCCCGAAATCCCCCCTCAAGTGCGTTTGGGCTCTTTCGAAGTCCCTATAATCGATACGGTCGTTTCCTTGCATCTGAACGTCTGTCCGGCCCGCATTTCTGCTCTCATGTCTGACCCCGCCACCTGCCTCGACGATCCAGTCCCGCTCGACAACCGTCCCAGTCTGGAGACCGACCGGCTGCTGCTTCGGCCGTTTGAAAGCGGAGACGCGGAAACGGTCCAAAGACTGGTGAATGACCCCGAAATTGTCGCCACGACGCGGGCGCTCCATTTCCCCTATCCCGAGGGCGCCGCGGCTCGCTGGATCGCCCACCAGCCCGAAGAGTGGCTCGCCGGGCGAGCGGTGATTTTCGCGATTTCACTCAAGCGAACCGGATTGGTAATCGGCACGGTCGGGCTGGAGATCGAGGCGGCCGATGAGCGGGCTGAGCTGGGTTATTGGATCGATCCGGCATTCTGGAACCGCGGCTACGCCAGCGAAGCGGCTCAGGCGGTGGTCGAGTTTGGATTCCGCCAACTCGGCTTGAATCGGGTGATGGCCGAACACATGGTGCACAATCCGGCATCCGGTCGAGTCCTGGCCAAGGTCGGGTTTCGCCCCGAAGGAGTATTGAGGCAACACGCCCGAAAATGGGGCCGTTTTTACGATGTGGCCGTCTTCGGCCTGGTCCGCGAAGACTGGTTAACGGCCGGCGCTGAAATTGCGAAAATATTTTGACTTGGCGAGCGAATACGGGGAAAATAGCTGTTTGCACGCGGCAGGGCCCAGCCCACCCGGTTCACCCCGACTCTCGTCGACGAGCGGAGCGGGGCTGACACCTGCCCCTATTTTCAGGGAGAATCTTGCATGTCATCGGGAATGGGAACATCGACCAACAAGGGAACTCGGGTCACGTTTCTCGACCAAACCGGCGCCAAAAGCGTCGAGGCCGTCGTCGCGGACACGGTGACCGTCCAGCGCATTCTGCCCAGTATCATCACAAAGATGAATCTGCCGATGATCGGGCCAGATGGCAATCCAATGAGCTATAGTCTCGATCACAAGGAAGGCGGACGGCGGTTGCTGGAGGGCGAAACCCTGGTTGCAGCCAATGTCCGCGAGGGCGACCACCTGATTATCTATCCGGAAATTGTCGCCGGTTAGTCGTGGGCGATGGCTCCTGTCGAGGCCCGGGGCTCCTGTCGAGGCCCGGGGCTCCTGTCGAGGCCCGGGGCTTGCTCCGCTTCGTTCCGAGCCTGCTCTCAAAACAACCGAAGCATTGATGCACAAGGATGAATTACTGACCGACCGCCTCTGACTTCCCCCCTCCGCCCTTCCCTGCAGGCACCTCCCTCCCCTTCTCCCGCCGAGCCATGAGATCGTCCCCCCGCGAACGCCGTTTGGCTGCCGATTACCGGTCGATCGCTCAACTGCTTGCCGAGAGCACCATACTCCAAGCGGATGCTCGCGGCACTCCGCCCCAGCAATATCGGTTTCGCTTTCACGGCTGGGGAATTGGCCTCAGTCCCGCGGGCGAAATCGCGCCCCGCGACGAGCATGAAGTGATCGTGGAACTCGGGGCCGCCTACCCCCGAATGATGCCAAACCTGACCTGGAAGACACCGATCTTTCACCCCAACATCTCGGCCAACGGGATCGTGTGCCTCGGTGGTTACGGCACCCACTGGGTCCCCAGCCTGACCCTCAGCGAACTCTGCACCATGCTCTGGGACATCATTCGCTACAAAAATTTCAATATCGAGAGTCCGTATAATCGGGAGGCCGCCGAATGGGCTCGAACCCAGACTGCCTACCAATTTCCACTCGACCCGCGACCGTTGCGGGATTATGTCGCTCAGGCAGGTGAGCTGGGTCGACCTGAGCCGGGCTCTCCCGCCGAGGGCAATCTCGCCGAACCCCGGCAGGCCCAACCGCCGCGTCTCCCCCCATCGCCTCCGCCCGATATCGTCTTCCTCGACTAGTCCCAACGCATGGAACCCATCCGGCCCAGCCACCGTCCCGAGCACTCCGCGGAATCGTCTCGGTCATCATCTGAGCGGGCTGGGACCGATCGGTCCGCGGAGCCGCTCTGGATTGGCGAGGAGGATCGCTACGCACGGCTGAGAATGATCGGTTGGTGGGACCAACAGCGTTTGGCCGATGCCAAGGTGCTGGTTGTTGGCGCGGGGGCACTGGGCAATGAGGTCCTGAAGAACCTGGCGTTACTGGGAATTGGTCAAATTCGGGTAATTGATTTCGACACCATCGAGCTCTCCAATCTTTCTCGTTCAGTCCTGTTTCGCCCGGAACATCAAGGCCGAAGCAAGGCGGAAGTCGCGGCCGAGATGGCCGCGCAGCTCAATCCCGACTGCTGGATCGTCGGAGCCGAGGCCGATGTGCTGACCGACCTCGGGCTGGGGTTGGTGGATTCGGCCGATGTCGTCATTTGCTGTGTTGACAACCGCGAGGCCCGACTTTGGATCAATCGGCTTTGCTGGAAAGTCGGCACTCCCTGGATCGACGGCGGGATTCAGGAAATCAACGGCGTGGCCAAAGTCTTCGTGCCTCCCCACGGCTCGTGTTACGAATGCGCCATGACCGAAAACGACTACCGGCTGATCCAGCTTCGCTACAGCTGCCCCCTGCTCCGCCGCGAAGACCTGCAGCAGGGCAAGGTCCCGACCGCGCCAACGATCGCCTCGATTGTCGGTGGTCTGCAAGTGCAGGAGGCATTGAAGCTGCTGCACGGTCTCCCGAGCGCGGAGGGCACGGCGCTGGTCTTTAACGGTGTTGCCAACCGCTTTTATCAGACCCGCTATCCCCGCCGCGAGGATTGCCTTTCACACGAAACCTACGAAGAGATTATCGACGCGCCCTTTGAGTCGCGGCTCCACACCGCTCGACAACTGTTTGACTGGCTGGAGCAAACTGAACACTTCAGCGCGACCGGTCTGGAGCTAGACCGGGATCTGGTGGCGAGACTTTGCTGTGACCGCTGCAACCACCAGCAGGAGATCCACCGCCCGGCGGCAACCGTTACTCACGCCGAGTCCCTTTGCCGCTCCTGCAACCAGCCGCGGCGGCCTGAGATGCTGAACGAAATCCCGCGTGACTCCCGACTCATCGATCGTCCATTGCGGGAACTGGGCATCCCCGATTTTGATATTGTTCGCTTACGAAATGAAAATGACTGTCGCTTCCTCTGCCTGCAAGGCGACTCATCCCTCGGCTGGAAAGAACCGGCAGCTCGGAGGAAACGCATTGGCGAGTGAACCGGATGCGGAACCTGAAATCGAATTCGGCGACGTGCAAGCGCGCCCTTCGCTGCAACGTCTTCGTCCCGATCGCGATGGACAGTTTGCCGTGGTTGCAATCGGTACTCCAGGTTCCACCGACCTTCCGATCTTTGTCGATCTCGATGTCATGCGGGATATGGAAGCGCACGCGCTGACCAATACCGACGTGGAACTGGGGGGAGTGCTACTCGGCTGGCAGGCCAAGGACGAAACGGGCCGGCCATTTGTGCAAATCGTCGACAGCCTGCGGGCGGAACACTACGAGGCCACTCGGGGGAGTTTCAAATTCACGCACGAAACATGGAGTGAAATCACCCGTCGACGGCAGAAACTCCATCCCGAACTCCAACTTGTCGGCTGGTACCACACGCATCCGGGCTGGGGAGTCTTCCTCTCCGAAATGGATCGCTTTATCTGCGATCATTTTTTCGCTGGATCCGAGGACGTCGCCTTGGTGATCGACCCGCGGCAGCAAACCCGCGGTTGGTTTCAATGGACTCGGCCGGGCACTACCGGACAGCTGCGTGGCTGGTTCCTCACTGCCCACCGCCATCGCCAACGGGAGCTGGACTATTATTCTCGACTCTATTCAGGTGCGCCGATGCCTCATTTTGATCCTCGCTATTCCGAACCTCCCGCCGGCGGAACAACGACTGTCCAGCTGCTTGACCGGGGCAATCAGTTGACGTTGATCGGCTGGCTGTTGCTCGGAGCGCAGACGATCGCGCTGCTGCTGGTCGCGATCCGCTTGCTCACGTTGCCAGCGAGTCCGGCGACTGTCGACCCAACACTCGCTGCGGCGAGCAGTCCCGCCGGAGTCGCCGCGGCCCGCGAGTCGGTCTCCGCAGCAGAACTTGCCTCGGCCCGCAGTGAGGTTTACAGGGAGGTACTGGCCGGATTTCTGCAGGCGGAGGGCAAGTCGCCCGATTTGCCGAAAATGTTTGCCGACAGCCAACTGGAGAAAGAGCAATTGGCGGCGGCCAATCGTTCGCATGTCAGCCGGATTGCCCAATTGGAACAAAGTCTCGCCGAACAGGCCCGGCTGGCCGGCCGCTTGACCGCCGACCTCAAAAAGGTCGAGACTCAACTGGAATCGGCCAGAGCCGCCGGGCAAACAGCTTCGACGGCGCTTTCGACCGGGAATACAGACCCAGCGAGTTGGTGGCAGGCCTCATGGGTCTTGCCGACTCTCCTCGGCGCTCTGATTGTTTCTGTCGGAGGGTTGATCGCCAGCTTGTTCCGCGGCGCTCAACTCGCGCGGGACTTGGAGCGGATCCGCCAGCCCAACCGCTCTCGCCCGATTGTCGAGTCAGGCGCAGGCTCCGCAGCGGACCAGCAGCCAGGCGAAGCCCCCGTCCGCAAATAGGTGTTCGAACCTACCGGCCTACGTTCCTGCCCTTTGACCCTGTTGCCCCATGAATATCCTGCGACTGATTCTGGTGACGATCCCTGTGCTGCTGACCGGTGGGATCGTCGCGCTGATCGGTTGGATCTACCGACTGAACACACAAGGCCGGGCGATGGAAGCGCTCGCCCGCAAGTACCATGGCATCGCCCTCAGCCGCGGCTTCCACCCCCAGGTTCAGTTTCCCTATTTCGGCAACACCTGCACGCTCGGGACGCGCTCCGGCTGGACCGATCCGGTTCGCCGCCAGACTTTTTTAAAGTTTCCCTGGCCCAACGGGAAGCTCGCCCTGGAGCTGGCAGCACCGGCCTTGGCCGGGAGATTAAACCGCACTGGATTGATTCCCGCTCCAACAGGCGACCACGAGTTTGATCGCGAATTCGCCCTTCGCAGTACGGACTCCCTGCAGACGAAACAATGGCTGGACGAAAATTTCCGCTGGCGGTTTCGGGAACTGTCTCGGTCGGCGGGCGGGGCGCCCATTGCACTGCGAATCGACCGCGGCCTGCTGACGATCGTCCGCGGCTCATGGATCGACAATCTCGCCGAGCTGGATGACTTTCTGCGGCTCGGCTTGCAACTGGTCGACCAGCTGAAAGTTGCTGAGGTTCGAGGGATTGAGTTTGTTCAAACCGAACAGGCGACGGTACTGGACGATGTGATTTGTCCCGTCTGCAGCGAGCGCATCGGCGCGGAAATGGTCGTTTGTCAACGCTGCCGGACCCCCCATTGCCGGGAGTGCTGGGAGTACAACACGCACTGCGCCACCTTCGCCTGCGGCGAGAAGCGTTTTTTCACAACCGTTAACCAGAAATCTTCCGCGGGCTGAACTTGCCTGTCGCCAGCGCCTCTCCCCAAATTGGTTCAACGGATACGGTCGCTCACTCGGCCCGCGGCATCACCACAGGACGCGAGCCTCTTCCTCTTCCGGCTGACTGCCGGCCGAATGGGCTGGCGAAATGCGGACCCACTCAACTTTCTTTGGGTCCCTGTTCGTCCCAAAATTGGGCAACCGACGCGAGCAAGGTATCAATCGTCTGGGGCTGGATCGCGTGCGGCGGCGCCCAGCGGAACCATTCGCTTCCTAAATGTTCGCTTAGCCGGATCGGCGCGGGCCGCAACAATTGGCCGAGAAAGACCACCAATTGTTTGGGGCGAAGTTGCTTGCTGGCTTCCCGACCGGGGGGCTGAGCATGGCCTGGAACCAGGTAATTAATCGTGAAGCGAAATCCCGGGTCGAGCCGGACGTCACCCGCTTGAATTCCCGATTCTTCCTCAAGCTCGCGCAGGGCGCATTGCACTTCTGACTCGCCCGGGTCGAGATGGCCTTTGGGCAAGTCCCAGCGATCGGCGTGGCGCATCAGGAGAAAGGAAAGCTCTGGCTCCCTGCGAAACAACAGGACCCCGCAGGCCTTGATTGGCTCCATCTGTTCCTTTCCGAATTCCATTGCCACTATCAATTTGCCCTGAAAAAACGGCCCGGATAAGCCTCGACAATCGCCTCGGACAGGAGACACCCGATGCATCGGTGTTCCGCCCCAGCAGCGATTTCCCTGACGCTTGCCTGTCGCTCGGACTGACGGGCGGATGAACGTGGGGCTTACTTTTGCAGTCGAGCCTTGATCCATTGGATGCCAGCGGGAATCCCCTCGTCAATCATCGATTGGTAGTGGTCTCCAGTATCAACTACCTTGAATTCGACAGTCTTGCCGTCGCTTCTCAATTGGTTGACGAAGTTTTGACTGTCGGAGATTGGCGTATTCGAGTCGTCTCTGGCATGGAAAACAAACAAGGGCATCTGGTATCGACCGATCTGGCGAATCGGGGAATACCCTTCGAGGAACTTAGCGCATCCCGGGAGCAGTCGATTTGAAATCGGATCGGCCAGCAACTCTCGATTTCTGAGGACCGGGTCGGTACAGGGAGCGTAAGCAATGCAGCCGGCGAGGCGGGGGTCGTTGGCGGCAAACATCAATGCGAGGGTTCCCGCGGAACTGTGCCCTGCCGCAAAAATCTTTTGGGGATCAACCTGAGGCAACTTGTTGAGCACGAAGTCCAACGCATACTTGCTGTTATCCACTCCGCCATTGGAGCTGCGGAAAATCGGGTAGGCGCGTTGGATGGCGGAAATCAACCGCTCCTCGCTGACCTCATCCGCCTCCTCAATGTCCCCGGGAAGGGAATAAAAGACGACGGCCATCCCCGCATTCACGTAAGGCATCGTCTCGGAGGGAAAGGGATCGGTGCCGACGTCGGCCCCCGTCAAAAGGTTCGTTCCCGCCGGACCGATCAGCACGCAAGCTAAAGATTTTGGCGGGTGATTTCCCTTGGGGAGATAGACGTGCATTCGAATGGATACCGGCGAGGCAACGCGAACAGCTTCCGTATCGATAAAGTAAAAATCACTTCCTTTGTAGCCAGGCCTCGGCTTCGGCAAATCGGGAAACTGGGGCAAGGGTGCCTTGGAGTCAGCGTTGTTGGCAAAGCTCGGGGCGGCCTGTGCGGCCCAGTCCTTTGCCAGATCACCCGATGCAGTCTGCTGACCTCCGGGAAGCTTGAACTCAACTGCCGGCTTTTGGTTGCGAGCCCCCGACATGGCAAACCAACCGGCAGCGGCAAGACCGATCAGCAGCACGCCACCCAGCGCGACCAGCCCCCAAATCAACCCCTGATTTTTCGCAGCGGTTCGCGAGGCGACTCCTCGGGTTGCCGATTTGCGAACCGCGCCGGGCGTGGCGAAAGGATTACTCAAGCCAGCGTCGAGCGGATCCGGCGCGGCCGCTCGAGGCTGGGCCGCTCGAGGCTGGACCGCTCGAGGCTGGACCGCTGGAGGCTGGGCCGCTGGAGGCTGGGCCTGAGGCGCGGCAATTCGGAAGGTGTTTTTGCAACCGCTGCAGCGTACCGCGGCGGGCGTGGGATCGGGTAAACGAAGAGTCGCCTGACAATTTGGACATCTTACTTGACCAGCCATACTCCCTCCCCAGCAACACAGCGACCTTTGCGACCGAGACATCGAGTCCGGTCTGGATTATAACCCCCCGAAAAACGCGCGGGGCAAGCCGGCCAAAAGCTCATAATCGCACGGCGAAAACTAGCGCAACGTCCCCAACCAGCGGTCGGCCGGTGGAACGGTAAGCTGAGGCTCCGGTTCGGCAACCCGGCCAATGCGGCAACCGCCGCTGCGATTCGATCACGGCTGCCGCAGGAAACTCTGCCGGGAGGAAAAGGGAGGTGTTTCCGTCCCGTGTTCCAATCACTTGTTCTAGAATCTAATTTTCCTGCTCCTCCCTTTTTTATCCTGACCTGATTGAAACGATGCAAAGCAAAGCGCCGACCGTTGCCGCCTACCTCGAGGAACTTCCCGCTGAAAGGCGGACTCTGCTCGATGCCGTCCGCAAGGTCATCCGGGCAAACCTCGACAAGGGAATCCAGGAGGTGATGAATTACGGGATGATAGGGTATGTCATCCCGCACTCAATCTATCCCGACGGTTATCACTGCGACCCGAGCAAGCCGTTTCCGTATGGCGGACTAGCTTCACAGAAGAACTACTGCTCGCTTTATCTTTTTCCGGTTTATGCCGAAGCCGAAGACTGGTTTCGGGAAGAGTGGAAAAAAGGAGGCAAGAAACTTGACATGGGCAAGTGCTGCATTCGCTTCAAGCGGCTGGAGGACTTGGACCTCGAGGTGCTGGCCCGCGCACTGCGGCGCTTTACCGTAGCTCAAACCCTGCAATGCTATCAGCAACTGCTGGGAAACCGCGCCAAGCCAGGCAAGCGCCGCGGCGCATCCCAGCCTACTTCCAAGCCTACTTCCAAGCCTACTTCCAAGCCTACTTCCAAGCCTGCTTCCAAGCCTGCTTCCAAGCCTGCTTCC
>Ga0315906_10008050_pt1 | contig 12680 bp, 12 predicted proteins | sample LakEriMetagenome_4_FD_203526 | JGI IMG/M metagenome (GOLD analysis project Ga0315906, IMG submission 203526) | Freshwater fungal communities from buoy surface, Lake Erie, Ohio, United States - Buoy 2 MA122 | ecosystem: Environmental > Aquatic > Freshwater > Lake > Lake biofilm | place: USA...
CCGTTCTATTCCCAGCAACGCGGGACGAACCTCCACCAGACCTCGATCCTCTGGCCGTTCTTCAGCCGCACCGAGGATCGATCAAAAGGCTTCGTGGAGTGGGGGGCTCCGTGGCCATTCATTGGCTGGGCGGACAGCACCAACAAGACCGCCCGGCGCTTTTTCCCGTTCTACGGAGTGGCCAAGGCCCCGGGTGTTGAGTCGCGCCTGGTGATGTGGCCCTTCTACACGCATCGGAAGGCCGAGGATGGTGCGATGCGACGCGACCGTTGGAGGGTCGCATTTTTCCTGTACGACGACGTCCGGCTCCAGAGCAAGACGGACGGACGGTACCGTCGGGAACGCGCGCTGTGGCCCTTCTTCGTCTGGAAACGGGACCTCGAGGGGCGCGAGCGCCTCCAAGTCCTCGAGCTCTTCGAGACCCTCTTCAGGAACCGGGAGTCTGTTCAGCGGAACTATTCTCCCCTCTGGGCCCTGTACCGTTCGGAGAATAATCCCAACACGGGACGGTCCAGCGAATCGGTGCTCTGGAATCTCTATCGGCGGGATGTGTCCCCAACCAGCGTGCGCACCTCCTCGTTCTTCGGCCTGATCCAGACCCTCCGTGGCGACGATGATCGTCGTCATTGGCGCTGGCTATGGCTCCCGAACCCCCATTTCCGCGAGACCTCCTTGTCGATGTCGGGTTCCGTCGCCGTTCAGGATCCCAACCCCTCCTCTCCGCGATTCCTTGGTGTCGAAACCGCGCGGGGTGCCGAGCAATTCGGAACCCTGTCCCATCGACGAGGACAGGCCCCGTGAACCGAGGGATCCCGACGGCGTTGATCCCGATCGGGCTGGTGTTGCCGATTGGGGTCGCCGTGGTACTGGAGCTGGAACCTCGATAGTGATGATGTGATGCTGATGGGCGGGACGAGCATCCGCCTTGACCAAACCCCGCTTCCTCTCCGTTCAGAATCCTGCTCTCCTTAACGCCCAGTTCGGGAATCCTGACGCATGTTCCGCAATATTGGTGAAATGGTGCTGCTGTTCGTCGCCACGGTGAAGGCTCTCCCGTGGGCGTGCCGGGAGCGCCGGAAGATCGGGGAACAGCTCTTCGACATCGGGAACGCGAGCCTCTTCATGGCCTGTGTCCTCTCCCTCTTCATCGGAGGTGTGCTGTCGCTCCAGAGCGGTCCGGTGCTGGTCGAGAACGGGATCGGCTCCGCCCTTGGCAATCTCGTGGCCATCGCCATGTGCAAGGAACTGGCTCCGGTCATGATGTCGATCCTCGTGGCTGGGCGCGTCGGCTCCGCCATGGCGGCGGAACTCGGCTCGATGAGCGTCTATCAGGAGATCGACGCGCTCCGGACCCTCGCCATCAATCCGATCCGCTTCCTCGTCCTGCCGCGGGTCATCGCCATCAGCATTGCGGTGCCCTGCCTCGTGGTGTTCTCAAACCTGGTCGGTTGGCTGGGGGGGGCCTTCGTCGCCGCCCACAACGATCGCATCGCCGTCCCCGCCGAGACCTTCTTCACCAGTCTCCGGGAGGGCGTGGATCCCGGGGATGTCGTGAACGGCCTCATCAAGTCCTTCTTCTTCGCCCTCTGCATCGGAGTGATCTGCTGCCACCAGGGACTCACTACGCAGGGCGGTCCCCGCGGGATCGGCCGGAGTGTCACCAAGGCCGTGGTCAACTCGCTGGTCCTGATCCTGATCCTCGACTACATCCTCACCCGGGTCCTCCTGCCGTTCGACAAGGGGTTTGCCTCCTGACCATGTCCGACTCCCGATCCACTGGCATCCCCCTCTCGGTCCGGAACCTCCGCAAGTCCTATGAGGGACGCGTCGTTCTGCAGTCGCTGGACCTCGACATCGCGGCTGGCGAGATCTTCGTGCTGATGGGGCCAAGCGGGTCGGGGAAGTCGGTGTTCCTGCGGCACCTGATCGGGCTGGAGGCGCCGGACTCCGGGGAGATCCTGGTGGGCGGCGAGCGGGTAGGGCCCGACATCGACCAGACGCGCCATCGGTTGGCCATGGTGTTCCAGAGCGGTGGGCTGCTCAACTCCCTCACGGTCGAGGAGAATGTGGGGCTGTACCTGCGGGAGCATCGCCTCAAGACCCCGGAGGAGATCAGCCGGGTCGTCCTCGAGAAGCTCGCCCTCGTCCGATTGGGTCCTCAGGACGCGGCCAAGTATCCGTCCGAACTCTCCGGAGGCATGCGCAAACGGGTGGCGATCGCGCGGGCGCTGGTGATCGAGCCGCAGTTGATCCTCTACGATGAGCCGACCAGCGAGCTCGACCCGCTGGTGTCGCTCACGATCGGCCGCGAGATCGTGAACCTGAACCGGCGCATCGGCGCCACCAGTGTGGTGGTCACACACCACGTCGATCTCGCGATGGGCATCGCCGACCGGATCGCATTCCTCTCCGAGGGAGCCATCGTGGCCCTCGGCACGCCGGAGCAGATCCGCTCCAGCCCATTGCCACTTGTCCATCAGTTCCTGAACGCTGAGTTCAAGGAGTCCTGAATCTTCCCGTCGTCCCCATCCATTCCCACTACTGACCCCATGAAATCCTCGCTTGAGACCCGACTGGGCATGTTCTTCGCCGTGGTCACCATTGCCGGCTTCATCCTCTTCGAGATGCTGGGTGGGGCGAACGTCTTCAATCGTGGAACCGTCTACCGGGCTCGGTTCAGTTCCGCCCGCGACCTCAAGGTCGGGGACCCGGTCAAGCTCTCCGGTGTCCCGGTCGGCCGGGTGAAGTCGGTCGCCGTGGTTGGCAACCGCGTGGAGGTGGGGCTCCAGGTCGATCCCAAGGCCCCGGTCCGGACCGACAGCGTCGCAGCCATCCAGTTCACAGGCCTGATGGGGCAGAACTTCGTCGCCCTGACCTTCGGCGGTGACAACTCGCCGCTCGCTGTTGCCGACACCCTCCTGCAGTCCCGCGAGCAGGCGGACCTGTCGGATCTCATGACCCGGCTGGACAACGTCGCCAGTGGTGTTGAAGGCCTGACCAAGAGCTTCAGTGGCGAGGAGATCAGCAAGCTCTTCGGACCGCTCACCGACTTCATGAAGCAGAACCAGTCCAACATCACCGCCATCGTCCGCAACATGCAGGACGTCACCTCGGATATGGCCCAGGGACGGGGCTCGATCGGGCGGCTGCTCAAGGATCCGGCGTTGTTCACCGCGGCGGTCGGCACCATGAACCACCTCAACGACGCGGTGTCCGACGTGAAGCCCCTCACCCAGGAGGCGCGGGGGATGATGACCGACCTCCGCAGTGTGGTGGGGCGCGTCGAGAAGGGAGAGGGGACGATCGGCAAGTTCCTCTCGGATCCGTCCCTCTTCAACCAGGCCAACGCCGCCGTCGGCAACCTCCGCGAGATCCTCGAGAAGATCAACCGGGGCACGGGTTCCATTGGGGAACTGGTCAACGACAACGCCTTCCTAAAGAACGTGAAGCTCACCCTCCAGAAGGTCGACAAGGCGACCGAGACCCTCGAGGACACCGGTCCGATCAGCGTGATCGGCACCGCGGTGGGCGTCTTGTTCTGACGACATCCCGCCACTCGAGGCTTGCTCGATTGTGGTGGTTGGTAGGAATAAGAAGGGGTGCCTCGATTCCTACTCAGGGCATTGGATCCGCCGGTCGATCATCAGTTGTCGCCGGGTGTGAACATCGCGGGATGCAATCCTGCCAACCGGATCCATCTCCCTCATCCCGGGGTGTCGGGCTGTCATGCGGAAATCGTACTCCGGGAGGGGGAGAGACACGTCTGGGTCACCGACCTAGGGTCTCCCAGCGGGATCCGGATTGGGGAACGTCGGATCGAGGAGGGACCCCTGTATCCGGGGGAGGTCCTGGTGCTCGGTGACGTGTCCCTTTTGCTGGTGATCGAGGCCGACCCGATCCGGGCCCCGGCGAGTCCCACGGTCTCTGGTGCTGCGGGCGATCTATCTCCGAAGACATTGGCGGACGGATCTCCGGCCTGCTGTTGGAACCCGTCCTTGCCTGCGACCCATCAGCCCGTTGGAGGGTGCCAGGCGGTGATCCAGTGCTCCGCCCAGTTCCATGCCTCGAGCCTCCGCGGCCTCAGGTTGTCGGGCAAGAAGACCAAACCCCTGCTGTTCTGCCCCCGGTGCGATGTCCGATGTGAACCGATTCCCGGTCTCGAGGATGGGGCAGGGAAGCAGCGCGGCCTGTGGGCCTGGATCGTCGACCTCTTCAGGCGCTGCTTTGGCTGAGCGTCTCAGCGGGCTGGGACCAGTTTCCAGACCCGGCCTTTACCCGGGGTGAGCCCGTTGCTCCCGTTGGTCAGGAGGTAGAGCTCACCGTCCCGCCCCTCGCCCAGTCCTGTCACATATCCGCTGAAATTCTGGGGTTGAACAACGGCGACCGGGGAGATGCTCCAGCGACCCGGGCCTGTCTCGGGCCGCTGGGCCGCGAGGATGACTCCCTGGGGCAGGCCCCAGTTCCGGCTCCAATCCCCGAAGACGTAGCGGCCAGCCAGCTCCGGCAGCGCCTTGCCCCGGTAGAGATACCCGCCCGTGATGCTGATGCCGAAGGCCTCGGGGTCCTTCTTCGCCCCGGGGTGCCGATACTGGAGAATGGGGTCGATCAGGCTCTCACCCCGGGCTCCCGCGGCCGGGACGGTGCCGGGTGGCTTGTTCGGGGACTTAGCGTCGAAGGCCACGAAGCCCTCCTTGAGCGACCACCCGTAGTTCCCGCCCTTCGTGATGATGTCCACCTCCTCGAAGAGGTTCTGTCCCACGTCTGCCGCGAACAGTTCGTGCGAGCCACCCCGGTCGAACGACAGGCCCCAGACGTTCCGCAGGCCGTAGGCATAGATCTCGGGCAATCCAGGGCCCCCGTTGGCGAAGGGATTGTCGGATGGGATGGAGTAGACGGTTCCCGAACCGCCCTTGTTGACGTCGATGCGCAGGATCTTGCCGAGGAGGGTCTGGAGGTTCTGGCCGTTTCCGGACTCGGGTCGCTTCCCCTGGTCGTTGGCGTTCCCGCCGTCGCCGACGCTCAGGTAGAGAAGTCCATCAGGCCCGAACGCGATGCGACCGCTGTGGTGGTTGGAATAGGGTTTGTCGATCTCGAGGACGACCCGCTCGGAGGCGGGGTCGATGACCAGAGGTTGCTGGTTGGGGAGTCGGAACTCGGACAGGCGCAGGGTGCAGTCCCAATCCGACGGAGCCGAGGCCCGTCGCGGCGCGGTGTAGGTGATGTACACCCGACGGTTGGAATCGAAGTCCGGATGAAGCGCCAGATCGAGGACCCCGCGCTCGTCGAATGCCCCGTGGTTGATCGGGGACAGACGGTCGGTGAGGTTCAGGATGGGTTCGGTCGGACGTGTCCCGTCGGGGTCGATCCGCCAGACGTAACCGGGCTGGTCGACCACGAGGGCCGCTCCGCCTGGGAGCTGCGTGTAGGTGAGGGGCTGGGTCAGGCTCTCCGTGACGGGTTGGAGGGCGATCTGGAGTTCTCCTGCCTGCAGTGCGGAGGTGCCGATCAGAATTGCGGCACAGTATGTGGACAGCGGTTTCATGATTCGGGAAATCAAGGGATTCAACTCATCGACGGGGGAATCCGCCTCCTGGGGATCATTTCTGGGGCGTCTTGTTCTTCGACTTCGGCTCGGGCAGCGGCTCCAGGAGGGTCTTCACCTTCTCGAGTAGCTTCTGGTACTTCGCCTGCACCGCAAATCCCATCTTCCGCTCCTCCTCGAGCACGGCGTCGTCCTTGCTGAGGACCCGGTAGGCGTCGGCGGACAGGACGAAGTCGTCGCCCTCCCCGCGGCGCGAGAGCCTGGTCTGGACGCGATCCCAAAGGCCCGTCTGCCAGCCGCCCCAGACCAGGTTCTGGGTCGAGGTCGCCTGCTTGTCGAAGATCATCCCGTCCGGGGTCCTCCGATCCAGCTTGTAGCCGGCCTCCTCCATCACCTGCTCGGTTGCGAGGTCGATCGAGGCCCGCGAGAAGCCATGGAGCTCCACGGCGGCGTACTTGCCGGCACCCGCTCCCTTCGGCGGCGTGCTGCATCCCGACAGGAGCAGGGTGGCGAGAGCCAGGGAGGCCAGGAGTCGTGGGGCCTTGGGGGTGGCGGTCATGCGGCAGGATTCAGGGTTCCGGAGATGGGCAGGGATTCGGTGGTCAGGCGTTCTTCATTCCCACGCTGCTCGACCGCTTGGCGATCTTCCGGCTGGTCAGGACCTTGGTGACGGTCCCGGTCGACAGGTATTTGCTGCGGACGGTGTCGAGGATGGCCTCCCGGCGGTCGTAGAGCCGCTTCAGCTTCCGGGGCTTCACCCGGGCGGTGACATACGCGGTGAGGAGGGGCAGGGCGATGGTGCTGTCGGTGTAGCAGACCACCGAGTCGGGCAGCTTGTCGGGGTCGACCTTGCCCCAGCTCACCGCCTCGGCCGGGGTGGCCCCGCTCAGGCCGCCGGTGTCGGGCCGCGCATCGGTGCACTGGAGGAAGTAGTCGTGGCCCTTCTCCTGGATGCCCATCACCTCCTGGATCTGGGGCTCGGTCTGTAGCATGAAGTTCTTGGGGCTGCCGCCACCGAGGATCCATACGCTCGAGGTGAGTCCGCTGGACTTGGCGGCGTAGACGATCCCGGCGGTCTGGTTGACGTCCCGGTTCACGTCGAACATCAGGGTCGACCCGCGCAGCGCCATCGCCGCGACATTCATGCCGATGCTCGAGTCGCCCGGGCTGCTGGTGAAGATCGGTACACCGCACTCGTAGGCGGCCGCTAGGACTGAGCTGTCCTTCAGGCCCAGCCGGCGACCACGCTCGCTGACATACTTCCCGAGCAGGTAGTGGAACTCGTCGGTGCCCATCGGCCGCTGGAACTCGGGCCCCTGGATGACCTCCCGGATGAAGGCGTCGGTATCGAGCAGGACATTGTAGTCGAACAGGACGTCGTAGATCCGGATCACGCCCTCCTTGTGGAGATCGACGTCATTCAGGAACGGCGATCCGCTGTGGAGGTGCATATCCAGGCCGAAGTGGAGGTCGTGGTAGAGGTTGGCACCGGTCGAGATGATCCAGTCGACATAACCTCCACGGATGAGCGGGATGAGGCAGCTCTTGCCGAGGCCGGCCGGGGTGAGGGCGCCGGTGAGGGAAAGACCGATGGTGCCGTTCTTCGGGAGCATCTTGCGCGCAAGCAGCTGTGCGGCCTCCCTCAGGCGCCCGCCGTTGTAGGCGAGCATCGACTGGTCGATGAGGTCGGCGGCCGAGATGTCCTTGCCGATGCCGAAGGGGTTGAGGCGTGGGTAGGCGGCGAATTTCCTCGAGAGCGTGTGGGCGGTTTTCCGGCTCATGTCGGCGATAGTGTGGAGAGGCCCGCTTCCCGAGGGAAGAGGTCAATCACGGCATGGCAGCCGCACGACCGGTGAACTGGGTTGAAAGTTCCGCCGGACGGATCGAGGGTATGGGTGTCATGAAGTTCATCCTGACAACCCACAACGTCACCCTCACCGAAGCCATCGAGCAGCATGTCCTGATGCGGATCGACAAGCTCGAGCACATCGACCGCTGGCTCGTCGACGCCCGGGTCGGCCTCGAGAAGGACCACACCGGCAAATCACCGGCCAAGACCTACAAGTGCTCGATCCGGCTCGGGATCCGCGGCAAGGACCTCTACGCCGAGGATCGGGAGGCGGACCTCTACGCGGCCATCGACCTCGCCGTGAAGAAGATCGAGCAGCAGCTCCGCCAGAAGCACAGCCGGGCCAAGGCCAAGAAGAAGTCGGTCGCCGCCCGGATCAAGGAGAAGGTCCGGAACTCCGAGGGCTGATCCATGCTGATCCGTTCCCGGATCGTCCTGCCGATGACCGCGCCGCCCCTCGAGGACGGCGCGGTTCTGGTTTCTCGGGATCGCATCCGGGCCGTGGGACGGTTCTCCGAGCTCCGGGGGCTCGACCCCGAGGTGGTGGATCTCGGCGACTCCGTGGTCCTGCCGGGACTCATCAACAGCCACTGCCATCTCGACTACACCCGCCTCCTAGGACGATTGGTGCCGCCCAGGACGTTCCCGGACTGGATCAAGGCCATCCTCGCTGCGAAGTCCGAGTGGCAGGATTCCGACTATGTCGGCTCCTGGCTTGATGGAGCCCGGCAGCTCCTCGAATCCGGGACCACCTCCGTCGTCAATATCGAGTCGGTTCCGGGGATTGTTGCCGGGTGCCGTCGGGTCACCCCCTTGAGGGTCTTCTCCCACCTGGAGATGACTGGAGTTCGGAGTGGAGTGGATCCCGCCTCGATCCTCGACCGGGCCGTGATGACCCTGCGGGCTCTGGAGCCGGGCAGGGGAGGGCTGGGGCTCTCACCCCATGCCCCCTATTCCACGCTCCCGGCGCTGATCGAGGGGACTGCTCGACGCGCCCGGGTCGAGGGGTTCCGGACGACGACCCATGTCGCGGAATCCCACGCCGAGTCCGAGATGTTCCTGTACCGGCGAGGACCGATGTTCAGCTGGTTGGAGCCGCAGCGGCCGATGGACGACTGCGGGATCGGGTCCCCGCTGCAGCACCTCGAACGCCATGGTCTGCTGGGTCCGGACCATATTGCGGTCCATGCCAACTACCTCTGGGACGGGGATGTCGAACGCCTGGCCCGCTCGGGCACGCATGTGGTCCATTGCCCCCGGAGCCACGACTATTTCGGACACCAGCGTTTCCCCCTCGAACCGCTCCGGTCGGCGGGCGTGAATCTCACGCTGGGCACCGACAGCCTCGCCTCGACCCGTGTTGTCCCCGGTCGGCCGGTCACCCTCTCCCTGTTGGCCGAGGTTCGGGAGTTCCTGTCGAAGAACTCGCTGGTTTCCCCGCTCGAGGCCCTTGGCTGGGTCACGACCCATGGAGCCCGGGCGCTGGGTCTTGCGGGTCGCCTCGGGGAGTTGTCGGCCGGGGCCGCCGCCGACCTGATCGCCATTCCGCACACGGGAGCGGTCGGGGAGGCCGCCGAGGCCGTGGTGAACCATCCAGGGCGCGTGACCGCGAGCCTGATCGATGGGGAGTGGGCGATCGCTACTGCGGAGGTGGCCCTATGAGCGACGAGAGCCGACGGGTGGCGCTGGTCACCGGTGCCGCGGGTGGCCTTGGGATGGGAATCGTCGAGGAGCTCGCCCGACAGGGGTGGTCGGTCGCCGCGGGATGGCATCGCCGCGAGCCCGCACGGATCGAGGGCGACGTGTTCGCGGTGCCACTGGATGTCACCGATGTCGGGTCGGTCCAGGGTGCCATCGACGGCGTGCTGGAGCGTTGGGGTCGCATCGACCTGCTCGTGAACAACGCCGGGATCGTGTCCGACGCCCTGCTGGCGCGGATGGAGGATCCGATGTGGGACCGCGTCCTGGATGTGAACCTCGACGGGGCATTCCGCTGTGCGCGGGCGGTCGTGCGGCCGATGATGCGTCAACGCGACGGCCAGATCCTCAACATCACGAGCTACGGGGGGCGTGTGGGACGTGCCGGCCAGGCGAACTATGCGGCCTCGAAGGCCGCGTTGTTCGGGTTCACGCAATCCCTCGCGCGCGAACTCGGCTCCCGGAACATCCGGGTCAACGCCGTCTCCCCGGGGTTCCTGAGGACGGGACTGGTTGCGGATCTGACCGACGACCAGCTGGCCGCCCATGCGGCGACGAACACGCTGGGGCGGCTCAATGACGTCACCGAGGTCGCGCGGTTTGTGGCCTTCCTCGCGGGGATGCGGAATGTCTCAGGACAGCTGTTCCAATTGGACAGCCGCATCACGCCCTGGACGTAGCTGCGGATTGGTCACTCCCCAGACGGTGTGTCGGGGTGGTTTTTTGGGGGTCCAGGACACATTTACCCTCCCTTAACAATTCTCCTGGGATTCCGCACAACCGCTTAACAGAGGGGGCGTCTGCTGATGGTGAAGCGCGACGACATGAGTCGCCGGAACAAACCAAAAAACAAAACGCAGCATCCCATGAACACCATCAAGAACAGCCTCCTCGTGGCCGCCCTCGCGGTCAGCACCCTCAGCCTCCTCGCCGACGACGCCGGGACGGGTCCCGAATCCCGGGGGCCGCGCGGACCCCGCGGCGGTGGACGCGGCGTGCCGCCGGTCGCCGCAGCCATCGACACCAACCGGGACGGCGTCCTCGACGCCACCGAGATCGCCAACTCTGCGGCCGCGCTGGGCGTCCTGGATGCCGACAAGGATGGCACCCTGACCCGGGAGGAACTGATGCCGAAGGGCGGTCGGGGTCCCGGACGTCCGGACGGTGCTCCCGAGGGCGCTCCCGAGGGGCGGCCTGGTCCCGGCAGGCCTCCGATGGCCGGTCCGCTCGACGCGAACAAGGACGGCACGCTCGACGCCACCGAGATCGCCAATGCCCCCAAGGTCCTGGCGGCATTCGACAAGGACGGCGATGGCGCCGTGACCCGTGAGGAGATGCGTCCGGAAGGTGGGCGTGGACCTGGCCGTCCGGAAGGCGCCCCCGAGGATCGTCCGGAGGGTGGCCGTCCGGAAGGTCGTCCCGGCAAGATCGGACCTGGCGGCAAGCCCGGTTTCCGGCCGGTCCCTCCCTCCGAGTGATCGGCATCCGACCGGATGCCCCTGACCGGTCCCTCACCGGTGCCATAGCGGTCCTGGAGTCAGCTCCGGGACCGCTTTTTCCTGTTCGTATCCGCGGGTGTTGCGGGCGGTGCCCCGATCGCCGCTGTGGGCTGGTTGATGCGATGCGCCGCGAATCCCGCCCCGAATCCGTTGTCGATGTTCACGACCGTCAGTCCGGAGGCGCAGGAGTTGAGCATGCCCAGCAGCGCCGTCACGCCCCCCATGTGGGATCCATAGCCAATGCTGGTGGGCACCCCGATCAGGGGGCGTGAGACCAGACCGCCCAGCACGCTGGGGAGGGCCGCCTCCATGCCGGCCACGACGACGATCACCGAGGCCTCCTGGATCTCCGGCAGTCGGGCCAGCAGTCGGTGGAGTCCGGCCACGCCGACGTCGTAGATGCGTCGGACCCGGGATCCAAGGAACTCCGCGGTCAGCGCAGCCTCTTCCGCCACGGGGACATCGCTGGTGCCGGCGCAGACCACCGCGACCAGACCCCGTTGCTGTTCTGGCGGGGTCGGACCTACCACCAGGAGGCGCGCGTCCTCATGGTGGATGGATCGAGGAAAACGTTTCCGGAACGGGACCGCATGTTTCGGCGTGATGCGGGTGACGAGGACCCGACCACTCGACTCCACGAGCCGCTGGGCGATGGCCACCACCTGCTGCGGCGTCTTGCCGGCCCCGAAAATCACCTCAGGGCAGCCCTGGCGGAGTTCCCGGTGCAGATCGACCGCGGCGAATCCCAGCTGGGCAACTGGAGCGGATTGAAACCGTCGCAGGACCTCCTCCGGCGAGGATTCTCCCGCGGCCAGGCGTTCCAACAGTCTCAGGGCATCGTTCGGTGTCATGATGTCGCGTCGAGCGTCGCTCCGTTCTAGGGATTCACACCTCACCCCGTCGATCCCGGGTTTCCAAATAACAAATCAAACAATCAAGATGCGTTGATTTTAAATGTTGACCCGTGAGGTGGGGTGAGGGCAGGGTCAGGTGCATGATTCGGAACATCCATGATCTGCATGTGGAGGCGGCAGCCTCGGGTAAGCCGGCGATCTCGGTGGAGTTCTTCCCGCCCAAGACGGAGGAGGGGGAACGGACGTTGTTCGCCACCACGCTCCCTGAGCTGATGAAGGTCCATCCGGCATACTGCTCGGTCACGTATGGCGCCGGTGGGAGCACCCGGGAGAAGACGATCTCGATCGTGGAGCGGATCCAGAAGGAGTTCGAGCTGACCACGATGATGCATCTCACCTGCGTGAATGCGACGCGGGCGGAGTTGCAGGATGTGATCGAGGACGCCCGGGGTCGCGGGGTCCGGAACATCCTGGCCCTGCGCGGGGATCCCCCGGGCATGTCGGGTCCTTGGGTCAAGACCGAGGGCGGTTTCGAGTATTCCCGCGAATTGGTGGCGTTCCTGAAGGAGTTGGGCGGATTCGCCATCGGCACCGCTGGCTTCCCCGAGGGCCACGTTGCCCAGACCCGCGGCAAGCAGGTGGACTGGGAGCATCTGGCCGACAAGGTCCGGGCCGGAGCAGACTTCGTGGTGACCCAGCTGTTCTTCGACAACGACGACTACTTCGCGTTCCGGGACTATCTGGTCCAACGCTGCGGGATCACGGTTCCGATCATCCCGGGCCTGCTGCCGGTGGTGTCGCGGAACCAGACCAAGAAGTTCACCCAATTGTGCGGGGCACGGTTGCCCGAGGCGTTCCTGTCCCGGCTGGAGGCGCTGGGGGATGACGATGCGGCGGTGACGGACTTCGGCATCGAGTACTGCTCGCGTCAGATCGAAGGCCTGCTCCGTGGCGGTGCCCCCGGGGTGCACTTCTACACGCTCAACAAGGCCCATTCGACGGCCCGGGTGATCCGCAATCTGGGATTGGGCTGACCCGCCCGCGGAGGGGGCGGGAAGCCCTCATGGAACCGCCAGGAGCTCGGCCTCGGTCCAGGCGTCCTCCCGCTCCGAATGTCGGTCGCGGATCGCCTTAACGCTGGACGCCTTCACGGGTTCGGCCGCGTGGCCCCACTCGCGTCGGATGAACGTGAGCAGGTCCGCGAGTTGCTCATCGTTCAGGGCGGGGGCGAAGGCAGG
>Ga0315906_10008052_pt1 | contig 12679 bp, 10 predicted proteins | sample LakEriMetagenome_4_FD_203526 | JGI IMG/M metagenome (GOLD analysis project Ga0315906, IMG submission 203526) | Freshwater fungal communities from buoy surface, Lake Erie, Ohio, United States - Buoy 2 MA122 | ecosystem: Environmental > Aquatic > Freshwater > Lake > Lake biofilm | place: USA...
GGTTTTAAAACAAGAATCATTTCCAAAATAACTGCAATTACGCTAATTCAACACCTCAATAAATTTGTTTTTAATCGCCCAATTAACAATTTAAAAGTAAATTTGGCCTAAATGCACAACGGGTTAAATTAAACATATTCTTAGAATTTTCTTTCCATTAAAAACGTGATCCCCATTTAAAATAATACTAAAAGGGGAAGAAAACAGTAACTTATTTTATTTTTTAGCCCTAACTCTATTTAGATTGATTTCGTTTCCTTTTGTGTAAAGCAGAATTTAATAAGAGAATTAATTTGGGTTTAAAATAAACCGCCTAACTACTCAATTTAATTTCACTTGGTTTAATGCAAGGGATTAACCTTTGTTACTTTCAACTCTATTATCGAAGCACCAACTTTCCCATTAGCGAAGTTGTCGTCGTGCATGGTGATACCATTCTTTGATTTAATCAAGTTACTTATTTCCGATTTCAATTTTCCTTCTCCAGCACCATGAATTACTCGAAATTTTGTTACTTTTTGCTGAATCATTTGATTGGTAAAACGTTTAAATTGATCCATTTGCAAAATGAATTTCTCATGCGCAGACAAATTAGAGTGTTTTTTAATTAAATTTTCAATGTGCAAATCAATCTCGGGAATTGAATTGATTTTCAACACATTTTTTGTATTTTGATTTGACATGTCATCCTTTACTTGAACAATTTCAAAAGAAATATCCCTTCGTTTAACTAAAAATTTCTTTTCAATCCATTGTTCGAATCCGAATTCATCTTCTATTCGAACTTTACAAGCTTGAATTTCCTTGATTGTAAAAATCCCTGATTCATCCAGAATACTTATTTTTTCTCCAACCCCAAATGACTGCATATTAATTAAATCGAATTGCTTTGGCAGGACTAATTCTTGTCACCACATAACTTGGTATAATTAAGGCAATTATACAAACTGAGAAAGTAATGAAATTAATCAACAACCAATTTACAAAAGTCAACTCAACCGGCACTTTATCTAGATAATAAATGCTCGGATCCAAGGTGAAAATTCCGAATTGGGATTGAATAAAACATAATAACACACCAAATATATTTCCAATAAACATTCCTTTCAAAATTAAATATGACGCTTGAATTAAGAAAATTTTCCGAATACTCCAATTTCTTGTCCCAAGTGCTTTTAGTATTCCAATAAAATTTGTTCGAACAACAATTAAAACAAGCATAGCTGAACCCACATTAATTATTCCAATAATTAACATTAAAAATATGATAATTAAAACATTATAATCTAAAAAACTCAACCATGCAAATAAATCACTTTGTGTATCCAAAATAGTTTGGATTTGAAGCAATTCACCAAATTCGGTGGGCTTCATTTCAATCGCAGATTTTAAATTACTTTCAGTAATTGCCAAATTTCGCCAATCGTTTATTTGAACCTCGTATCCAGTAACAAATTCGGAATAAGTTCCTTTGCCTTCCAACGTTTTAACTTCAATCTTTTGATTATTTAAAAAGAGATTAAACGAATTTTGAGAAAGCTCTTGCCTGTATATTAAACTATTATCTTCTTTACGCAGATTTCGAGTTTGAATTGTTTGCTTGTTGCAATTGAAAGAAATAAAGGTTGTGTCCAACGGGTTAGATTTATTTCTTGCGTAATCCATTTGATGAACAATCAATCGAATAGTTGTATCCTGAATTTGATTCAAAAGCACTCCGCTATAGACATCAGGTCCTTTTCCCCAATCAAAAAGCAAATCCTTTACATTTCCAGAGACATTTGCTCGCAAAAGAATTGATCCGGATTTTGAAATTGTATCTTCTACTATTATTTCAGTTAAAATGCCAAAATCACTAATATGTTGAACTTCACGCATATCGCAAAACGCAATTTTTTTATCAAATTCTTCTAATCCAGTATTGAAAATACCTACGATTTTATAACGCTTTGAAATAGGTTGGTCTTTTACATAAAAAGTTATTACCTCATCGTTTAATTTGAAGTTTAAATTAGCTGCTACCGTTAATGAAATAACAATTTCTTGACTTATATCTGAAAGATGAAATTTAGGCAAGCGACCTTGAACTAGATGATTTCTGATAAATGTCCAGTCGTATTTTTCGTCTACTCCTTTCATGACAACGCCCATTATATCTTGTTTTTCAACAACTGAATCAATTCCGGATGCAAGCTGAATGGTATCCGAAAATTTACTCGACTGAAATAATGCAGGTTTGTAACATACAGCATTTATTGATCTAATTCCTTCAATTCTTCTCAACAAAGAAATTTCGGTTTGATTTTTGCGAATAGGTTCACATTCGTAAAAACTTGTTGTTCCTGCTTTCGAAATAAATAATGGAGCGTTGAACCCTATAATTTTTCTACGAACTTCATTTTGAAAACCTGTTACGATAGCAACAGTTATTAAGTTAACAACAATGGCTAGTGAAATACTTATAATGGATATACGTGTAATTGGTTTGGAAACTTTTATACCTTGTACATTATTTCGAATGAGGCGCTTTGATATGAAAAACTCAAATGACAATTTTCTTTTAATTTGGTTTCAAAAATACGGAAAGCTTCTTTGCCTGGAAACAATTTTTGTTTTTTTACTCGTATCATGTTCTCAAAGTGTGAAAGGAGAAAATCGAATTGAGGGCACTATAGTCATTGAAGAGGATACTCTTCGATTGCCTAAGATAACAAGCCCTTTGCCAAATTTAAAGAAGCCTCTTTTGGGAATTGATCGCTTGCACTTGTTCGTAGATTCATTGAAAGGAAAACGAATTGCCGTTGTTGGCAATCAAACATCTGTAGTTAAAGGCGTTCATTTGGTTGATACTCTGCTATCATTAAAACTAACAATTATAAAGGTATTTTCACCGGAGCATGGATTCAGAGGAGATGTTGACGCAGGCGAAAAAGTCAATCATTCGATAGATGAAAAAACCGGAATTCCACTTGTTTCTCTCTATGGAAATAATAAAAAACCAACTCCGAATCAATTGGAAGATATTGATGTCGTCATATATGACATACAAGATGTTGGTGTCCGTTTTTACACATTTATATCTACGCTTCATTATGTAATGGAAGCTTGTGCTGAACAGAATAAACAAGTTGTTGTCCTTGATCGACCAAATCCCAATGGACATTATGTTGATGGTCCAATTCTAGAAGTCGAACATAAATCATTTGTTGGAATGCACCCAGTTCCGATCGTGTATGGCATGACCATCGGTGAATACGCCATGATGATCAACGGAGAGGGCTGGCTTGATAAGGGAATGAAATGTGATTTATGGATTATTCCTTGTAAAAATTACACGCACAAAACCAAATACAATCTACCCGTAGCACCTTCTCCAAATTTAAAATCAGAGGCCGCCGTTGCATTATACCCAAGTCTCTGCTTGTTTGAGGCTACAACAGTCAGTGTTGGCCGAGGAACAGAAAAACCTTTTGAAATCTTCGGTCATCCAAGATTTCCAAAAACAGAATTTGAATTTATACCTACACCAAAAACCGGAGCAAAATCTCCTCCGCATGAGAATAAAACTTGTAATGGATTTGATTTATCAAAACCCAACAGTAAAAGGTCGTACGAAATTAACCTAAATTACATAATTCAGGCAAGGGACTTATTAGGCGATTCAGCAGTATTAATTGATCAGAACGGATTTTTCAATCGATTGGCTGGAACAAAAACATTAAAAGAACAATTGTACAAAGGTTGGTCAGCAAAAGAAATTCGAGAAAGTTGGAAACCAGGGATTGAAAATTTCTTAGCAATTCGAAAGAAATATTTGCTCTACGAATAATCAAATTTATTTTCCGGATTCTTTTACCGTGTTTGCCTTTAATTTCATTTCTTCCTCCTCTTCCTTCTTTTTAGCCTCCTCTTCTACCCTTTTCTTAATTGAAGCAATCCATTCCTTGTTCTTTTTCTCAAGTTCTTTAACAGGAATGAAAGCTTTACCAGTTATGGGGAATAAATCTTGAAGTTGACCGCTGTAATAAAACTCAAAACATAATCCACCAAAGGTATAGTCTTTTCCGCCTACGTCAAATGTTGATCCTCCAGCAACTGGATTTTTCTTCGGTTTACTTTTCTGATAACCCAGATTAAACAGTGAACCTAAAATTTCAGGACGATTTTCAAGTGTAAATCCATTTCGTTCCCAATGCGCTTGATATTGTCTCAGCAAGAATGCCGTATATAAATACGAATAATAATGGTCTCCGCGTTGAATCAAACGTTGTATTGTTTTAAGCTTGTGCGCCTTAATCGTGTCATTTACCAACTCAGGAAAGGAGTCATTTACATTGATGCAATTTTGGAAATAATCACCGGCATAAAATTCACTTTTCGTATTGAAAATAGTATTTTCTATTCGTAGCGCTGTATGTTCTAAAATACCTGTCACACCGTAACCACGATTGGTAGGAAGCATTATTCGGTTGAAAGGAAGAACATATTTTTTGAATTTCTCGCGACCTGAATTAAACATCCTAACTTGCTCTCCAACCAAACACATAACAATTAATCGCGATTCAACGCCCGTTAACCGTGAAACTGAATCTATCGCAAATCTGTCATTTCGAACTGTTTTACAGAAGTCTTTCCAAACTTGATAATTCGACCATTCATAAATTGATAGAGGATCTTTACCTTTTTTGATACTAGCTATTTCACCCCTGAAATCCTTATTATTCATCATAATTGAAAAGGCATCAATCATTCGGAGTCCAACAATTGGATTTTTAGAGAAGTAATATGCATGCGAAATACTTTTGGCATCAGTTGGTTTGTATTTTGCGACAATTGCTAATTTTTGAAAAAACTCAAATTCTTTTTCGGCTATATTAACAGAATCTTTTTTGAGTTCATCATCATATTTATCAGCCATTTCTGAGAAGTATCGATTGTTCTCATCAATTGCGCCACCATTGTTTGTCCATTTAAATTTTACTGCCAAAGCGGTGAAAATTAGAAAAACCGCCACAGCAGCTAAAATATGAACAATTGAAAAGTAACCGTATTTAAGAATTTTTTTCATCCACTTGTGATTATACGGCAAAATTAAACAAACGGAATCAATTTATAACACAAGTATGAATTCACGAAATTTTCTACTTAGATATGCTGAAATTGAAATTATTGACTTTGTTGAGATAAAGTTTGAAAAATCACATTGTTTTTAATGTATAACGAATACTTTTGAACTTTGAAAAAAAAGAATTGTTTAGAATAAAAACAAATGATAGCATGAAAAAAACAGGCATACTTCTTATTCAACTCGGCACACCAAACAGCCCAAAAACTAGTGATGTTCGAACTTATTTGTCTGAGTTTTTAAATGACCCTCGAGTTATTGATCTTCCCTGGTTGGCAAGAAAATTATTAGTTAACGGAATAATTGTTCCCTTTAGAGCGCCAAAATCGGCAAAAATATATAAGGAATTATGGGAACACGGAAAGGGAGTCTCACCACTTTTAACGCATTCATTGAACTTACAAAACAAATTAAAAGAGGAATTTAAATCGGATAATGTGACCATTGAATTGGCAATGCGTTATCAAAATCCTTCTATGGATTCCGTTCTTGAGCGCATGCGCTTAGCTAATTACGATCAAATCATTGTTTTACCGCTTTTCCCTCAATACGCCAGTGCTTCAAGTGGTTCAGCCATTGAAAAAGCGATGAACATCATTCGCAAATGGTGGGTGATTCCGGAAATTAAAATTATCAGTCAGTTTTGGGATAATGAAGGGTACATAAATTCGGTTGTAGATCGTGCCAAACAATTCAATTTAGATGATTATGACCATATTTTATTCTCTTATCATGGCTTACCAGAAAGACAAGTCGATAAAGTATATGAAGGGGCGGATTTGTGTGGCGACCAGCCTTGTGAAACGGAGGTGAATGAAAAAAATAAATTCTGTTACAAGGCAACAAGTTACGCCACCACAAGATTGATTGCTGAAAAGTTGGGAATTCCTGAAAATAGATATACGGTTTGCTTTCAATCTCGATTAGACAAAAAGTGGCTCACTCCATTCTCTGACAAAATTGTCGAAGAACAAGCAAAAAAGGGCGCGAAGAAATTAGTAGTTTTCAGTCCTGCTTTTGTTGCTGATTGCTTGGAAACAATAATCGAAATTGGCACTGAATACCAGGAAATTTTTGAGGAATACGGTGGAGAAAAGGTTCAATTGGTTCCAAGCTCAAATGACCACCCGGAGTTTGTGAAGGGGTTGACAAAATTGATTAAAGAAAGAATTTATCATTGAGTTTTTTCAGAATCATACTTACAAAAAAACTTATTCGTGAAAACAACTTAATTGATTACCTTGACTAAGTTAATTATTGAAATAATCTAACAAATTAGTTTTTTAAAACAACTGCTTTCAGAAAAAAATCTACGCCTTTTTGACAAACTCCGATTTCAAAGCCATTGCCCCGAAACCATCAATTTTACAATCAATATTATGATCACCATCAGTTAAGCGGATGTTTTTAACCTTCGTTCCCGCTTTGATGTTTTTTGGAGCTCCTTTTACTGGTAAATCTTTAATTACAACGACAGAATCGCCATTTTGTAGAACGACACCATTGGCATCTAAAACAACATTATCATCACTTTCCGCTAAATTTTCTTCGATTGTCCATTCAAACGAGCATTCCGGACAGGTATATTGATTTTCTCCTGTTTCATAAACATAAGGCGACTGACATGAAGGACATTCTTTTAATTCTTCTGACATTTTTACTTTTTCGTAAAGGTAGTATTTTGGCTAGAGATAAGAGTTAAAAGTTAAGGGCTTGGGAATTTCTTGGAGTTGTGAGTGAGATAAACTCAAATTTCGAATGGAATTGCCCTCGATAAAGGAAGGAATTGATCATTTTGAGTCACTTAGTTTTCCTAATTAAAGATTCTTTTGAGGAAGATTTACCTTCGATTTCAAGGAATTCGCTTTATCCAAAAACTGTTTGGAGCGTTCCAATTTTCCGATTTTCTCATAATTAATTGAATTGTTTCGATATGCTCGTTCCTCATTTGGACTCAACGAAATTATTTTGTCATTGTACTCGATTGATTTTTGATAATTCCCTAACATTCCGTGACAATTACCAAGGTTTAGCAAAGCATCAATGTTTTTCGGATTCATTTTGAGAGCCTCTTCAAAAGCAACAATCGCATCCTTGTATTTTCCCTCAGAAGCCCTCTTATAACCTAGGTTAAAATAATAATTGGCATCTCTGTTGGCTGAGTTTTCGTCGAACGAATTTCCTGTTGGTTCCAAAAGTGTATTGATTCCCATTTTTTTCAACGCTTCTGTCGCAGAATTTGCTGGAGCATAATCGGGTTTAAAATTCAACGATTGATTGTAGCAATAAGACGCATAAACCAAATTCGCTTTATTATTTTGATATACTGTTCCCAAATTATAATAAGCCTCAGCTCTAAGAATTTTTGTAGGCTCGCATTCGATTGTTTTGCGATAAAAATAAATCGCTGTATCTGGATTATTTAATATCAACTGATAAATGACTGCTGTTTTCATATAACTTTCAGCAAACATTGGGTGCATGGTGTAGGATTTTTCAAATGCTTTCAACGAAATGTTTGCCAATTCTAATTTTCGTAACGAATCCTTTTCTTCCATGGCCTTTACTAAGGTCTGCTCAGCAAAATGACGTTGATTTTGTGCACTGGTTTCACCCGTTTTGATATCCGTAGAGAATAGCGCGTAATTATCCTTCCAAACGAGATTTCTTGAGAATGTTTTAATTGAGTACAAACTAGTTAACAGAGCAGTAAAAACGCAAATTCCATATAGTTCAATGTTTTTCACTAGATGAGACCACCTCTTTAAAAGATTGAATAATAATAAAACTAGTAGAATTAAAAAACCTAATGCCGCACTGTAAAGGAATCGCTCTGCAAAAATTCCACCCCTTAAAAAAGTAAATGCAAAACCAGGAGCAATGGAAAGAAAATACATCGACGAAGGAATAGCAACAATTGACTTTTTAATTAGTCTATTTATTGCAAACAATCCTCCTCCTATTAAAATTAGCAAACCAAGAAAAGTAATGGGATTATTAAAATCAACAGCAGGAATTAGGTTGTATGAATAGTCATATCTCAAATTGACAGGCATTATCAACAACTTCAAACCGAGAACAAATAAATAAATTGAGGTTGGCAACTTGAAATCTTGGTTGTAAGGATAGTTAATGATATCAACAGGAATCATCACATTTTTGATTAAAATACTTTTTTGAATGAAGAAAATCCCAATAGCAGCAATGACTGGAAGCAACTTCATCAATTTCAGTTTTTCCTCCGAATACAGATAATAAATAATAGGGATCATTAACAATCCCGTCAAGGCTGTTTCTTTAGACAACATTCCAAGATAAGCTGCAATGAATGACAGAATTAGAAAAACTGGTTTCTTTTTCTGCAAATTCAATATGAAAAAAAGAATGGAGGTGAACACGAAAAGAAAGCTCAAAATTTCATCACGACTTTTAATGTTTGCCACAACTTCAGTATGTATGGGATGTGCGGCGAAAAGAAGTACAATGGCAATTGGAATAAATTGATGAACATTTCCCAATAAGGCTTGTAAAACAAATAAAAGTACAACACATGAAATAGCGAAAAATAAAACGTTATTAAAGTGGCTCACATGCGGAGCGGACTGAAAAAACTCATATTCAACTGCAAACGTTATCAACGACAGAGGACGATAATACCCCAAACGAACTTCTGATTGTTCCCATAAATCCATTTTCAAAATATCAGGAATTCCTTTTAATCCTTTTCGAACATTTAGATTTTGCTGAATGGCACCCGTGTCATCCAATGCATAATCATGGTTTATTGTATTTGAATAAATTAAAAAAGAGAAAACAAAAACCAATGTTGTTGAAATCCAAAAGAATCGACTTTTAAAATTGATAACCTCAAATTTCAATGCTGTTTTAGTTTCTGTCTTGATTTCTGTCTTATTCTCCTTTGACTGCTTCTTAACCATAGATAAAAGTTACTAAAATAATGCATTTTCATAAATCACGTTCAAAATTAAATTGTTCGATCTGCGATTCCGAAAACGCTTTTGGTTTAAAGTTCAATTTATTTTAATTTTGTAACTCCTAATTATTTAAAACAACATAGCATGCAACTGTGGAATACATTAAATAAGGAGGAATTGGAAATGCATTTGCGTGAGGTTGGTCATAAATTTGTGACGATTTCATTTTACCAATATGCTAAAATTGCCAATCCTCGCTTATTCAGAGATCATCTTTTTCTTTCTTGGTCGAAATTGGATGTTGTAGGTAGAACTTACGTCGCTCACGAAGGTATTAACGCTCAAATCGCCGTTCCAACGGAAAACCTGAGTCGATTCCGTGAAGAACTTTATCAAATTGAATTCCTGGATGGGATTCGATTGAACTTTGCTGTAGAAGATTCAGAAGCTGACTTTCCATTTTTGAAGTTGAAAATTAAAGTTCGTGATAAAATTCTGGCAGATGGACTGAACGATCAAACGTTTGACGTCACCAACAAAGGAAAACATTTGGACGCGGAAGAATTCAATCAGCTAACCGATGATTCGAAAACCATTTTGATCGATTTCAGAAATCACTATGAATCGGAAGTTGGACATTTCAAAGGAGCAATATTGCCAGATGTTGATACATTTCGCGAGTCATTACCTTTCATCGAAGAAACCTATTTAAAAGGAAACGAAGACAAAAATATCGTAATGTATTGCACGGGCGGAATTCGTTGCGAAAAGGCTTCTGCTTGGTTCAAACACCGAGGTTTTAAGAACGTGCATCAATTGGAAGGTGGGATCATTAAATATGCAAACGATTGCAAAGAAAAAGGACTGGATAATAAATTCATCGGGAAGAATTTTGTTTTTGACGAACGTCGGGGCGAGCGAATTTCGGAGGATATAATTTCTGTTTGTCACCAATGTGGTTCTCCTGCTGATACACATACGAATTGTAAAAACGATGCTTGTCATTTGCTTTTTATTCAATGCGATAAATGCAAAAGTGAAATGGAGAATTGTTGTTCAAATGAATGTCAGGAAATGATTCATTTACCTGAGGATGAGCAAAAAGAACAAAGAAAAGGGCTGAACAATAGTAACAAGATTTTCAAAAAAGGAAGATCTGAAAAACTTAAATTCAAACCTAATAACGAAAAACCATTATCTTTGATTGAACAAAAAAATCAAATTTAATCGTGTTTTTAGCAATCAATTGGGCCGTAGATTCCGAAATCATTGATGGATACAGAACGCCAAACCTTTACGGACTTTTATTTGTAACTGGTTTAGTACTTGGTTATTTTGTTGTGAAACGCATGTTCAAGCAAGAGGGAATCAAAGAGGATGTCCTAGATAAACTTGTTGCTTATATGGTTATTGCAACGATTGTAGGTGCGAGATTAGGGCATGTTTTGTTTTACGGACCCTATTTCGATCGATATGAAAATGGGTTTTTGGTTGAACGAGGTTATTTCTCGCATCCTGAAGACATCATCAAAATTTGGGAAGGAGGCCTTGCAAGTCATGGGGCAGCCGTGGTTATTTTGATTTCACTTTACATTTTTTCAAAAAAGGTAGTTCAAAAACCATTTATCTGGATTTTGGATCGAATTTCTGCTCCCATTGCAATTGGAGGTACTTTCATTCGACTAGGCAATTTAGTAAATCATGAGATGGTTGGTGACATTACAACTGTTCCGTGGGGTTTTCGTTTCTTGCACCACGATTGCGCCTATCCGTATGATTGTCCATGGGAAATGATTCCAGTTCGTCACCCTGCACAACTATACGAGGCCATTTGCTACTTTATCGCTTTCCTGATTTTACTTTTTTTGTACTGGAAAAAAGAAAAATGGAAACAACCTGGTTTCGTTTTTGGGTGCTTCCTAATTTTCATTTTTGGAGCTCGTTTTATGGTTGAATTCATCAAATTAGGTCAAACTGCTCGAGATGAAGTTTGGTTTTTAAACACAGGGCAACTTTTGAGTATTCCTTTAGTTATTTGGGGAATTGCATTGATTTATCAATCTTTGAAACGGTCAAAAAATGAGACGTCCAATTAGTTATATTCTTCTTTCATCATTAATTTTCCTAGTTTCTTGTGGAGGACAAAAAACGAGTGAAAATAATTCGACCTCTATCGATGAGCTAGATGCTGATACATTAAAAAATAAAGTTTCCCAAAAATCATTCAATTCAGAGATTATTAAAGGTAAGGTTGAAAAAACACTCTCCGCAGGTGAAAATTCTGAAACTTCAAGTATTTATTTCGAATATTTCAATTTGTCTGAAAAGTCGCCTTCCTATTATAAGTCAGTAAATGAGCTGATTTCAAAATCTGTTCAAAATGAATTTGAAGAGACTGAGGTAGAAAAAATCACGTCAAATCTTTCTAAAAAGTACTTTGCCGATATTTTAATGGAATTCAAAAAGAGTTTTTCAACTGTGGATGAAGAATACATGCCATGGAATTTAATGGATTCAATTCATATAGATGACTCAAAAACAAATTATGTACATTTAGAAACATTTACTTATTCATTTACAGGAGGTGCTCATGGTAATGGATACGAAAGTCATTACCTTGTAGACAAAACAAATGGAAATAAATTAACCCTTGAAGATGTTTTTAAAAACAAAAGGAAATTAAACGCGTTAGTTGACTCTTATTTTCGGAAAAGTGTTGATCTATCACCCAATGAAAATCTGCAGGATGCCGGCTGGTTTATAGAGGGCAGATTGGAAGCAAATAACAATTTTTATTTTTCGGATAAAAATGTAGTTTTCGTATACAATGCATACGAAATTGGACCTTATGCAGCGGGAGCTCCATCGGTGGAAATACCCCTTTCGAAATTAACGGATATTTTAAAAATAAATGTAAATCAATAATTACTTAGTGTAAAAATGACATTTTGTTTTATAATTAAAATTCCTTTTTATATTTGTCAAAGTTTAAAATACTAAAAATGCCAGTTAAAACAGCCAGTTCGGAAAAAGCGACAAACAGTAAGAAAAATTCGAAAAAAGAGTTGAAATTTTCTAAAGAAACTTATATAAAATGGTATAAAGATATGCTTTTGATTCGAAAATTCGAAGAGAAAACAGGTCAGTTGTATATCCAGCAAAAGTTTGGTGGATTTTGTCACCTATACATCGGACAAGAGGCAATTGTCGTAGGAACCGCAAGCGCCTGTCGTCCAACAGACAAACATATGACTGCTTATCGTGATCATGCCCATCCAATAGCACTTGGAAGTGATCCACGCGTTTTGATGGCAGAACTTTATGGTAGAAAGACAGGGTGTTCAAAAGGTAAAGGCGGATCCATGCACTTTTTTGATAAAGAAAAAAACTTCATGGGAGGCCATGGAATTGTTGGGGCTCAAATTGCAATGGGAGCAGGGGTTGCTTTTGCTGAAATGTACAATGGAACAGAAAATGTTGCTTTTGTTTCCATGGGTGACGGTGCTGTTCGACAAGGAGCGCTACACGAAACATTCAACATGGCAATGATTTGGAAAATTCCAGTGATATTCATTATTGAAAATAACAATTACGCAATGGGAACTTCAGTAGAGAGAAC
>Ga0315906_10008058_pt1 | contig 12673 bp, 11 predicted proteins | sample LakEriMetagenome_4_FD_203526 | JGI IMG/M metagenome (GOLD analysis project Ga0315906, IMG submission 203526) | Freshwater fungal communities from buoy surface, Lake Erie, Ohio, United States - Buoy 2 MA122 | ecosystem: Environmental > Aquatic > Freshwater > Lake > Lake biofilm | place: USA...
TCGTCTGACTCGGTGGGCTGACGCCCACCTCGCTCAGACGACCTGATTAACGGGAGGGTGGGTCAAAATTACTTCGGCGGTCAAAGCGTAAACCGGGTCAGAATTTAATCGGCGTTGACAAGTACAAAACTCACTCGAACAATGTCGTCGCCTTCGATAAGAACGGTGTGCAGATCGGGATCGCGTTTAATACGGCAACGCCTTTCGATACGCCGCGGTTGATGACTGAACTTGTGACGTGGGTGAACGATGCGCGTCACCAAGCCGCGTTGCACCCGCTCTTGATCATTGCAGTTTTCGTGGTGGTATTCTTGGAGATCCACCCGTTCCAAGATGGCAACGGTCGTCTAAGTCGAGCGTTGACGACCTGGTTGCTGATCCAGGCGGGCTACGCCTACTCAGCGTCAACTACTTTGTCCGGCCGCATTGACTCAGGTTATTTGTTACCGGAGTAGCGTCGTTGCCTCACGTAATTTGCTACCCGTCGAGTGGTTCGACGGGGGCAGATCATGGCGAGGAGACTCAGCATGGCGACGCGACGGGAGTTGATTGGGGCGATCGGGCAACGGTATCGAAGCAGTTCAGCCGATGAACGCCGTCGCATTCTCGACGAGTTTGTGCGCCTCACGGGCTACCACCGTAAACATGCGATCCGCGTATTGGGACCCCGCGACGATCGAGGTCGATCACGAGCCGCTCGCCCACGTCTGTACGACCAGGCAGTTCAGGAGGTAGTAAAGCTCTTGTGGGAAGCGGCCGACCGGGTCTGCGGGAAGCGACTGAAGGCGATCCTGCCCACTTTGATCGAGGCGATGAGGCGGCACGGTCATCTCGATCTTGAGCCGACACTTGCCGCCAAACTGGCGACGATCAGCGCCGCTACGATCGACCGGATGCTAGCGGGTGCTCGGCAAGCGGGTCTGGAAGGCCGGCGTCGCCGCAACGGCGTCGGATCAGCCATTCGCAAGAGTGTACCGATTCGAACCTTTGCCGATTGGCATGACCCCGAGATCGGCTTTCTCGAAGTCGACATGGTCGAGCACTGCGGGGGCTCCAAGCAGGACGGCAACTTCGTACACTCGTTAGTGCTGACGGATATTCACAGCGGCTGGACGGAGTGTGTTGCACTCCTCATTCGCGAGCAGCACCACGTCGTCGCCGGACTGCAGCAAGCACGAGTCCTACTGCCGTTTCCCCTGCTCGGGATCGACACTGATAACGACAGCGCATTCATGACCCAGCCCGTGGCGGATTTCTGCGAGGAAGCTGCGGCATTGTGGACGCGGTCTCGTGCGTACAAAAAGAATGATCAAGCTTGGGTCGAGCAAAAAAATGGCAGCGTGGTTCGCCGGCTCGTCGGCTATGGCCGACTGAGCGGTCCCCGAGCGCAACTGATTCTCGCAAGGCTTTACACGGTATCGCGTCTGTACGTGAACTTCTTCCAACCCTGCTTCAAATTGAAGGCAAAACACCGAGATGGCGCGAGGGTGAAAAAGACCTATCACCCACCACAGACGCCGTATGAGCGCGTTATGGCGAACAACTCGGTGACACCAAGCTCGAAACAGCGTTTGCGCGAGGAATATCTCAATCTCGACCCGGTGGAGCTACTCTCGCAAATCAGGGCGCTGCAGCAAGCGTTAGCGACGCTTGCCGAGAGCGGCACCGCGACGACGATCGGTACCACGGATGTCACCAGCTTCCTTGCCAGCCTGCCCACGCTTTGGAAAAACGGTGAGGTTCGCCCGACCCACCGCATAAAGGCGCGAGAGGCGCGTTGGTGGCGAACCCGGCACGATCCCTTCGAGGCGACATGGCCGCTAGTCCGACAATGGCTCGAAGCAGAGCCGCACGCCACCGGGAAAGATTTACTGCGACGAATACAAGCCGAGCTACCCGAGCAGCAAATGACGATGGCGCACCTAAGAACATTACAACGGCGAATCAAGGCATGGCGGAACGACAGGGCAAGCCGCGTCGTCGCCTCAGTCATGGCCTTTCATTCGACGGGTGCCGCGGCACCCGTCGAATGAAACGAAGACTGGAATACGTACAAAGGCTGCAGTAACGTTTTCCGGTGAGGCAACACGACCGGCCAAGTTAATTGTCGCTAAGCACTACGCCTATGTGCCTTACAGCTCTCTCGAAAGCGTGATCGAAGTCAATAAGGAGGTCTACTACCTTGCCTTGCGACAGACGCAAGGGACGATCCGAACGGACGACCCGAACTGGCAGCCTTGGCTGGTTTTCTTTTTGCAGTCGCTCGCAGAGCAGGTCCGGCGGTTGGAAAATAAGGTGGCGCGCGAGAGGATCGTGCTGGCTGCGTTGCCTGAGCTGTCGCTACAGATCGTGGAATTCGCCCGGGAGCATGGACGCGTCACGATCGGCGATGTGATCAAATTGACGGGTGTCAGCCGAAATACGCTGAAACAACATTTTCGAAACCTGGTTGCGCTCGGCCATTTGAATCAGCAGGGCGGCGGGCGCGGTGTTTGGTATGAACTCAAGTGACGTTGTATGAACCCTAAGTTGAGCGAATTTTGTACGTCAGTGTGGCAGCTTCAAGACGCAAAAAGCCGCTTTAGCGAGGTCGTTGATCTGAGTTTGCGGGAAGGCCCTCGGAGGGTGACTCGACCGCGGGAGCCCATTCGAGATCTCTCGCTTTGAAGTGTTTTGTTAGATGCCCACACGCTTTTTGAATAGTCGCTGATGCACTGGCTCCTCGCTTACACCAAGCCTCGCGCTGAAGTTCTGGCGCAAGAGCATCTCGAGCGCCAAGGGTTCGAGGTGCTCTGCCCGATGATTCGTGCGCGGAAGTTGCGCCGCCGCAAATGGACCTGGATCGAGGAGCCACTCTTTCCGCGATATCTCTTTGTTGGTGCCTCGGCCGATCAGTCTTGGGCTCCGGTGCGTAGCACCGTGGGCGTGACTTCGCTCGTCAGGTTCGGCGGGACTTATGCCACCGTGCCGGAGGCGCTGATCGAGCTACTGCGATCGAGCGCGGAACAGTCCGAGGTGCATTGGCCGTTGTTTCAGCAAGGCCAGAAGCTGCGTATCGTCGCTGGACCCTACGCCAGCCTAGAAGTCATCTTTGAGATGGAAGAGGGCGATGAGCGCGCCACGGTCTTGCTCGACCTGCTCGGTCGGCAGAGTCGGGTAACGGTGGATATGGCGCAGTTGGTTCCGGAAGGGACGCTTTGAAAGAATGGTGGGCGGTACTGGGATCGAACCAGTGACCCCTGCCGTGTGAAGGCAGTGCTCTACCGCTGAGCTAACCGCCCGCCCGGTGTGAAGAGGGCGCAGATTCTACGGTCCGAGGGCGCAAAATGCTAGAATTGCGAGCCTCATGATCGTCACTCGTTTTGCCCCAAGCCCCACCGGTCTCTTGCACATCGGCGGGGTGCGAACCGCGCTCTTTTCCTGGCTGCAAGCCCGCCGTCAGGGCGGCAAGTTCATTCTCCGCATCGAAGACACCGACCGGGAGCGCTCCACGGACGAAGCCGTACGGGTGATCCTGGAGGGGATGCAGTGGCTGGGGCTTGCGGCGGACGAAGGGCCGTTTTACCAGACCGCCCGGTTTGATCGATACAAGCAGGTGATCGCCGAGCTTCTCGCCTCGGGTAAAGCCTACCGCTGCTACTGCACCAGAGAAGAGCTCGAGCATCTCCGCTCTGAGCAGATGGCGCGGAAAGAAAAGCCTCGCTACGACGGTCGCTGGCGCGACCGGACTGATGCTCGCGAGGGCGTGGAGCCCGTCATTCGCTTCAAGAATCCTCTCTCCGGCGAGGTTGTCGTCGAGGATCTCGTCCACGGGCGGGTGGTGTTCCAGAACACCGAACTGGATGATCTGATCATCGCCCGCTCCGACGGCACCCCCACCTACAACTTCTGCGTGGTGGTGGACGACATGGACATGGGGGTCACCCACGTGATCCGTGGGGACGATCATCTCAACAACACGCCTCGCCAGATGAACATGCTGGAAGCCTTGGGGGCCAAGATCCCGGTCTATGGCCACGTGCCCATGATTCTGGGCCCCGATGGCACCAAACTTTCCAAGCGTCATGGCGCCGTCTCCGTACTGCAGTACGAGGAAGACGGTTTCCTGCCAGATGCTTTGCTCAACTACCTCGTGCGCCTCGGTTGGTCGCATGGCGATCAGGAGATCTTCACTCGCGAGGAGATGATTGCGGCGTTCGACATCTCTGATGTCAATAAAGCTGCGTCAGCGTTCAATCCCGAAAAGTTGTTGTGGCTCAATCAGCAGCACCTGATGCGATCGGACCCGTTGAAGGTGGTGTTGTATCTCAAGCCCCATCTAGCGCGTTTGGGCATCGAGTGCAGTGACGATGACTATCTCGCCAAGATCGTCCTCGCGCAGCGCGAGCGAGTCAAAACCTTGAAGGAAATGGCTCAAGCGAGCCGGTACTTTTTTGGCGATTCGGTGGAGCTCGATGCCAAGGCTCGCGACAAGCACCTGACCTCGGAGGCTCTCGCGTTGCTGGGCGAGCTCACGGGCAGTCTGGCGGCGCTCCCTGGCTGGACGGCGGCTTCTGTGCACGCGGCCGTGCAGGCCTTGGCGGAAGGTAAGGCGTTGGGCCTTGGCAAGGTCGCCCAACCGCTGCGGGTGGCCGTGACGGGCAATACGATCTCGCCCCCCATTGATCTCACTCTGGAACTCCTCGGTCGGGAGCGCACGCTCTCGCGTCTTGCCAGGGTCCAGCCGTGACGACTCTTCTTGACTTTGGGCCGGGGCTTCCGTACCGTGCGGCCCCTTCTCGTGGGGCTATAGCTCAGCTGGGAGAGCGCTTGCATGGCATGCAAGAGGTCGGCGGTTCGATCCCGCCTAGCTCCACCATCCTTTTGGGGTTTTCGGCGTCCCCATCGTCTAGAGGCCTAGGACATTGCCCTTTCACGGCAGTAACAGGGGTTCGAATCCCCTTGGGGACGCCACTCTCTCTTTTTCCCAATCCAATTTCTGATTTTCGAGGTTGACCATGCGCCAGGTTCGTTGGCTCGTGCTGTTGTTTGCGATGTGTGTTCCGTTTGTTGCGGCGCAGGCGCAAACCCCGACCCCGCAGCAACTCGAGATGCTCAAATCCTTGAGCCCTGCGGATCGAGAAGCCTTGATGCAGCAATACGGCATCAATGGGGAAGCGGCGGCGTCGGTCGAGGCCTCTGCTGCTCGCGGTGCTGAGGGTGCGATACCCAAAACGCGCGCGGAGCGGGAGCAAGATATCGAGCGCGCGGAAAAGGCGCTGACGTTGCAACCGGAAGATACTGTCATCCTCTCGATCCGAGGGGTTGCGGATGAGGCCGGAGGCTTGGTCGAGTCACTCCGTCGGCGCAACCCGTACACTTTAGATCAAACGGGCATTCTGCAACTTCCTGGGCTGGATCCGATCGCACTTGCTGGACTAACCGAAGCACAGGCAAACGCGCGCCTTGCCGCAGAGCCCTTGCTAGCGGGAGTGGCAGTGACTCTTAGCCGTCTGCCGGTGGTCAAGACTGGAACGGCAGGGCTAAAGCCTTTCGGCTATGACCTTTTCGATGAAGGCCCGTCCACCTTTGCGCCGATGACGGACATTCCGGTGCCTGCGGATTACGTCGTGGGAGCTGGTGATCAACTCACCGTTCAGCTTTTTGGCAGCCAGAACCGAACGTTGAAGCTTGCCGTCGGTAGGGACGGGCGGGTGAGTTTCCCGGAGCTCGGACCGATATCGGTTGGCGGTAAAAACTTCAACGCTGCTCGTGAAGAGATCGAGGCGCGCGTCGCCCAGCAGATGATCGGCACGCAGGCGAGCGTGGGCTTGGCAGATACTCGGGCGATCCGTGTTTTCGTGCTGGGCGAAGTCGATAAGCCTGGTTCCTACACCGTGAGTGGCCTCGCCACGCTGACGAGCGCGCTCTATGCTTCGGGCGGCATCAAAACCACCGGTTCTTTGCGGGATATACAGCTCAAGCGCCAGGGAGCGCTCGTGCGTCGGCTGGATCTCTACGATCTTCTTCTCCGTGGCGACACGAGCAACGATGCCAAGCTTCTTCCCGGCGATGTGATCTTCATCCCGCCCGTGGGTGCTACGGTCGCTGTCGACGGCGAAGTGCGTCGCCCCGCGATTTACGAAATCAAGGGTAATGTCTCGATGGGCTCTGTGGTGGCTCTGGCCGGCGGTCTAACCAACGAGGCAGACGACAGCCGCGTGTCCTTGCTCCGAGTCGGGGAAGACAAGCGCCGTGTTGCACTCAACGTGCCGCTCAATACGGCTGAGGGTCGTGCCGCGACCTTGCGGAACGGCGACGCCGTGCGCGTGCAGCGCCTGCGGCCCACGCTCGATGCCGGCGTCTCCATCGAGGGTCACGTGTTCCGACCCGGTACCGTCGCGTGGCGGGAGGGTCTGCGGCTGTCGGAGATCATTCCGTCGGTTGATGAACTTAAGCCCGATGCGGATCTGAACTACGTGCTCATCCGCCGCGAGCTACCGCCCGATCGGCGCTTGTCCGTGCTCTCCGCCGATCTCGCTGCCGCCCTGCGCTCGCCGGGGTCTGCTGCGGACGTGCAGCTGGCTGCTCGAGACCGGGTGATCGTGTTCGACATCGAAGCGGGTCGCCGCCAGGTGCTGAACCCCTTGCTCGCTGAGCTACGGCGTCAAGGCGATGTGGACGCGCCGAGTCAGATTGTCAGCGTGGGCGGGCGAGTTAAAGCCCCAGGTGAATACCCGCTTGAACCCGGCATGCGCGTAAGCGACCTCCTGCGCGCCGGTGGCAACCTCGAAGATGCCGCTTATGGCGTCAAGGCCGAGCTCTCGCGGTTCGTAGCGGGTCGAGACGAACGCAAGAGCGAACTCATCGAGATCGATCTTGCTGCTGTGCGTCGTGGGGACGCCGCCGCAGACATCAAGCTTCAGGCGTTCGATGCACTGATCGTCAAGGAAATGCCCGAGTGGGCGAAGCAAGAGACAGTCACCGTCTCGGGTGAGGTGCGCTTCCCGGGAACATACCCCATTCGTCGTGGTGAGACATTGCGTTCGGTCATTGAGCGCGCGGGTGGTTTGACGGGTCTTGCCTTCACGAGGGGCTCTGTCTTCACCCGCAAGGAGCTGCGCGAGCGGGAGGCTGAACAGATCGCACGACTCTCGGAGCGTCTGCAGTCGGATTTTGCCGCAACCGCCATTCAAGCGGGACAGTTGGCTCAGGGCCAGCAGGCTGCGCAGGGGGCCATGACAGCGCAGGGTCTGTTGGGACAGTTGAAAACCACCCGGGCCGTGGGTCGCCTCGTTATTGATCTCGATCGAGTGCTCGCGGGTAACGTGGGTTCGCCCTCCGATGTGCTTCTGCGGGATGGCGACCAGCTTGTGATTCCGAAAATTCGTCAGGAAGTCACTGTATTGGGTGAAGTACAGAACGGCACCTCTCACCTCTACCGCGCGGGCCTCAGCCGCGATGATTATCTCAACTTGAGCGGCGGCCTGACCCGCAAGGCTGATAAAAAGCGCGTTTACGTGGTCAAGGCTGATGGCAGCGTGATCGCGAAGACGGGTTGGCTCGGGGACGGCAAAACCGCCATACAGCCGGGCGACACCATTGTGGCGCCGCTCGACACCGAGCGTCTGCCGCCGCTGCCGCTGTGGCAGGCAGTGACGAGCATCATCTACAACGCGGCGGTGGCCGTGGCGGCGATCGGCTCATTGTGATTCATCCCGTGAACGTCTCTGCCTTCAAGGCCTATGATGTTCGCGGGCGAATTCCCGACGAGATCAACGAAGATCTCGCTCGGGACATCGGTCGGGCCTACGCGGCCTTCGTCAAACCGAAGCGCGTGGTCGTGGGGCGAGATATTCGTCTTACTAGCGCTACGCTTGCCGAGGCTTTGACCCGAGGCCTGCTTGAGAGCGGCGTCGATGTGTATGACATCGGTCTCTGCGGCACCGAGGGTGTGTACTACGCGACCTCTGCGGGGGACGCTTCGGGTGGCTTTGATGGCGGCATCATGGTGACCGCGAGCCACAACCCGCCTGACTACAACGGCATGAAATTTGTGCGAGAGGGATCTCGGCCTATCAGTGCCGACACTGGGCTCAAGGATATGGCCGCACTTATTCGCGAGCAGCGGCTGCCACTGACAGCGGCAGAGCGAGGGTTACCCGCTGGCACGCGTCGAATGTTCGACACTCAAAGAGGGTACATCGAGCATCTGTTGGGGTACATCGACCGGAAGGCGCTGCGCAAACTGAAAGTTGTTGTGAATGCGGGCAACGGTGGAGCTGGGTTATTCGTCGATTTGCTTGAACCGCATCTGCCGTTCGAGTTCGTGAAACTCAACCACGCCCCCGATGGCACTTTCCCTAACGGCGTGCCGAACCCGATGCTGGAGGCCAACCGCAAGCCGACCTCTGAGGCTGTGGTGAAAACCGGCGCGGACGTGGGTTTAGCGTGGGATGGCGATTTCGATCGTTGTTTCTTTTTCGATGAATCCGGTCGATTTATCGAGGGCTATTATCTTGTGGGGCTATTGGCCGAAGGCTTTCTCGCCCGTGAGCCCGGTGCGCGCATCGTTCATGATCCGCGATTGACGTGGAATACGCTGGAGGTCGTTAATCGATTGGGCGGTAAACCAGTGCTTTCCAAGTCTGGTCACGCGTTCATCAAGCAGAAAATGCGCGAAGTGGATGCCGCTTATGGCGGGGAGATGAGCGCCCATCATTATTTTCGGGATTTTGCGTATTGCGACAGCGGAATGATCCCCTGGTTGATCGTGCTTGAGCGCATCAGCCGCTCTGGCAAAACACTCTCTGAGCTTGTGGGTGAGCGCATGAGACTCTTTCCGTGCAGTGGCGAGATCAATCGTCGTGTTCCGGATGGCAAAGCGGCGATCGCGGCAGTCAAAGCGCGCTACGCTCCTCAGGCATTATCGGAAGATTACACCGACGGCCTATCGCTCGAGTTTGCCGACTGGCGACTGAACCTGCGCAGTTCCAATACTGAGCCGTTGATTCGCCTTAACGTCGAGAGCCGCGGCAGCGACGCCCTGATGCAAGAGAAAACCGCCGAAGTTCTGAATCTCTTGGCTGAGCAGGGCGCCGAGGCTGCCGATCACTAGATTTTGAAGCTCTCGCGGGGTTTACCCGCCTTCTCGGCTTCCACGAGCCATCGCGGCGTTTTACCCCGGCCCGTCCACGTGTTGCCGGCTTCGTCGCGGTATTTAACCGGCACTGGGCCCGCTGACTTTTTGGTGAACTTCGAAGCTGTTTTCTTTTCGCCGGGAGACTTTTTGTCTTTCGACGAGGCGTGTACCCCCCCAGCTGCGGTTAGATCGGCGATTGTGACGCCGAGTTTTTTCATGAGCGCTTGCACTTTTTTGATAGCGGGCGCTTTGTTTTTCTCGGCCTCGGCCAACTGTTTTTGCAAAGTGGCGATGCGGACTTTGAGTGCGTCGGCGGATAATTTAGGCATAAGCCCCCCGTTTCAGATAACCAACGGCATTTAAACTACCGGTCAATGGTCATAATATCCATACATTATCGAGGTGGATGGCCCAGAAACGGCCGCCGCTAGGTCCACCGACCGATGGTGAAGATTCGTTTACATGGCGTTGATGGGATTCTTTTGTGGCATAGCCAAGGCGTATACTCCGCGCCGTGGCGGGGTTTCCTACATTTGCCGATGTGATCGTGGTTTGCGTCGTAACGACGCTCGTGACCATGCTTGCCATGGCAGCCCTCCGGCCCGTCGCCTTCGCCATTGATCTCGTCGATCGGCCTAACGAGCGCAAGCGCCACCGCGGCGAGGTGCCGCTGATCGGCGGTCTCGCGATCCTGCTCGGCATGCTGGTGGCATTTGGGTTCGTGCCGGACTATGGGCAGCCCACCCTGGTGTTCGTCTCAGGGTGTGCGCTACTCTGCACCCTCGGCATGCTCGATGACCGATTTGATCTGTCACCCTGGGCCCGGCTGCCGGTGCAGGCCGCGGTGGCCCTAGTCGCCATGTACGGCAGCGGGTTGCTGGTCACGTCGTTGGGCGCACCGTTTGGTGGCGAAGTCATTCGCCTTGAGGGCGTCGCCGCATTTCTTATCACGGTGGTTTTGCTCGTGGGCGCCATCAATGCCTTCAACATGCTTGATGGCATGGACGGTTTGGCGGGCGCCATGGCCGTAGTTGCGTTCGCGTTTCTCGGGTTTGCGGCTTATCGGGATGGGTTTGCGGGCTCGGTGTTTATTGCTGCGGTGGGTGCGGGGTCGGTGGCGGGCTTCCTGGTGTTCAACATCCCCGCCGTCTACAACCGGCGTATTCGAGCCTTCATGGGCGATGCCGGCAGCACTCTGCTGGGGTTTGTTTTGGCATCGCTCTGCGTCTCGGTGACGCAGGTAGAGGGATCAACGCTTTCTCCGGCGGCGGCGCTCTGGTTTGTGGCGATGCCGATTTATGAATTGCTCTGGACCACGATCCGGCGGCTGTCTCGAGGGATCTCACCCTTCCGTCCGGACCGAGAGCACTTTCATCACCTGCTTCAGGATGCCGGCTTTACCGTCGGCGGCGCGTTCGTGTTGTATCTCATCGTCGCCGTGACGGTCGCGGCGGCCGGTGCGCTGCTGCACGATGTGCTCCGTGTCAGCGACGGCCTGCAATTTGCGCTTTTTGCGTTGGTGGGCGTCGCTGTTGTGACCCTCATGTATCGGGTCGCGGTGCTCAAGGCTTTCATGCCTGCGCGTCTGCTGCGCTCCGAGACTGATTCTCTGTAACCTGCGGCTGGCGCCGGCCGACCCGGTGCCGAAAGGCTGTTCTCGATGATCTCCGGGTTTCTCGACCGACGCGTGTCGGTTGCGCCGATGATGGATTGGACCGATCGGCATTGCCGCTATTTCCTGCGTGGGTTCGCTCCGGATTTGCTGCTCTACACCGAGATGGTCACGGCCTCCGCCATCCTGCGCGGCGATACCGAAAAACTCCTCGAATACTCCCGCGAAGAGCATCCCATTGCTCTGCAGTTGGGTGGCTGTGAGCCCGACTATCTCGCCGCCGCCGCCCGCGAAGGTGGGCAGTGGGGGTATGACGAGATCAACCTCAATTGCGGCTGCCCCTCAGACAAAGTGCAGAAAGGCGCTTTCGGTGCCTGCCTCATGAACGAGCCTGAGCTCGTGGCGGACTGCGTGGCGGCGATGCGCGAGGTGGTGGACGTGCCGGTCACGGTGAAGATGCGCATTGGCACGCTGCGCGCCGGCGGGCGAGACCTTGAAGCCGCGGTGCAGCAGTTCGATGAGGCCGATTACGACCGGCTGTGTGATTTTCTGATGGCGGTACGCGGCGCCGGCGCCGATGCCGTGATCGTGCACGCGCGCAAGGCCGTGCTTGGTAATCAATGGTCGCCTGCGGACAATCGCGAGATCCCGCCGCTGCGTTACGACGTGGTGCGCCGCCTCAAAGAAGACTTCCCCGACATGCCCGTGGCGCTGAACGGCGGCCTACGCACGGCTGAGGCCTGCGTGGAGGCGCTCGAGTGGGCCGATGGCGTGATGCTCGGGCGCGAGGCCTACCATCGGCCCATGGTGCTGGGGGAGCTTTACGCAGCGCTCGAGCCCGAGAGCTACCGGCCGCTCACCGTGGCTGAGCATCTCGAGCGCATGGCCGTGTACGCCGAGCGCGAGATGACCCGCGGCGAGCGGCTACCCGCCATTACCCGCCACCTGCTTGGGCTCGTGAGCCACGTGCCTGGCGCCCGCGAATACCGCCGCCTGCTCTCCGAAGGCGCTCGCGCCCCAGGCGCAGGCCCGGAACTGCTGCGGGAGGCGAGTGGGGTGTGCGAGGGGGGTGGCTTGGTGCCTGGTCCGGCTGCCCTTTCCTGAGGCAGCTCTATCTTCCCGAACGGGAACTTTCTGTTGCATAGCCTGGTGTCCGCAGCCATAATTTCCCGATCGGGAATTTTATGAGTGTGTGTCCATGGCTGCGCTTTCCACCACCCAAACTCTAGGCGCGGCGCTGCGAGCAGCCCGTAAACGCATGGGCTTGACCCAATCGGAGTTGGCGCTCGCCGCCGGGGTTGGGGTGCGCTTCGTTGTCGAGTTGGAGGCTGGTAAACCTACGGTGCAACTCGCGCAGGTGTTGCGAGTCGTCGAGGCATTGGGCGGCTCGTTGCAGCTGACCGGGGTCGATCACGATGGCCACTGACATCGCCGTATGGCTGCTGGACCAGCAGGTCGGGACCTTGTCTTGGGCGGGCGGTCAGCTCGGTTTCGAGTACCGCGCAGAGTGGCTCGCAGCGCCCGACAGCGTCGCCCTGTCGCAGTCGTTGCCGCTTCGACGCGAACCTTACGGCGAGCGCGAGTGCCGACCGTTTTTTGCGGGCCTGTTGCCGGAGGGCACTCTGCGCCGTTTGATCGCTCGACTGTACCAAGTTTCACACCAAAACGACTTCGCGCTGCTGAGCGCCATCGGCGGCGAATGCGCCGGCGCTGTCACTTTCCTGCCCGTTGGGCAGGTGGCGAGTGGTCACGCTACGCTCGAAACGGAATGGCTCGACGAAACGCAACTCGCGGATCTGCTCGATGAGTTGCCGCAACGCCCCATGTTGGCCGGGCGCGATGGCATTCGGTTATCCCTCGCGGGTGCGCAAGACAAGCTGCCGGTGGTATTCGACGGTCGCCGCGTCGGTTTGCCGAAGGGCGGCCAGCCGAGCACGCAC
>Ga0315906_10008063_pt1 | contig 12668 bp, 10 predicted proteins | sample LakEriMetagenome_4_FD_203526 | JGI IMG/M metagenome (GOLD analysis project Ga0315906, IMG submission 203526) | Freshwater fungal communities from buoy surface, Lake Erie, Ohio, United States - Buoy 2 MA122 | ecosystem: Environmental > Aquatic > Freshwater > Lake > Lake biofilm | place: USA...
ACAAATGTGGCAATTAACATAAATACTAAGGTGAATTTCAAAGGTGGTATCGCTGGTTTACCCCTTGTGTTAAATTACTTCTTACTAAACAATTGATGGAGATTAGAGAATGGCAACAGGATTATTAGGTCAAGCGGCACCGGCCGCAGCAACATACACTACACTGTATACAGTGCCTGCAACTACTTTTACAGTATTGGGCCTCAGTCTCTGTAATCGCGGATCAAGCACAGTATCAGTAAGAGTGGCCTTGGCCACAGCAGCAACACCAACAAACTCAGAATTTATAGAATATAATGCTGAGATTGGTGCCAATGGAGTATTGGAAAGGACCGGTATCATGATGAACGCAAACAAATTGCTGGTGATCTATGCCAGTAATGCAAACGTATCGGCCAGTGCCTTTGGCATTGAAACTTCAACATTATAAAATATTAGGAGATAATATAAAATGGGACGACAAGTATCATCCTTTGGAACAGATAGTGTAACAAACAGAACTGTGACAACATCACAGAACGTGCTGGCAGGCGAACGGATATTTGCAAACGCCACATCTGCATCGTTTACTCTTACACTGCCTAGTTCACCCAGTGACGGGGACACTGTGCAAATCATTGACGTAGCAGGAATTTTTGCAACAAATCCTGTTACCGTTGCAAGAAACGGATTAAAAATTGCCAATCTCACAGAAGATTTGATTTTGAACCTCAACAACGCAGCAGTGACCTTGATATATTCCGGTGCAACATTTGGCTGGGTATTCATTGGACCATAATCGGAACTAAAAATGCCAAAACTATCTGACCTATTATCTACAAGAGAGATTACAGCCAACCAGAGTAATCTGGAAAAGGGCAAGGTCTGGGTCGTAAGTCCAACTGCAATGGCCACTTGTATTAGAAGTGACAACTTGTGGTGTTGGACATCTCCGGGTTGTGGAACACTCACTATTGAAATGTGGGGTGCTGCTGGTAGTGGCTCCCGTATGTGTTGCTGCGGCTTTGGACTACCTGGAAATGCTCCCGGCTATACCAAAAAAACTCTGGCTGTATTCTGCGGATCACATATCTGCGGATGTCCAGGAATGGCCTGCAATGCACACGATCTTTGCTTCTCAGGATGCAGTTTACCCACATACCTGCAGTGGAAACAGGCTCGAGACCTATGCGGATACACCAGCGGTTGTATGTGCGCTCAAGGTGGACGAGCTGGTACATCCATCTGTTCCACTGGAACTGGTCCTTACTGTTGTTTCCGTGCTGCAGGTTTCTGCAATTCACAATTTACTAGTGGTGCTGCCAACTGTGGTATTATCTGCAACCATTGTTCAGGCGGCTTCCTTGCTTGCGGATATGGAGGAGATATCAACTGCTGCGGCTGCATCTCATACATGCACTGGATGTGCGACATTGGTAATGCGAGACCCTGTTATGTACACCAATTCATCGCTTTTGCAGCAGGTATATTTGCTGAACAGGGCGGCATAATTGCATCCAAGCCAGAAGAAGATCCAGAATACACACAATGGTCAGGCTCAGGATTCCATGAACACATGCATACCCTACACGCTACCAGTCGGTCACCCACTGGCGGTATTCCTTGGGTGGGATGTTGGACCGGCAGTCAAGGCTGCGGTTGCTATGAAAACTTTGGCTGTGTGCCCTATTCACCCTACGGTGTAGGTGGAGCTGCACCTATGCCCTGCGATAATGTTCGTGATCACGGTAAACGTGGCGGCCACGGTGCCATAAGATTGACCTATAGAGGTTCGGGTGCAATGAATCAAAACTGCGCAGTGCTAGGAAGGGGAATATAAAATGGCATTACTCACACAATTATTAGGCAATCGCGAGCAGGCCTTTGAAGACAATCTCGAAAAAGGCAGAATTTGGGTTTACACAGATGGAAACATGTATACTCCTTTCTGCAATGGTTTCTGCTGGCGTTCTCCGGGTACAGGCTGTATAGTTATTGAATCCTGGGGTGCTGCTGGATCAGGAGCACAGATGTGTTGCTGCGGAGCAGGCCTACCAGGAAATGCACCTGCATATGTAAAAAAATGCCTTTGCGTTCAAGCAGGCAACTATGTCTGCGGATATATTGGAAGAAGCTGCAATAACTCATCAGCACTATGCTTTAGAGGTTGCTCAGAAGCCACCTGCGTGTGCTGGTTCGGCTGCTCACCAAAAGCCTTATACGAAGGCGGATATTATCCTGGTGACAGCGACAGCTACAAAGGCAACAATCCGTGGGGTTGGGGTAGCGAAGGCGGCGACCCATTGAGCGACCGTACAGGAAATGTAAACTTTCAAAACGGCGGCAATTGCGGTATTGGAGGTGGCAATACATTGAACGTTAGTGGCAACGGCAACTGCTGTTCTTGGGTTCAATGTCGCGCAGCAGGTGCAACCAACGGCTGTATCTGCTCACAGGGCGGCAAAGGCGGCATATCAATTTGCATAGATTCGATATCTGCATATACAGTTTTTAGATGTCAGTATTTCTGCGGTTCACCTCTTGGCCCAGGCAACTCGGGCTGTAACACAGGATCACATTGCGGTATGATCTGTAACATTTGTCAAGCTGACGCTCCAAATTTAGGATTTATTGCCTGTGGTTATGGTGGAGATGTCAACTGCTGTGGTGGTTGGTCATGTGTTTCATTCCAGGGCTGCTGGCCTATTTGCCCATGTCAGACACAGTATCACGTGCCTGTTGCTGCAAATATTTTTGCAGAAGAAGGCGGAGTGTTTTCGTACACATCAAATTCAGACGGGCAAGGGCCAACTGAATGGTCAGGTGCTCCAACAATCAACCAAATTAATGCGTTGACTACCATGAGTAGACAGCCTGGTCCAATGGCCTACACCACATGTTGGGATGGCAATAGAGGATGTGGCTGCTATGAAATGCAAGGCTGCATGAACTTTTTCCCATACGGTGTTCCAGGAGCAGCTCCCCATCCATGTCCAGGTGTGCGTGATCATGCCAGTCGTGGTGGTCTGGGAGCTGTGAGAATTAAATATATTCCAGCAACAGGAGGCACATCGTACTAATATGGCAAACTTAAAAACACTTGTAGAAGCCAAACTTGATCAAATTGAGTTTGACGAAACAAATCTAGACAAAGGCAGAGTCTGGGCCTACAGCCCAGGCACAGAGTACACAAACTTTGTCAATGGATTTTGTTGGATTGCCTGTGCCACAGGCAAGGTCATATTGGATGTGTGGGGAGCCGGAGGTAGTGGTGCTAGAATGTGCTGCTGCGGTCATGGCGTACCAGGAAATCCAGGTGCATGGTCACGCAAATGCCTTTGCGTGATAGCTGGCTGTTATATCTGCGGCCACGTAGGCAAAAGCTGCAACAATGCAGACGCACTCTGTTTCCGTGGCTGCTCAGAAGCATCATGTGTGTGCTGGTATGGAAGGACTCCTTCGACTGGTGCTGCTATAAACGGCTGCATGTGTTCGCAGGGTGGTAGAGGCGGTACTACATATTGTAACCCGTCAGGCACGATATTCTGCTGCTTTGTACAAGGCAACTTCTGCAACACCAACTATTCCAACGGTACCTGCGGTATTATTTGTAACTATGGTTCTGGTACAGGATCATGTTGCGCAGAGTCCTACGGCGGCGATATAAATAAACGCGGTGGATTCAGCTGTGTTACATTCTGGACCTGTTATTCAAACTGCCCATGTTCAACTCACTATCACACAGCCATTCCTCCAGGCATGTTTGCCTGTGATGGCGGAGTGGTCAGTACTGGTATGGATGATAATAACGGATTTGCCAACTGGTCAGGAATGGGATTCCATCAGTTCAGCCAAGGTATTAATGCCATGAGTCGTTCACCAAATCGAGGAATTCCATACACTTCATGCTGGGTCTCTACTAGAGCCTGTGGCTGTTATGATGTACAAGGATGTATGCCATTCTTTCCAGTAGGAGTAGGTGGTTTACCAGCTAATCCCTGCGGTGATGTTCGTGACAACGGATGGCGCGGTGGCCTAGGATTGGTTAGAATTAATTTTATTGCAAAGGATTAAAAATGAGAAAAGCGTTTACAACGGTTATGCCAGATGAACCATATAAAACAACCACCAAGAAAAATATCACAGTGGATTGTGTATATACCGGCAAAAGATATCTACTAGTTAGATTTAACAATGATGGCACCCTATTTGCTTTGGAAAAACAAGGTGAAACATTGCCGGAAGTTGAGATGTACAAACTCACAGAGCAACAACTGGCAGCAGAAAAACATTTTCAGATTGTTATAGATGCAGAAGCTAACACATGGGAAGCTGCACACCTCACACACGATTATGAACATGCAGCAGTGGCCGATCCAACATTTACTCTAGCAGATGGCAGTACATGGACCTATCACTATGATGATTATCATGGGGCACTAGATCAACCTTACTATACCAACGACTTGAGATATGATCGTGCTACTAATACCTTGATTCGTCCTAGATATCGCACACACGCAGTAACCAAAGAAACGTTTTGGGCCAACATGAACGATCAACTCAAGGCCTTTGAACTGGCTGCTGGTGCAACTAGTTATCTTCCAGAAAAACTAGTAGAAATTAGAGCACATAGAGATTGGTTAAAAACTGCTATTGTAAAATATGCAAACGAAGATCATTGGAAAATTCCATTCCCAACTAGTACTCCACAGCTTTAAATAAATCAAAAGCCAAGAAAGGCCTTGCACTTGTATCCGAGAGGATATATAATCTAAGTGCAAGGCCTATTTTTTTGGAGTTTAAATGTCTAGATCGAAAGCATTTTTTATAAATGGTGGTGCTGGTAGAATGATTAGTTCTGTTCCAGCTTTTGAAAAATACCTAGAGGAATCAGATGATAAAGATTTTATCATTGTTTGCGAAGGTGGAACGGATGTCTTTAAAGGACATCCCAAACTAGATGATCGTGCCTACGACATCTGGCACAAGGGTCTTTTTAAAGACTACTTGAAAAATCGTGAAATTGTCACAACAGAACCCTATAGAGTTTGGGAATACTACAATCAACAATGTTCAATTGCACAGGCCTTTGACATACAGGTTAACAACAAAGGTCTACGAGAACTACCAAAGCCTACACTTAAATTGTCCAAAGATGAACTACTGAATGGTAGATCAGTGGTCAGCGAAGTAAAGAAAAAACTTAAAAAAGAAAAACTAGTGGTATTTCAACCCTACGGCCGAGGCGTTGAGTATATTGACGAAACCTTGCTTGACCGCACAGCACGAAGTTTTGAATTAAAAGACGTAAAAGCCATTGTTAAAAAGCTGCAACAGAACGATTGTGCAGTGATAATGATGAGCGAATTCAAAACAGATCTATCAGACGCTAAACTCAAAGATGAAGTGGCCATGCCTGAAAATGTCAACATGCGAGTTTGGGCAGCAATAATCAAATATGCCGATCACTTTTTGGGCTGTGATAGTCTAGGTCAACACCTTGCATATTCAATGGAGACACCATCAACTATTATCACAGGTGCAACATACCCAATAAACGTATCCTATCCAAATTGCGAATATTTTGAAATTCTAGACATGGGTGAAATACATAGAGAATATGATCCTATCAGGATTTTACCTGATGAGCGAGTGAACAGAATGAATGAAAATATCATGTCAATGACAGATGATATAACTACACTAGTAGTAAATCACGTATTAGGAAAAAAAGATGACAGTTAAAACTATATCAGCAAAAAAAGCCGCTAAACCTGTTTGGGTGGCGGCCATTGCTCGAGGACACAATGCAGGTATCTGTCTATTGAAAGACGGGGAAATAGTATTTTCTATTGAAGAAGAAAGATTGAGCCGTCAAAAATATGATGGCGGGCCATTGGCTTCAATGGTAAAAATACTAGAGTACACAGATAAGTTAGATTATCTAGTGGTAGCACACACACAAAGTCTCGCAGATTCCTCGGGGAAAATTGATTATACCGGTGACGATATGTACACTGGCCTAGCACGTAAGCTAGGCTTAATTGACCGTAAGGTACCAAACCTGCACAAACATCCGCAGGTGATTGATCTCAGTTTCATGCATCACAAACTACATGCTGCCTGTGCATTTTATCGTTCAGGTTGGGAAGATGCTGTATCACTAATTGTTGACGGTGCCGGCACATTCTATCAAATGAGCTACAACGATCAACCACTGTGGGTATGGGAAGTTGAATCAATTGTGGATTGTGCATATCCAGCAGATTTTAGAACCCTTTACAAAAACTACGGTGCTAGAGATCCAATCGCAGGCACATTCCAAGCGGAGTTTCCTTCTACCAATCTAGGAGAGGATGGAGAAACTCATGAAGCATGGGTCAGTGATCGTGCAGGCATTGTAAAGGCCTACGAAGGTGTAACTGAATACTGTGGTTTCTCAGCCATCGAAGCTGGAAAAACCATGGGACTGTTCCCATACGGAAAGGCCAACAGCAAAATTCCTCCATTGTTTGATACCACATCAAAAGTTCCATTGACCAACAGAAATCTACTGGTGCCTAAATATCCAATGAGCAGCATGGTTAATTCACAGTTGTTTGACTATATCGACGAGTATCCAGAAAATCCCAAATCTGATGTAACCTACATGGACAATCGCAGAGACATGGCCTATGCTGTACAAACACAGACACAGGAACAGGTGGTAAGACTAATCAAATTAGCCGCAGAAAAAAGTGGAAAGAACCGTGTTGTTATTTCCGGAGGCTACGGGTTAAACTGTGTTGCTAACTATCATTATCTAGAACAGTTAAAAGATAGCGGCATTGAAATTTATGTTGAACCAATCAGCAATGATGCGGGTACAGCAATGGGTGCAGGTCTGTTGTTCTATCATGGCATGTATGACGATACCACCATACGCAACTATGACACCTTGTATTATGGACCAGTACATACTTATAGCCAAGAAGAAATTGCTGCAAAGGCCGAAGCTGCTAATGCAGAACTTACAGATGCCACTGCCAAAGACGTTGTCAAACTGCTACGTGAAAAGAATATTGTGACTATTTTCCAAGGACGTTCAGAAAATGGTCCTAGAGCATTGGGCAATCGTTCAGTGCTATTTGATCCAACTTTTCCAGATGGCAAAGACTATGTGAATGCAGTCAAGCATCGTGAGTACTTCCGTCCGTTTGCGGGATCTATTCTAGAAGAAGATGTGCATGAGTGGTTTGATTTGCGAGGCATGAAAAACAGCCCGTTTATGATGTATGCTGTAAACTGTCAGCCGGGAGTTGAAGAAAAGATTCCAAGTATTATTCACGAAGATCATACCTGCCGTATTCAAACAGTTAATCCTGAGCAGAACAAGCACTACTATGATTTGATCAAGGCATTTAAAGATGAAACAGGAGTTCCTATCCTGTTTAATACCAGCTTTAATCTAGGTGGTGAGCCTTTGGTAGAAACACTAGACGATGCTATTTGGACACTGCAACAGTCGGAAATTGAATACTTGTACTTGCCTGAGTACGGTAAACTAATTAAAATTGCCAACTAAAAAAGCCCGCAAGGGCTTTTTTGTTTTATGATAAATACACTACTATGATCAACTTCACAAAATATTTCTTTCAAGGAGTTAAGAACACTCTAAGAGTTCAGAACGGAGTGCAATTTGCCTACAAGGGTCCTTGGCAAACAGTAACACCCAATACCATTATAGACGAATGGTATGTTGGTGATTTCATGGCCGCAGAGTACACCGTGGTAGTTGACGTAGGGAACACAAGAAAAGAAATTATCAAATGCCTAGTAGTAGCAGGCCCTGAAAATGCCAATCTTACCATTTATGGTCGTACCAATCTCAGTGAAAATCTAGTAGATATAACGGCCACTGTTAATGCATCAAAAATGCAGCTGGTGGCAAATCCTGCATCCAGTCCAGACGGATCAACCTACGATAACAGCACATTGTTGTTGGGCAGCAAGATGATTTTTAGTGCCACTTACTATCACACAATCAACGATCTTGCGATTACTTAAAGGTTAACTCCGTATAAATACACTAGCAATCTTTGTGGAAGTTGATGGCGGTGGAATAGCGGAGAACTAAATGTCAGTAAATTACATACCCTTAGAATCAAAAAGCGGCTTTCGCAGTCCGGGCTTCTCAGTGGATGAATTGGGAAATTTAACAGTCACTGGCGCTGTATCTGTTGCAGGTTCTATTGATACCACTGGCAGTTTCAAGATTAACGGTATTCCTATTATAGATGCCAGTGACTCAATTATTGGACTTGATCCAATCATAGAAAGAGCTATTGGGCTGAGACAGTTGGGCACTCTAGATTTTCTAAACATTGCTGGCGATCTCATTATCAGTGAAGGGTCTACCCCTTATTTTAATGTGGTCAACGGGCATGTTGAAATGACCAGTGTATCTTCAGTTGGCGCCATCAATAACATGGATATTGGGTTAATTGAACCTGGTGATGGCAATTTTAAATCATTAAATGTTGGTCCTGGCGATAGCACAGGCGAACTCACAGTACAGGGCAATATCTATACCACCGGAGTTATAGATATTGCAACGGCTCCTACAGAAACTACACACGCCACCAGAAAAGATTATGTTGATGCAAGAGTAGCTGCATTTGCAATTGCTTTTGGTGCTTAAGGAAAAAATAAATGGCAAAGAAACAGATTAAAAAATATGTATTTGAACCAGGAATAAGCAAAGATTCCAGCCTGTATCCCAAGGCCGTGGCGCTACTACTGGCCAACAAGGCATTCCTTCAAGCTCAGGTTGTTGCATTTATCAATTACAATATCACAAATAACATCGCTCCGTATGTTGGATATACATTTGCTTCTGCAAAATGTACCAGAGACGTTGGATACTTTATTGATGCTGTTGCCCATGATTTAAGATACGGAGGTAATGTTAATTCAAGACAGATAGCAGAGTATTTCTGGATCGACGGTGAACCAATGATTCGTGGAGATGTCAGTCCAGAAACTACAGGACAGGCCTATCTAGCCAGCGTTATCAACGACTATATCTTTACCAATACCACAGTGACTCCCAGTTACGGCAATGCCAGTGTGCAGACCAAATACATAGGTCAGAATGCAGAAGCAGGAGCCAGTTCAAGAAATACCAGTCTCTGGAATATCTTTAGCACAGTGATCACCAATGGTGTTGATGCTGTGCCTGCCAAAGTTCCAGGCGTCAGTAGCATAAAATTATTGGGCAACTATAACTCCAGTGAACTGTTGTTGATCACTGACACAGTACGCAATCAGATTCTTTATAATTTTGCTGATCCTGCATTTCCAATCACCGTTGTTCAAAAGCAAGGTAGAAGCAGCGGAGACGGAAAACTACTGAGCGATTTAGATTTTCCTTCATGGTGGCAGACCAGTGACGCAATTACAACTCTGTATCTAGCCAAAGACACTTCTAATATGTCTGCTACAGATGACGTTCAGATTTTTGTTGAAAGTGATTCACAGACCATTAGACCTTGGGACTTTGGTACAGATGCCATCGAACGTATGCGAGTGGCTGCTCCGCAGGCCATGTTGGACGCTGACTTTGAATATGGATTGCAACCAACCAAATGGCAGGCAATTGGCCTGATGAGAGGCTATCCATCTCTTTTTGAAATTCCGGGCACAGATTTAACAGTGACCGCAATGACAACCGATGCATCAGTGAACACCGGAAATTTTGGAAGTTCTTTGATCACAGTTACCACTTCGGGTTCACATGGATTTACAATTCAACAACCAATCACAGTAAAAGGTTTAAACGCCGCAGTTTCTGGATTTGCAAGAGCAGAAGGTAGTTTCTTGATCTACAGTATTCCAAATTCAGTAACCTTTACCTATTATGCATCAGCTCGAGTAGGAGCATCAGAAGGTCAGAGTTTGTTCACATCGTTTGTTCAAATACGACAAGCAGGATTTTACACAGGAGCCTCAATAGGTCAACCCACGTTCAGTGTGTTCAGCAATGGCTCTAACCAAAGTATCAGCACCCAGTTTTCAACACCTTCTGGTTCATTTAACATTGCATTCAATGGAACATCACCTACACCGGGATCTCCCATATCCGGCAGTCCAAACCTTGCGGCAGCAACATCCGTGTCTGGCGTTGTCGGAGCATCTACAGTAACAGCCAACGCTAAATTCACCACCTTGAGCACTGATACCAGTTTATCATTGGTAGATCTAACAGGGGTTCAACAGAGCATGGCCATTGACAATGGTTCAGGTGATGCAATTTTTATTAATTCACTTTCTGGTAACCTGTTAAACTTGTCTGGTCCTTGTGGTCAAATCTACATAGGTGCCAATGCAACTAACACAGCAGTAAGTGGCACCAATATCAACGGCATCGGAACAAATGCGCATTTCGATGTCAGCAGAAGTGGCACCAACTACACAGTGACTGATGCGTTTGACAGTTCATCAAACGGAGAAAATTACGCAGTAGGAGATGCTGTAATAATTCTAGGGTCAGCACTAGGAGGCACAGACGGAGTCAACGACATCATTATCTCAGTGGATAGTGTTGACAGTGGTGGTGCTATAACTGGTTTTAGTTTTGCAGGTACAGCCGTATCAGGCGGCGCCACCTATAATAATCAAAATTCTTCCTCTACAACCAGTATAGCTGGTGGTGGAGCTCAATTATCAGTTGCACGAACAGGCGGCACAGGTGCTTATGCCATAGCTTTATCTGCTGGAGGTGCTGATTACCTAGCTGGCGATACAGTTACTTGGGCCGGTACCTTGTTTGGTGGCACAAGTCCAGCCAATGACATTGTTATACAAGTCGACGGCGTCACCTTAGGAGCCATAGTAGACTTCACAATAGTGGGAACACCTATAGGAGCTTCTGGCGATGCTTCATATCCAGGAGAGACAGCTGCCAATATACCAGTGAGTGGTAGTAGTGCAACATTCACAATTATACGCACTGATGGAGTATATTCAGTAGTGAGTCCCCTAGCTGTGCCCACAGGCTCGGGATATGCTGTCGGCAATAGAATACTGATCAGCGGAACCAGTCTTGACGGAGCAGCAGGTGTTAATGACTGTACGGTACAAGTAACAGGCGTTAGTCCCCCAGGAGCACTGATACCAGGACAAATACTCAGTGTCACCACTACGGGAACTCCTTTTGCAGGCGACGATGTTGTGGTTTATCCAACTCTGAGTATCAGTGAAGCCACTACAGGTGTCATTGGATCTGGAACAGTGTTGAGTACAGGTGCCATTGCCACAGTGCAGGTTGACTTTGCTACAAATCATGGTCTAGTGCCCGGTACAACTATTTTGACCAGTATTTCATCACAGCCTGCTCCTGATTTTACGGCCACAGCAAGAACACTGCCAGCGTCGGGATCTTGGAGCGGAGTTGCATTTGCTGGTGGTGCATTTGTGGCAGTACTACCCGCCACTCAAACATCAGCAAGATCTATAGATGGTGATAATTGGGCCGGAGGTGGTAATCTACCGTCAGCAGCCACATGGACTTCAGTGGCTGCAGGCGTAGTTTCATCCACTACCTATTTTGTAGCGGTGGCCAGTGGTGGTACTGCTGCTGCATATTCTACCAACGCAGGAGTTTCTTGGTCAGCAGCCACTTTGCCAACTAGTTCGACATGGTCCTCTGTGGCATACTACGGCGGATATTTTGTGGCAGTGGCCAGTGGCGGTACTGCTGCTGCCTATTCCACAGATGGTCAAACATGGACAGCAGCAACTCTACCAGCCAGTGCAACTTGGACAGACGTAGCAGGCGGACTAATCGGATCTTCAACATATTTTGTTGCCATTTCCAGTGGTGGTACTGCCGCTGCCTATTCAGTAGACAATGGAGCCAGCTGGTTGGCTACAGGAGCACTGCCTGCCAGTACCACTTGGACGTCACTGGCATATGGTAACAGTAGATTTTTTGCAGTTGCCTCGGGTGGAACTATTGGAGCATTTAGTACCAACGGTAACACATGGACAGCTTCTGTGTTACCAACATCTGCAAGTTGGAATAGTGTGACATTTGGCGATGACTCATTTGTTGCGGTTGCCAGCGGCAGCACATCTGCACTGTCCAGTTTCACTGGAGAGACCGGTAGTTTTACAGCTCGAACAACGACTTCTGGTGCTAATTGGGAAGAAATTGCATTTGGATCTTACGCAGGACTTGGTAAATTTGTAGTTGTTGGTAACAGCAACAGTGCCATGGACATTGTGCTAACCAGTGCTAATCATCAAATTGCCACTGGACCTCACGTGGTCACTCAAGTTCCTAGTTTGACCAGTATTAGATATCCTTCGAGAACCACAGGAGCAATTAATACGACCGTGGCCAGTCTTACTGGATCCGTGTTTGCAAGACCGGATAGCTTCTTTACACATCGTCCATTTGATGGCGGTGTACAACTAGGCACAGGTAATCCCAGCCATGGTGCACAGGCCATACGTCAAAGCAAAAAATACATTCGTTACCAATCTGGTAAAGGCATGATGTATACCACAGGTGGTCTATTTGCACCTAGCTATAACATATCATCAGCCACTGCAATTGATTATGTTGTGAACAGTTTTATCACATTTACCTGCGATGACACAGATCACGGACTGCAACCCGGCGCCGAAATCGAAATCATTGG
>Ga0315906_10008068_pt1 | contig 12665 bp, 9 predicted proteins | sample LakEriMetagenome_4_FD_203526 | JGI IMG/M metagenome (GOLD analysis project Ga0315906, IMG submission 203526) | Freshwater fungal communities from buoy surface, Lake Erie, Ohio, United States - Buoy 2 MA122 | ecosystem: Environmental > Aquatic > Freshwater > Lake > Lake biofilm | place: USA: Lake...
GCCGAAAAATAAGCCAATAATCCCATATAAAGGAACTGTATCAAAGGCCATTTCCAACCGCCAGACTCACGTTTCATCACCGCCAAGGTGCTCATGCATTGCAGGGCGAAAGCATAAAAAAGCATCAGTCCAATTCCGGTTGCCAGATCGTAGCGTGGCTTGAGTGTATGAGGATTCATCTCGTTGCGCATTTTTTCGCGGACCGTAAGCACATCCTCCTCGCCCCCATCTACACTGTAAATGGTGGACATGGTGCCCACAAACACTTCGCGTGCAGCAAAACTGGTCACCAATGCGATTCCAATTTTCCAATCGAAACCGAGCGGTTCGATCACCGGCTCAATCGCGCTTCCGAGTCTACCAGCATAGCTGAGTCGCAACTTCTCGGCAGCCAGCTCGGCTTGCAGGTGTGCATTCGAATCCGAAACATTTTCCAAGTCGGCGGAAACCTTTTCGAATTCGGCACCTGGACCGTAGGAAGCCAATGCCCATAAGACAATTGATATCGCAACAATCACCTTTCCGGCTTCTAAAACAAAAACCCGCACCTTATCGAGAATCACTTGAAAAACATTCCTGAGTCGGGGCATTCTGTATACAGGCAGCTCCATGATGAAGAATGAACGCTCCTTGGATTTCATCAAGTATTTCATCGCCCACGCAGAACCGAGCGCTGCCACAACTCCCACCAGATACAATCCCATCAAAACCAATCCCTGCAAGTTCAAGATTCCCAGTACATGGTCATCGGGAATGACCAAAGCGATGAGGAGTGCATAAACCGGTAAGCGCGCCGAACAGCTCATCAACGGAGTCACAAACATGGTGATCAAACGTTCCTTCCTGTTTGCAATGGTCCGTGCCGAAAGTATAGCTGGCACGGCACAGGCAACACCGCTGATCATGGGTATAACGGACCTGCCATTCAGACCATATCTTCTGAGCATACGGTCCATCATGAAGCTCACCCTGGCCATGTATCCGGTGTCTTCCAAAATGGATATGAACAGGAACAGCAATGCGATCTGAGGTATGAAAATGACCACGCCTCCTAATCCAGCCAATACACCATCAACGATCAAATCCTGTAACACACCATCTGGCATGGCTTGCCCCACTTGAGAACCCAACCAGGCGAAGAACGAATCGATCCACTCCATGGGTGTGGAGGCCCATGCAAACACCGCCTGAAACATCACGAACATCACCGCAAGAAACAACACATAGCCACCAACCGGGTGCATCAGCAGGTTGTCCAGTTTCTTGGATAGCCGCTCATGATTGGTCCCCGATGGCTCCGACCTTGTCAATATCTTCGGAATGATTGCAGCCACCTTCTCGTATCTCGAGAGTGTTTCCACCGACTGCAGTTTAACGGAGGAATAGCCATCCCGATTTCGAAGTTGGTCTATCTGTTCGCGGGTTTTGGCGCTGACTGGCGCTTTTACTCCGGGATCCATGATGATTTGGAATGCCGCGTAATCGGTCAGGTGGGGCAGGTCGGTTTTGATCAGAGCCACCAACTCCCTAGCTGCATCCGGAACAGGGTTGAAAACCGTGGAAGCCGGCATAACCACCTCGCACATGGCTTTCTTCAGATGCTCTATGCCATTACCCTCGCGGGCATTAATCATCACCACTGGGATGGATAATTCTTGGGAAATCCTATTGGCATCAAGTTTTTCGCCCCGGCCATCCAGCATGTCTGTCATGTTCAAAAGCATCATGCAAGGCCTTCCCAAGTCTGCTATCTGGGAAGCGAAGAACAGACTTCGCTTGATGTTGGTTGCATCAGTTACGACCAAGGTCAGGTCAGGAAAAGACGGATCTGACTCATCGCACAGCACCGCTGTGGTGATCCATTCCTCCGGAGTTTTGGGATACAATGAATAGGTTCCTGGAAGGTCAACGATCTGGAACCTCTTACCTTCGAAAAATAAATCACCGCTTTTTTTCTCAACAGTGACCCCCGGGAAATTGGCTATCTTCTGATTGAGACCGGTTAACCGGTTAAAAAGCGTTGATTTCCCAGCATTGGGGTTCCCAGCCAGGGCAACTTTGATAATCTTCTCTTCCACAACCATTAATTATATTGTTGATTATCAATCTTCTTTTTTAACAATGATGTGATCGGCCTCGGTCCGGCGAATTCCAATCAGCGAATCCGAAATACGTATGGCGATTGGGTCACCTGCGGGCGCGAATCGCTCCAATACAGCTGTTTCTCCAGGAACCACACCCATCTCCAACATTTTAAGTTCAACCAATTCATCTGTAAATGAGTCGATTCTAGCTGCCTGACCTAACGACAATGAAGACAACGGTCCAACTCCTGATACCATAAAAGAATAGCGTTTGGTTAAGTGAAATTTGAAACAGACAAAGGCGAAATTAGTTGAGATGCCCCAACAAAAAGTTTTAAAACCTAAATCGTCTGCAAATGTTTTCTACCATCGTTCCCAAATGAAGGACAGTTGCAACCCTTTCCACCCTTTTTTACGCTGCAGGCACTTACGGCCGCTAGGAAAATCACAAAAAGAATAAGGTTTCGAATTTTCATTGGACCGTTTAGCGTTGAAAGAATTATCAATTGAATCTTGGTTGAGCTCGACTGAAGTTCAAATATAATTACTTTTGAAAGCACAACACCATGAAAATTTTAGAAGAACTGGGAAGGTATTGGCTCTTCATGGCCTCCATTTTCAGGAAGCCAGAGAAATACTCCGTATACCGTCGAAGAGTACTGGACGAGATAGAGTCCATTGGGGTCACCTCATTGGGCATCGTCACTCTCATCTCCGTTTTCATGGGTGCCGTCATAACCATTCAAACGGTTTACAACCTAGTAAGCCCCTTGGTACCCATCTATGTGGTTGGCGTTGTGGTCAGGGACTCCATGATCATCGAATTCTCGCCCACCATCATCATGTTGGTTATCGCAGGTAAGGTTGGGTCCAGCATTGCCTCCGAGATTGGCACCATGCGAGTAACCGAGCAGATTGATGCACTTGAAATCATGGGTATCAATGCATCCGGTTACCTGGTGATGCCCAAGCTTATCGCCGCAATATTCATTACCCCTTTTCTGGTTATGATCAGCATGTTTGTGGGAATCGCAGGCGGATGGCTCGCCGGGGAGTTGTCGGGTGTAATACCGTCCACAGAATACATCCGCGGAATACAATACCAGTTCATTCCTTTCAACGTGACCTTTGCAATGATCAAAACCGTGGTGTTCGCTTACATCATCACCTCCATATCCACATTTCAGGGTTTTTACACTGAGGGTGGCGCCTTGGAGGTGGGTAAAGCGAGCACAAGAGCGGTGGTTCATTCAAGTGTTTTGATTCTCATTTTCGATTACATCCTCACGCAACTGATCCTGGCATGATCGAAGTTAAAAACATATCCAAGGGTTTTGCAGGAAGGCAAGTGCTTTTCGATGTTTCCCATCGGTTTGAGAAGGGGAAAGTGAATTTGATCATCGGTGGCTCCGGGTCGGGAAAAACGGTTTTGATGAAGTGCCTTGTGGGGTTGTTCGAGGTGGACAATGGAGCCATCGAATATGATGGTAGGGACTTTTCGGCACTCGACTTCGATGGACGGAAGCCCATCCGCAGGGAGATCGGCATGCTGTTCCAAGGCGGTGCCCTCTTCGATAGCATGACGGTTCTTCAAAATGTGATGTTCCCGCTGACCATATTGTCAGACATGAGTCTGGAGGAGCGGACAGACCGCGCCAACTTCTGCCTGCAGCGGGTGAACCTGCCATCATCCAACCACCTGTACCCATCGGAAATCAGCGGAGGCATGAAAAAACGGGTAGCCATTGCAAGGGCCATTGCCATGAACCCCAAGTACCTGTATTGTGATGAACCGAACTCAGGCCTCGACCCTAAAACGTCCATAGTTATCGACGAACTCATCATGGAACTCACGGAGGAGTACCAAACCACCACCGTCATCAATACCCACGATATGAATTCGGTGATGACCATGGGGGAAAACATCCTGTTCATCCACAAAGGGAAAAAATGGTGGAGCGGCAATTACTCACAGATTCTTGAATCGGGCAACCCCGAGCTGGAGGATTTCATTTTCGCGGGTAAGATCATGCAGCACTTGAGGAAAAAATAACCTGGCTGGGTATTGGTGCCAATTCAATCAATATTCCTATTTTTAACAATTGAAATCCCCACAGGGACACATTGAGAATGTCTGGAGAACCAACGCTACATCAATTGCTGATCAAAACCCTGGAGGCGTCTACCCTTTTCAGAAGGGTTACCCCTGAAATGGTCAGTGAGTTGGCCTCTAGGATGGAGCTTGACACATTCGAACCAGGTCAAACCATCATCAACAAGGATGATGAAGGTGTCACCATGTATTTCATCATTTCAGGTGAAGTGAAAATCCACGATCGTGAGCATCTGTTGGCCAATCTCACCAAAGGTGAATTTTTCGGCGAGATGTCGATCCTGGACCGCGAACCCAGGTCAATGTCCGTAACCGCAATTACGACCACCATCACAGGAAGCATTCTTCGCAACGACCTGTTCGATGTGATCAACATGTTCCCGGGAATGACCGTGGAGCTTATTGGATTCCTGAGCCGACGACTGAGGAAATTGAACCGGTTCATGGTGGAGCAGCTCAAAAACCGAGAGAAGGAGCTGGAGCAGCAGGTTGAGGAACGAACAGCGGAACTGACAAGAAAAAACGCGGAGCTGGAAGAGGCGATCAGACGCATCAAGCAATCGCAGCAGCAGCTGATCATGCAGGAAAAGCTTGCTTCGCTGGGAAGCTTGACCGCCGGGGTAGCTCACGAACTCCACAATCCACTGAACTTCGTAAACAACTTTGCCGAAATCTGTCTTGAAATGACAGAAGACCTGAACGAGCAGCAGGCCACGGATCCGAAAACCGGAATGCCGGAAATGAAAAAAAACCTGGAGAAGATCCTGTTCCATGGCCAACGCGCCGAGTCCATCATCCGATCCATGATCATGCACAGCAATACCGGCAAAGGCAAAAGCGTGGAAACCGACATCAACGAACTGTGTGAGCAATCCTTAAGCATGGTGAGCTACTCGTTCGCCAACAACTCACCTGGATGTCCTGTTCGCACTGAAAAGGAGTTGGACCCTGAAACCACCATTGCCGTGGTCATCAAGCGCGATATCTCCAAGGTTATCATCAACATCCTGAACAACGCTTTTTATGAGGTTAACAAACGTTGGCGCAACACTGGAATCGAGTTCATCCCCACCGTCAAAATCAAAACCACCAAAGTACCCAAGGGTGTGCATGTTGAGATCATCGACAACGGATTCGGAATCCCGGATTCGGCCTTGGCAAAAATATTCGAGCCGTTTTTCACAACCAAACCAACGGGTGAAGGAGTTGGATTGGGCCTATCCATCAGCAATGACATCATAAAAGCCCATGGCGGAACCATTACGGTGGAAACAGCTGAGGATTTGACCCTATTCAGGATTTTCCTGCCTTGTTAGGCCCTTTTTATTGTTCAAGGGCTTTTGATACTTTTACAAGCCCTAACAACGAAGCCGATTGCAGATTGAAATAGCCATCGTATTGGGATTGCTGATTGTGGCAATCATCCTTTTCGCCAGCGAAAAGTTTTCAGTGGACATCGTCACCGTGGGCATGCTGATCGTGCTCACCAGCATCGGTATCCTCACACCTGCCGAGGCGTTCAAGGGATTCGGAAGCGACTTCATCATCATGTTGGCCTCCATCTTCGTGGTAAGCGCCGCAATGCAAAAAGCAGGCATCCTGGAGTTCATCGGCGAAAGGTTCATTCGCATCCCGCGCAAGCGGATCAAATGGCTGCCAACCTATATCATGTCAACAGTAGGCATCACATCGGCTTTCATGAACAATACAACGGTCACTGCCATGTATGTTTCCCCCGTGATGGCGATAGCCCGTAAGCTCCGTATCAGTCCATCAAAGCTTTTGATGCCCTTGGCATTCGCATCCATACTTGGAGGCACCTGTACGGTCATCGGCACCTCCACCAACATCGCGGTAAACGCCTATTTACGCAAACACGACTTCCCCGTGTTGGGCATGTTCGACTTCGCATTGATCGGGCTTGTGTTGATGACTGCAGGAATTGCTTTCATGGCCCTTGTAGGGATACGCATGCTGCCCGGCAAACGATCACCCGACTTGTTAAGCGAATTGGAGCAAAAGCACTTCTTCACCGAAATAACCATTGGAAGCTCATCATCCATGGTAAACGCCAAGGTAAGAGAGAGCATACTCAGCAAAAGCGGATTCAAGGTGCTCAACATCATCAGGGACCAGCAGAACTCTATCGCCAATGGCTACTCGATCATCGAGGCCGGGGATCGGCTATTGGTGGAGGGTAACATTGAAGAATTGCTTCGATTACGGAATGCACATGATTTTGATATTTCCGGTGATGGAGATATGCAAGCAGAGTTAATCACCGAAGACATCAAGATTGTGGAGGTGTTTGTGACTCCGTCCAATGATTTCGTCGGACAAACCATCCGTGAAGCGGAATTCAAAAGACGTTTCGGTTTGTTGGTCATGGCCGTTAACCGGGATGGACAAACCTTTTCTGAGCAGATACAAGACATCCAACTGCGTATTGGCGACCGATTACTGTTGCAGGGTCCGGCATCCACCATCGAATATCGACAGAAGCGTGGCGACTTCACGGTGATCAACCAGATGGATGGCGTGCGTAGGTTTGATAAGCGCAACGCCATGCTTTCCGGACTCTTTTTCATCGGAGCGTTGGTGTTGGGCACCATCGAAATCATTCCACTATCCATTGCATTCATGCTGGCGGCTTTTCTATGCGTATTATTCAAGACCATCAAGGCCGATGAAGCATATTCGAAAATCGAGTGGAACCTCCTGGTGCTGATCGGTGGCATGTCGAGCTTCGGCATCGCGATGGAAAAAACCGGCACCGCCTCATTCCTTGCCAACAACATCATCTCACTTTTCCAAGACTGGGGTCCTTACGCCATTCTTACGGCGTTTGCACTGCTGACCGTCTTCCTGACCCAGCCCTTGTCGAATGCCGCTGCCGCGATGGTGGTACTTCCTGTAGCGCTCAATGCTGCTGATACACTGGATGTAAATCCATTGACCTTCGCAGTGACCGTGATGCTTAGCGCTTCGGTTTCACTGATCACACCTTTTGAGCCCAGCTGCATACTGGTATATGGTCCGGGCAACTACAGGTTCATGGATTTTTTCAAAACAGGGATATTGATCACCATCCTGTTGATGACCATCATTCTCACAATGGTGCCGTGGCTCTACCCGCTCGGTTTGTCCTGACGAAAAATCAAAGGACCATCTCTGGAACATCCCCATCAATCACCAACCTTCCTGCGGTGGCGTTACGGATCTGATCAACAGATATGCCAGGGGCGCGTTCCAAAAGTCTAAATCCTTCTGGAGTGACATCCACAACAGCCAGCTCCGTCACGATCCTTTTCACACAACGCACACCCGTCAAAGGCAAGGTGCATTGAGATAGGAGCTTCGACTCACCGGCTTTATTGACATGTTGCATGGCAACGATGATGTTTTTTGCAGACGCCACCAAATCCATGGCCCCTCCCATGCCTTTCACCATTTTGCCTGGAATCTTCCAATTTGCAATGTCGCCTTGGTCGCTTACCTCCATGGCTCCCAAAATGGTCAAGTCGACTTTCTTGGAACGTATCATGCCGAAGCTCATAGCCGAATCGAAAAACACCGAGCCGGGAACCGTGGTAATGGTTTGCTTGCCTGCATTGATCAAATCAGGGTCTTCATCACCTTCAAAGGGAAACGGGCCCATTCCTAATAATCCGTTTTCCGATTGCAATACCACATTCATCCCTTCAGGGATGTAGTTGGCAACCAACGTAGGGATTCCAATTCCGAGGTTCACATAAAAACCATCCCGTAATTCGCGGGAAATCCTCTTAGCAATTCCGTTTTTATCCAGCATGTTCGTTCAGTAATGGGCTATGTAAATTATCCTCGGTTGCGTACAGTGCGTTGCTCGATGCGTTTTTCATAAGAAGCACCTTGGAAGATCCGATGCACAAAAATGCCCGGAGTGTGTATTTGATCAGGATCCAACTCTCCAGGTTCCACCAGTTCCTCCACCTCGGCAATGGTGATCTTCCCAGCCATGGCCATCATGGGATTGAAGTTTCTTGCAGTTGCCCTGAACATCAAGTTACCCGTGGTATCACCTTTCCATGCCTTTACTATTGCAAAATCCGAATCGAAGGCATATTCCATCAGGTAATCCGTGCCATTGAAATTCCGGACCTCCTTGCCCAACGCCACTTCGGTACCCACACCAGCGGGTGTGAAAATTGCTGGCATACCGTATCCGCTTGCAAGGCATCGGGTGGCCAAGGTGCCTTGTGGTATCAGTTCAACCTCCAATTCACCACTAAGCATCTGCCTTTCAAACTCGGCATTCTCCCCCACATACGAGGAAATCATTTTTTTTATCTGTCGGTGCTGCAGCAACAAGCCCAAACCGAAATCATCAACACCCGCATTGTTGGAGATGCATGTAAGGTTCTTCACTCCTTTGCGCACCAATGCCGCAATGGTATTTTCAGGTATACCACAAAGACCAAATCCTCCAACCATGAGTGTCATGCCATCTGCAATACCCTTGATTGCATCATCGGCAGAGGAAACCACCTTGTTTATCATTTTCCAGTTTGATTGATGTAAAAAATCTTTAGTGAACCTGATTACTTAACAATTAAAAGCCGTACTGGTTTTCGGGAACAGATTCGGGATCTTCTGCGTTATATCTGCTGCAGTCGAGTTCAACCGTTATGGCCTTGTTCTCAGGTACGTAAAACTTATCCGCCGAAACCCCCAAAGTGGAATCAGCATATACCTTTTTCATGTATAGCCCCCATATGGGTAGTGCTGTGTTCGCGCCCTGCCCGAGGTATGTGGAACGGAATCGCACGGCACGGTCTTCGCAACCGACCCACGCACCTGATACCAGGTCAGGCGTAATGCCCATGAACCATCCATCACTCTGGTTTTGGGTGGTACCGGTTTTGCCGGCGATATCGTTCTTCAGTCCATACCTCCACCGCAACCTCGTTCCCGTTCCTGATTCCACAACACCCTTCATCAGGTTCAGAGTGATATATGCTGTTGCTTCATCCAATGCCTCAACCCGCTTGGGGATGAATTCGTGCAGTACGGTGCCGGAGGGATCCTCGATCCTGCTTACAAAAATCGGCTCGGTCCAAACACCTTTGTTGGCAAAAGCCGAATACGCACCAACCATCTCGTAAACTGAAATGTCTGGCGTACCCAGACAGATGGTAGGTGAATTTTGAATGGGTGATGTGACACCGAGTTTTCGAGCCAAAGCGATAGTGGCGTCAACACCGAACTGCTTCATGAGGTAAGCTGTTACATTGTTCACCGAAGCTGCGAGCGCCTGCTTCAACGAAAGCATGCCACCCGTGCTCCTATCTGCATTGGATGGAGACCATTGTCCCCCTTCCTTCATTTTGAATACAACGCGGATATTGGGAATCTTGTAACAGGGCGAATAACCCTCTTGCATGGCCAAGGCATAAACAAACGGCTTGAAGGTGGATCCAACTTGTCGACGACCCCCACGCACCATGTCGTACTTGAAGTGCTTATGATTGATACCTCCGACCCATGCCTTGATGTGACCCGTATGCGGATCCATGGACATGAATCCTGTACGGAGAAACATCTTGTAATACCGAAGCGAGTCAATCGGACTCATCAATGTATCCTTGTCACCCGACCAACTGAAAATGGTCATGGGGATCTTCTTGTTGAAATCCTCCATGATCGCCTCCTCTGAGAGTCCTTTCTCCTTGAGCGAAGCGTATCTCTCAGAACGTTTGATTCCACGTGTGATCACGTCGGGATATTTGGTGTATGGAGAGGAGTTCTTCCAGTGGCTGAAAAAAGTGTTCTGCAACTCCGACATATGCTCAACCATGGCCTCCTCGGCATAACGTTGCATCCTGGAATCGATGGTGGTGTATATCTTCAAACCATCCTTGTAGATGTTGTAGTTTGTCCCGTCGGGCTTTTTGTTTTCCTTACACCAATTGACGAGGTAGGTACGCATGTATTCCCTGAAATAGGGTGCCATGCCTTCGCTGTGATCTTCTAAGACAAAGTTCAAACTGATCGGCTTTGCACATAACGAGCGGTAGGTGGCCTCGTCAAGGAAATCGTATTTGAGCATTTGGGCCAACACCGTGTTGCGTCGCACCAATGCGTTATCAGGGTTACGAACCGGACTATAGTAAGTGGGTGCCTTCAACAATCCAATGAGCATTGCCGACTCCTCCACCTTCAGGTTTTTCGGTGATTTGTTGAAGAAGGTTTTGGAAGCCGCCTTGATTCCAAAGCTGTTCGATCCGAAATCGACCGTATTGAGATACATGGCAAGAATCTCCTCCTTGGTATAGCTTCTTTCGAGACGGGCAGCAATGACCCACTCCTGCACCTTGCGGACGACTATTTGCAGACCCGAGATCTTTTCACGGGGGAAGAGGTTCTTTGCCAACTGCTGGGTGATGGTACTTCCTCCACCTGATCCGCTTTGCCTCAGGATCACCGTTTTGAAAAACACACGCATCAAACCCCTCAAGTCGATTCCTGAGTGATTGTCGTAACGAATATCCTCGGTGGCCTTCAGTGCGTCGATGGTCCCTTGGTTCAGATCCTTGTAGTTGATGTTGGTCCTGTTCTGGATGTAATACTTGCCCAGCAAAACACCGTCAGAAGAGTACACTTCGGAAGCCAAAGCATTGCTTGGGTTTTCCAATTCCTCAAAAGTGGGAAGCTCTCCGAACAGGCCCGTTGCTGCGCCAATCACCAACAATGACGAACCTACAATGGGCAAAGCAATCAAAGCCCAAAAAATGACAATCAGTTTTCTGAAATTACCTGTGCTTTGCTTTTTGGCCATTACGGTTGAAGCCGTTACAACGGCTCGAAAGCAAAAATAATGATTTTATGAAAGGATGGGCGTTGGTATTAAAGCAGGATTTCCTCACCCGATGTGTTGAAAAAGTGATACTCCATCATTTGATAGGAACCAACCGGTTCCACCTTGATTTTGCGCTTCAATTCACGCTGCCATTTGTGCCGTATGGAGCTAAAAAATAAGCCCTTGTTGAGATAGGCCTCCAGAAACGGATGAACCTTGACCGTTACCGAGCGCTCGTTCTGCTCATGCAATATGTACCGCAGGTTGTTTTTGATATCGTCGGTGATGAGTATGCTGGCCTTGATTTCACCGGTGCCGTTACATGACGGACACTTTTCGGCGGTGATGATCTTGGTTTCAGGCCGCACCCGTTGGCGGGTGATTTGAATCAATCCGAACTTGCTAGGCGGAAGTATGGTATGCTTGGCGCGATCGCGCTTCATCTCCGCCTTTATAAAATCGAACAGCTCCTTACGGTGTTGCTGCGAGTACATGTCAATGAAATCGATGACAATGATTCCTCCCATGTCACGTAAGCGAAGCTGACGAGCAATTTCCTTGGCGGCTATCATATTCACCTGTAAGGCATTTTTCTCCTGGTCGGAAGCGGCCTTGCTCCTGCCCCCGCTATTCACATCGATTACATGTAATGCCTCGGTGTGCTCGATGATCAGATAAGCTCCGTTCTGCAGGTTCACAGTCTTACCGAAAACAGATTTTATCTGCTTGTCGATGCCATGGTGCTCAAATACCGGAAGCTTGCCCTTGTATAGCTTGACAATCTCCTCTTGTTCGGGTGCAATGCTTCTGATGTATGACCTGATCTCATCAGACATGACTTGGTCGTTCACGATGATGCTGCTGAAGTTGGCATTGAGCATGTCGCGAAGGATGGTGGAAGTGCGATTCATTTCACCGAGCAGCTTCTGTGGGGGCTTGGCGTTGCGTAACAGTTCAACGAATGAAACCCACTTTGATAACAGGTCGCGGATGTCCTTGTCGATTTCGGCTGTCTTCTTTCCCTCAGCCACGGTGCGGATGATGATACCGAAATTTTGTGGCTTGATGCTGGAAACGATTCGCTTCAATCGGTTACGTTCCTCGGAGCTTTTGATCTTCTGAGAGATGGAAACCATGTTGGTGAACGGCACCATGACCACGAAGCGCCCTGCAAGACTCAGGTCGCAGGTGATCCTTGGTCCCTTGGTGGAAATGGGCTCCTTGGCTATTTGTACAGGTATCCATTGGTTGGCTGAAATAACGGAGTTGATCTTTCCGCTTTTTTCCAGCTCCTTCTCCAGCTCGAATCCATTCAAAAGCCCATCAGGATGTCCACCGGCCGTTACCGCCTTGGTGAACTTTACCAATGAGTGGAATTGTGGACCCAGATCCAGGTAATGTAAAAAGGCGTCCTTTTCGTGGCCTACATCCACGAATGCGGCATTCAAACCGGGCATGGTTTTGCGTATCCGGCCGAGGTAAATGTCGCCGACAGAAAAACTATTGTCTTTCTTTTCGCTGTTGAATTCGACTATCCTGCGGTCTTCGAGTAATGCAATTTGCACCTCGGAGGCGGACGAGTCAATGATTAATTCGCTGTTCAATGCAAGTCAATTGAAAACAACGGAAA
>Ga0315906_10008069_pt1 | contig 12665 bp, 13 predicted proteins | sample LakEriMetagenome_4_FD_203526 | JGI IMG/M metagenome (GOLD analysis project Ga0315906, IMG submission 203526) | Freshwater fungal communities from buoy surface, Lake Erie, Ohio, United States - Buoy 2 MA122 | ecosystem: Environmental > Aquatic > Freshwater > Lake > Lake biofilm | place: USA...
TAAGGGGGGCTGAACGATTTCTGGTACTCCAGTATGAGGAAGCCCCCCTTAGTCTTTGTCCCCTTTAAATGACCAAATTAATGTTGATCTGACCCCATTTGTTTGACCCCAATTAAAGTTTCATGAGTTCGCGCACATCGGTTTCGTAGTCTTTGAGTTTGCGCTGCGCTTTCAAACGTTGAGCTGGGGTCGTGGCGTTGTGGAGTTGCGCTAAATTTTGACAAGCTTGCTGCTCTAGCTGAAGCTGCTTAGACAACTCTGCGCCATCTTTGGGTCTGACCGATTGCAAAATTAGGGACTGCAGCGCTGACTCGACTTGGGCTACTGTCATGGCCGGTTTGGTCATTTCGGACGACATGGCCTGCAGCGCATTCAACTGATCTTGCTGGCGCTTGAGACGCTGCTGATAGCCCCATTCTGGTGTCCAAGCAGACTGTGAAAACTGTTGCCTCAAAATTTGCCGTTGTTCTGAATTCAAATCGCCATAAAACGAACTGAAGCGTTCTGCTGCCAGGTCAACTCGCTTTTTCAGTCGCGCATCGGGCGTGCCTTGAAGCCACTTCTTTTTCCAGTCCTCGTTGCGCGAGGCCCACTCTTTTTCTAAATGCTTGAACTGCTTGGCGCTGAGTTGTGACACCACTGGAGCTGCCAAACGACTGCCCTCTTGAATGACCGATTCGATGCGAACTTGTGCACCGTCCCATATTTTGCAGGCTTGTTCGGGGGTGATATTTTGCGGTGCCAGCGTTTGGGCTTGCACCAGCAACTCGGCAATGGCCGGTAGCTCTTCTTTGCGGTGCCAAGCCTGAAGCTTGTGGAGCGCAGCCTTGGCTTGGGGGCCTTGGGCATCGCTGAAATCAATGTAGCTGTCTAGCCACCAAGAGGCGATTTCGGGCAGCTTGTTGTAGCCTAGGCGAACGGCACTGCATCCCGTGAAAATGACGCTAATCGACACGGCCATCACAGAAGCCGTGATAATTCGGTACCCAAAGGATAATTTCGTCATGCAGGAAACCTCAGTTAATCAATCCACATTTTCGCTCGAACGGCCGCTGGACGTGGTTGTCATGGCCGCTGGTAAGGGTACTCGAATGAAGAGCCGCCTGCCCAAGGTTTTGCAACGCTTGGCTGGCACACCCTTGCTAGGCCATGTACTGGGTACAGCGGCGCAACTGAAAGCGCGTTCTGCCGTGGTGATCACAGGCCATGGCGCCGCAGAAGTTGAAGCAGCCGTTGCCAAAACATCGGGCGACTTGGCCATCAAATTTGTTCGGCAAGAACCCCAATTGGGCACCGGCCATGCCGTTCAACAAGCAGTGCCCGAACTGGCCGACGACGGCTTGGTGGTGGTGTTGTCTGGCGATGTGCCCCTGACCCAAACCGACACGCTCAAGGCCTTGATGGCTTGTGTGCGTAAGGGCGCAGCGTCTGCCGATAGTTTGGCTTTGCTCACCCTGGACATGCCCAACCCCACAGGCTACGGCCGCATTGTGCGCAACGCGCAAGGCGATCATGTGCTGGCCATCGTGGAACAAAAAGATGCCAGCCCAGAGCAACTCCAAATTCAAGAGGTGTACAGCGGCATCATGGCGGTGCCCGCCAAGCAACTCAAAACCTGGCTGGCCAAACTGGACAACAACAATGCCCAAGGTGAGTACTACCTCACCGACGTGGTGAAGTGGGCTGTGGCCGATGGCGTGAAGGTGGTGGCGCATCGCATTCAGGACGAGCTGCAAGTGACGGGCGTTAACAGTCCTCAACAACTGGCTCAATTGGAGCGCGCATACCAGTTGAAAAATGCCAACGAATTGATGCTGCAAGGCGTGCGCCTGGCCGACCCAGCGCGCTTGGATGTGCGTGGCCAATTGCACTGCGAAGCCGATGTCGAAATTGATGTGAACTGTGTGTTCGAAGGCCAAGTGCACTTGGGTGAAGGCGTGCGCATTGGCCCCAATTGCGTCATTGCCAACGCGCGCATTGCCGCGGGCGCCGTGATTCATGCCTTCACGCACATGGATGGTGAAAAGCTGGGTGTGACGGTGGGCGAGGGCTCTTTGATTGGTCCCTTTGCACGGCTGCGGCCTGGTGCCGATTTGGCCGCTGAAGTGCACATTGGCAATTTTGTTGAAGTTAAAAATTCCACCATGGCCAAAGGCGCCAAAGCCAATCACTTGGCTTACTTGGGCGATGCCACGGTGGGCGAGCGCGTGAACTTCGGTGCTGGCAGCATCACGGCCAACTATGATGGCGCCAACAAGCACCGCACCGTGATTGAAAACGATGTGCACATTGGCAGCAACTGCGTGCTCATTGCGCCTGTCACCATTGGTGCGGGCGGCACAGTGGGCGGGGGCTCGGCCATTTCAAAAAGTACCGAGCCAGGCGCTTTGAGTGTGGCGCGCGGCCGGCAAACCAGCATTGCCAATTGGCAAAGACCCCAAAAAAATCCTAAGACCAAATAACAGCAGGCCAGTGAACTTCAAGCGCTGGGCAAGCTGAGTTCAGTGCCAAACTTGGCGCGCTTGAGGCTGAAGAAGGCTTTGACGTTTCTCACATTGGCGTCTTGCGTGAGCAATTTTTGCGTGAGCGCCAAGTAGGCTGGCATGTCTGGCGTTTGCACCACCAGCACAAAGTCGGGCCCAGGTGAGACACGCCAGCATTGCTGAACCGCTGGCTCTTGCACAGCGCGTGTTTCGAAAGCTTGCAGCCATTCCTCGCCCTGTTTGTCGAGGCTGACTTCAATCAAAGCCGAGAGGCCGTGGCCCAAGTACTGCCCCAATTTGTTGGCCGACAAAATGGCCACTTGCTTTTCAATCCAACCCTCTTGTTGCAGGCGCTTGGTTCTGCGCAGGCAGGTGGGGGCTGAGATGCGCAACTTTTCGGCCAAGGCCACATTGTTGAGGCTGGCATCGGCTTGCAACAGGGCCAACAACTTGAGGTCTGTGGCGTCCAATGCGGCTGAGTTCTCAGATGGATTTGTCATTGATATGTTTTTAATTTCAAATTTATCGATAAAATGAAATAATAATTTAATTTTGGTAAATTGTGAAATATTAGTTCAATTAAGTCAATTTATTTTAAGGTAATTTCATTATAAGAAGCATAAGATCCTGCCACATTCAAATTGAAGGGTTGGCTTATGTGCGGCATTGTTGGTGCAGTTTCCGATAGAAACATCGTCCCTATTTTGGTTCAAGGTTTGCAACGCTTGGAATATCGGGGCTACGACTCTTGCGGCGTGGCCATCCATGAGGCCAGCCTCAAACACGGACAAGGTGGGCTCAAGCGGGCGCGCAGTACATCGCGCGTGTCTGAACTCATGAGCCAAATTGAAACCGATCATTTGGCCAGCGGCACCGGCATTGCGCACACCCGCTGGGCCACGCACGGTGCACCGGCTGTGCACAACGCACACCCCCACTTCAGCTCAGGCCCTGGCACATTGGCTTCTTTGGCAAACAAACCCGGCCGTGTGGCCTTGGTGCACAACGGCATCATTGAAAACCACGATGAATTGCGCGCGCAGTTGCAAGCCAAGGGTTATGTGTTCACCAGCCAAACCGACACCGAGGTGATCTCGCATTGGGTTGACAGTGTGTATGACGGCGATTTGTTTGACGCGGTGAAGCGCACGGTTTTGGAATTGAAAGGCGCATACGCCATCGCTGTTTTTCACAAAGACGAACCCCAGCGTGTGGTGGGTGCTCGCGCCGGCTCACCGCTTATTTTGGGTGTGGGCACATCGCATCACGAAAACTTTTTGGCCAGCGATGCCATGGCCCTGGCCGGTATCACCGATCAAATTGTGTACCTCGAAGAGGGCGATTTGGTCGACATTCAATTGGGTAAATATTGGATTGAAGACCGCCATCACCAGCGCGTAGAACGCCCTGTCAAAACGGTGCATGCCCACAGTGGCGCCGCAGAGTTGGGGCCTTACCGCCACTACATGCAGAAAGAAATTTTTGAGCAACCGCGCGCCATTGCAGACACATTGGAAGGTGTTGAGCACATCGTGCCCGAGTTGTTTGATGGTGTGAGTGGTGGCACCAACTCAGCCAGTGCGTTTCAAGTTTTCAAAGACATTGACAATGTTTTGATCTTGGCGTGTGGCACCAGTTATTACAGCGGCTGTGTGGCCAAGTATTGGTTGGAGTCTGTGGCAAAAATACCTTGCCAAGTGGAAATTGCCAGCGAGTATCGCTACCGAGATTCAGTGCCCAACCCTAAAACCTTGGTGGTCACCATCACGCAGTCGGGCGAAACGGCTGACACCTTGGCCGCATTGCGACATGCGCAAAGTTTGGGCATGCACCACACCCTCACCATTTGCAACGTGGCCACTTCGGCCATGGTGCGTGAGTGCAAGTTGGCGTATGTGACGCGCGCTGGCGCCGAAATTGGTGTGGCTTCTACCAAGGCTTTCACCACGCAGTTGGCAGGCTTGTTTTTACTCACCTTGGCTTTGGCCCAAAGCAAAGGTCGATTGAGCGAAGCCGACGAAGCCATGCACTTGAAAGACATGCGCCATTTGCCCGCTGCTTTGCAAGCAGTATTGGCACTCGAACCGCAAATTATCAGCTGGTCACAAGAGTTTGCGTCGAAAGAAAACGCTTTGTTCTTAGGCCGTGGCACACATTACCCCATTGCACTGGAAGGTGCTTTGAAGTTGAAAGAGATTACCTACATTCATGCGGAAGCCTATGCTGCCGGTGAACTCAAGCATGGCCCCTTGGCCTTGGTGACCAGTGAGATGCCGGTGGTCACGGTTGCCCCCAACGATGCGCTGCTAGAAAAACTCAAAAGCAATATGCAAGAGGTGCGTGCGCGGGGTGGTGTGTTGTATGTGTTGGCCGATGGCGATACCAAGATTGAGAGCAGTGAAGGTGTGAACGTGATTCGCATGCCCGAGCACTATGGTGTGTTGTCGCCCATTCTTCACGTGGTGCCTTTGCAGTTGTTGGCGTATCACACGGCTTGCGCGAGGGGCACGGATGTGGACAAGCCGCGTAACTTGGCTAAGAGTGTGACCGTGGAGTAGTTCAGCTAGTGAGTAATTTTGACAACGCATCAGCCCTGCTGATGGTCGTCAAAGTGAAAAGTAAGGCGCTTTTCATTGGACCCTACACAAACAGTCAGCAACGGCTGTTTGACAGGGTCTTTTTGTTGCGTGAGCGTGATCAATTGACGTTTAAAGCAATTGCCAAGCTGTTGACGAAGTCAGGCACACGCTCGGTCAAAGGCTGCTTGCTGGGTGCTGAGCATGTCTTTTCTATCTACAAAAAGGGCAAAGTCAGGCAAGAACGACTCACATTGAAGGTTGAACCAGAGATGCTGGACCTGTGGGTTGAATGAAGCAAAAAGTCACGGTTATTGATTTGTTCCAAATTGAACAAAACGACTGTCTTGACTCCCCAGCAGCTGAATTTTCCAAACTTGACAACTCAGATACATAGTAGAGAGATCTATATGCGTTCGTGGACATGCTGTTCAAGAACGGTAAATTCAGGGAAAGTTAATTTTGAGCTCAAGTATTTGTGAATTGTGACGATTCTATAAATGACAAAGAATTGACATGAAATCAAGACCCATTTCGTTAGCCCTAACTCTCGCATACATTCTATTAAGTTATGGATGCGCCAGTGTTTTGAGTGGAGATGAACAAGGCGTACTCATCGCTGTCACGTGCAAGAGCAGGGTCATTGAAAATTATTGCACTGCAGAGAACTCAAAAGGCAAATGGTTTTTCAATGCACCAGAATACAAAATGATAAAACGAGATTCTGCTTCGCTTACAGTAACTTGTAGCAGTGGAAGCATCGGAGATTATGCGTACAAAGTTGACTCATCGCTCAATTTAGCTGCTGCTGGAAATGCAATTATTGGTGGTTTAATTGGTGCCGCAGTTGATTTGAATACAAGTAGTATTTGGAGTTATCCTGCCGAAATTAAAATTGAAAGCAATTTTTGTAGGATATTTAAGTAGTTAAGCGGCTGTAAGTCGTTAATTGAAATTAAATTTCTTCATCAAATAAAAATAAATAAAAATAACATGTACTTCAAAAAATATTACGCAATTAGTTTAATGCTAATGCTTGGCATGACTGGATGTGGTGGAGGGGGCTCTTGCGGCGCGTCGGTCGCATTTGGTGCAATTGCAAGCAATACATGTGCGGCATCCACAGTCAATGATATTTCAATAATCAATGCAGCTATTCAAAATAACTCAACTGCTGCTGTTGTCGCAGTCGTACTCACCAGTAATTAAAATTAACCAAAAGGCTATAATGATCAAAATCAATATTAATAAAATTGCTCTGACGCTGACAGCCCTTGCATTTTTTTTATGCGCCATTTTATGGAATGAAAAGTCACGTGCAGCTACAACAGGTTTAACTGGGAAATGCGGGGGTGTTTTAAGTTTGAAAACAGCAGCGGATGGTCCTCTAAGTAACGGGCAAACAAGCGCTGTAAATAGCTCATTTATTTTAGATTTTGATAAAAATCTTGCTTCAATATCTAAGACAGATCAAACAATGATTTCTGGTGCCGATGATATTTGGGTGCAAAAGATGTATATTGATAAAACTTTTACAATGGTGCCTGATCCAGATGGGTTTATTGGTTCATATGAGGTGATTATAAACATTAATAATGTTGACTTCGGAGCGAATCCTAAAATGAGGTTAATACCGGTTAATTCTGGGAATACTATGCTTATACAGGGGAAGAATTTTGGACCAAATGGTGTGTGTCAGAAGATTTAATCTTGCTAAATTATGATTCAGATAGAGGCTTGTTTGCAAATTGAAGCTTTTCTTGAGCTTTCTGCAACCCCTGCCTAGCCTTCATCCTTTTCGCTTGCTGATTGAGTTGCTTTGACTTGTCGGTAAGCGTTTTCACTTGCAGTTCTGTTGCCGATAATGTCTTCGTAACCTCGGATAGGTTTTCATTCATGACCTGATTAAGTGACAAAACATTACTTATCCCATAAATGTGTGCCAGCATCAGCCTAGCTTGATTAATGCCATCAGCAATAATGCATGTTCTTGCGATGGTAGTACCATCACGCAAGATGACACGGACAGTTGCGATAAAAGAAAATAAATTATTGGTGACTTCGTTGATCTTCATGTTCATATTTATCACTGCATGACCTATCAATTAAAAGCTACCCTGGTAGACGCACTTTCAAGAGACGTATAAGCATTCATTGACTAACGGTTCAAGAAGCAACAGTCTCATGGTCATTTTGCAAATCTAGCTTTTACTGAATCTGCTGCCTGTTCAATCTGAGCATCAAGTGAGCCATCAAGAACAGCATCTTGGAGCATGGTCAAGACTTTGAGCAGTTCATCACCATTGATGACTTCCACCGCGTTCTTGCCTTTTGTCAGTTCAATCACTTTATTGCCATAGAAAAGCTGAACAGCGATCTTCTTAGTGTCATTGTTCACGAACCACCATTGCTTAACTCGCTTACTGACTTCCATCAGTGAAGTCAGTCCTGTGACTGCATCACGCACGTTACACATGCGTTTTAATGTGAACGCTTCACCCTTGTTTATCGCCTGCGCCATAGCGATCTGAACCTTCAATTTCTCATTCAACTTATTGCGACGAAACGCAATGGGGTCTATCTTATTCTGCCGTTTTGCATTGATTAACTTCAGACTTGAAAGCAGTGCACTCATATAAATCCCCTGTGTTGTTGAGTGCTTTGAAGCATATTCCCATTACTACTTAATTCCTATCCTTTTAAATAGTAATTAAAGGCAAAAAATATAGAATTATATATGTTACTATTTTAGTAGTATTAAAAATAAAGACGAATCATATAATATCCAGACTCATTAATAATAATGTCTTCAGTAAATTATAAATACGCTTATTTCATTGAAGTCATTGACTTTATGAGACTTTTTACATTATAAAATTAAAATTGCACGGATAGAACGCATAAATACGTGTAGAAAATTGCAAAACTGCACGTACTTGTAGTATGAAAGAACTTCAAGAACGACAAAGCAATTAGATGCGAGAAAGAGAGCGCAGCGAACTGCTCCCCACTATTACTATTTGAAATGAGATTTATGAGAAATGAACTACAAAAACAACTTGCAAACAGATACCCAACATTGAAAAATTACCAGATCACTGCCTGTGTAAATAGCTATGTAGATGCAGTGATGAAAGAAATAGCGATGCGATTTGCGACTATCACAAGTGAAGACATTGAAGCTGGCGAGTTCAGCTTTTCTGCTGATTTAGTGAATAAAAACTCAGGTCAGACATCAATTGATGGAACACGAATGCGTGTCTTTTCAGTGATGCAATCAGATCCCTCTACATCGCTTGTGATTAGCACCTATAAAGGAAATAGCATTTCAAAGCGAGTGAGCAAAGTCACATTCAATTTAAAATACAAGAAAGACATATTGAACGAATTGATTAAAAGCAATTATGCATTAACATCCGAATACCTAGATGAGCTAGATGAAAAGTCAAATTTTTCAGTTGCGGTGGATATGGACGCACTGGAGTCGTATATCAATAACACGACACAACTATTGGCAAAGGCAGAAAACACAAAGTACATAGAAAAACTCACTCGTAATTTGCTTGCTTCAAGACGGATCAAGCAAAGAGCAGTGCTTCAAGAAGATGGAAGTTATCTCGTCAAGGAGTACTGGACACAAATTGACAGCGGACGTGTGCATGGGCATGGATTGAGCTTGCAGCTTGTTGCTAAAGAAGTGCGTCACGCGGCATTAGGTCGCTGTGCAAAGATTGACTTCAAAGCAAGCAGCTACGCAATATTGACCTCACTTGCAATTACCATCAACCCAGAACTCAAAGTTGAAGCTCTGAAGTCTTACATCAAATACCGAACTCCTGTACGAATTCGTATTGCGAAAGCAGTTGGCATTAGTGTGGACTGGATGAAGACTATTTTTACGTCACTTGGATTTGGAGCAGAAGTCAAAGACAACACACACAACACTATTCGCAAGATGCTGGGACAAGAGAAATTCAATCTGCTGGTGGCAAATCAAGAGTTCGCCTGCATCAAGCAGGAATTGGACTTGGTGCGAGACACGATACTGAAAAGCGATGCGTTCAAGGTTAATGATTTCATTATCGGTTACAACACCTACACGAATATTGACTTAAAGACAGGAAAGAAGCGCACAAAGAATCAGAAGTTGGCGTGGATATTTCAGGCGTGTGAGCGAATGGCTTTGGACATCGTCATTGACAAGATGCCCGACAACTTCACGATACTGCTGCCTGTCCATGATTGCATCTACATCAAACAGCGACTACCAGCACACGTCATGCTTGATTTGAAAGATCAATTGCGACAGCTTTTCCCATTGCTAGACTTTGATCAAGAACTAATCATACCGATTCACTCCGCTGAGGACCACGACAAGTACAACGCAGCGATTGATCAGGAAGAGATAGCGCACAAGCAGCGCATCGCTCTAGAGGAGTTTGAAGCTAGGGGACACAAATCCCACTTCGTCGTGGTTGATGCAGCATTTCCCAAACAACCAGACTACAGCAACGAAACTGAAGCTGAGTACGAGGTACGCAGAAAGCAACAATTTTTGCGTGATATTCAAGAGCACGAGAAATCATTGGAGCTAGAGAATCACGGAGAGCGGCGCAAAGTTTCAATAACGCCGTCTCTTTTTGTATACATTCCTGAAGCCTTTCAAAATAGCCAATATATGTTGGATTGACGTGTCTCTTTTTATGTCTCATAATATGTTCTCATTAGGCAATACATTTGAGACATAGGAGTTCAAAATGGCACGTATCGCATACGCACGAGTCAGCAGTTATGGGCAGTCGCTTGAAGTGCAGTTAGACAAACTAACTGCAGCTGGTGCCGATCGCATCTTCAGCGAAAAGCTATCAGGTCGTTCAGCTGACAGTCGTGCTGAGCTTCAACTGTGTCTTGACTATGTGCGTGATGGCGATGTCTTGCTGATTACGAAGCTAGATCGCTTGGCTCGCAGCACACGTGATCTACTGAACATCGCAAATAAGCTAGAGCAGAAGAAAGTTGCGCTAGTCGTGCTTGATCAGCAGATTGACACGAGCACGGCAACAGGGAAGCTGCTTTTCACGATGCTTGGTGCGATTGCTGAATTTGAGAATGACATTCGCAAAGACAGACAAACACAGGGTGTTGAGATTGCGAAGAAGAACGGCGTCGTCTTTGGTCGCAAAAACGCACTGTCAGAGGTACAGATCGCTGCACTCAGGTCAAAGCGAAGTGAGGGTGTGTTGATCAAGGACTTGATGACGAACTTCAACTTGAGCAAGGCAAGCATTTATCGCTATCTCACGCCGTGAGGTGAACGAAATTGAAAAAGTTCACGCGGGGAAGGCTTTTTGCTGACAATGAGTTTGTTTTGTTGAGCGATCAGGCGCTGGAAAGATTAGCTCGCAATAAAAATTACGTTTCAGCTCTGCAAAAACACTAAGAAAACGACCACGCTGCAGCTGTCATATGAAAGTTTTGTATTTTTTCTGTTGCCAATTTTGATGATGTTTATTCAATGAAGCTAGGAATAAAAACACAAAGGGAATATGCTTAATATTTGGGCAGAATCAAGATTTTTGAGAGACTTAGCGTGACTGGCGTTACATCGGCAGACAGAACACTTCACATTTACATCCGTGTGTCTACAACCGCACAGGCAGAGCAGGGCACGTCACTTGAATCACAGCGGGACCTAGGGGTCAAGAAAGCTAAAGAGCTTGGATTTGACTTCAAGGTCTGGAACGAAGGTGGACGCAGTTCCCATCATGAAAACATCGCTGATCGTCCTGAACTGAATGCGCTTTATGTGGCGATGAAGGCTGGTCAGGTCAAGCATCTGTGGGTCTATGATCAGTCACGTTTGTCACGCAATGATCAAGTCGCGTCCATTTTCAGGTATGAATGCAACAAGCAGGGTGTAACGCTGTACACAAAGGACGGTCAATTTGATCTGTCATCTCCACAAGATAAATTTCTCAAACAGTTGCTGGATGCTGTTGCTGAATTTGACAACGTTACACGTGCTGAAAGAACACGGCTTGGCAAAATCAATCGTGTTCGTTCTGGGAGCTGGCATGGGGGTCAACCTCCGTTCGGCTACAGGCTTGACAACAGAAAACTTGTTCTTGTTGACGAAGAAGCCAAGTGGGTCAGACATATCTTTCAAGAGATTGTGAAAGGTGGCGCGGTAACGCACATCAAGCAAGACTTAGATTCAAATGGTGTCAGTCCACGGCGCAAGAAAGGCTTGTGGACGATTGGATCAATCAATGCGCTATTGAAAAATACGCACTACTCTGGACATTACATCTATACAGACAGCAAGTCTGGACAGACAATTGAAGTTCAATGTCCGAGCATCATTGACGAGACCACTTGGAATGCGGCTCAGCACAAGCGTTCTAGTGATGTGCTGAGACAGTCGCAAAAGAATGCCACTGAAAAGAACTTTTATCTCCTGCGTGATTTGATGTATTGCGGTCACTGTGGACGCCCGATTAGTGGTCGCATCATCAAGTCCCGCGCTGAGTCATCGTACTATTGTCCAAATAAAGAGCGTGAGTGGGTTGACAAGGGCGGTTCAGACACACCTTGGAAACGTGGCATGAGTTGTGGTTTTGCACGTGCGATGAACATACCCCAGACTGACAAGTTGGTCTGGGAACTGGTCACGTCACTTCATGCGAAATCCAGCACATTGAAGGAAGAAGTAAAAAATCGTGTGATCAAAGAAAGCGGCATCAAGATCAGGACTGAAGCTGAGATCAGAGCAATTCAAGCCAAGATTCGCAGGCTTCAGAAAAACTATGGCGCTATGAGTGAAACGCTCGGCAATCTTGAAGCGAACAAATTGATTGGTGTTGTCAGTGACCTCAGCTTTGACGTTACGTTGGTGCGTATTCGTGAAGCACTGGGCAACATTGAAACCGAGCTTGCCAATGCCAGGCTTGAACTGGCTGGCACGGCGGAATCACGGAAGTGGGTGAACTGGTTAAAAGCGTTTGGCGACGAAGTAGAGAAGCTGGACGCTTTGAATGATGAACAGAAGAAGGAGTACATCGGTGGCTTGGTAAAGCGAATTGATGTGCTCTACATCTCTGAAAACCGTGAGCATCACTTAACGCTGACCATGCACCTGCCGATCGTCAATGATGGCATCAAGAAGTTGCGATCTGGGCAAGAGGGACGGGAATACGAAGTGACTTCTGGAACAGACTCAGTCACGCTGGTCTCCAAAAAAAAAGACGGTCGCGGGTAGAATTTAGTTCCCTCCAAAAATACTCACTAGCTGAACCAGTCCGTTACGGTGGAGTGATCTTTGGGTTGGGTGAGGTTCTTCTCCGGATGGGCGTTGATGCGATGGCGTGAGGGGGCTTCCTCATACTGGAGTACCAGAAATCGTTCAGCCCCCTCACGCCATCACATCAACTTCTTGGTAGGCGAAAAAAATAATTGGGGTCAGATCAACATTAATTCCCAATCAGTGAGGGCTGAAGGCAAGGGGGGCTGAACGATTTCTGGTACCCCAGTATGAGGAAGCCCCCCTTGCCTTCAGCCCTCACTGATTGACTAAATTAATGTTGATCTGACCCCAATTATTCTCCCC
>Ga0315906_10008070_pt1 | contig 12665 bp, 17 predicted proteins | sample LakEriMetagenome_4_FD_203526 | JGI IMG/M metagenome (GOLD analysis project Ga0315906, IMG submission 203526) | Freshwater fungal communities from buoy surface, Lake Erie, Ohio, United States - Buoy 2 MA122 | ecosystem: Environmental > Aquatic > Freshwater > Lake > Lake biofilm | place: USA...
GTTGAGCGCCAGCCCCTTGGTGGACTTTTCATCGATCCGAATGATGAGGTCGCCCGCTCTGACGCCAGCCCGTGCCGCCGGCGTGTCCTCGATGGGTGAGATCACCTTGATGAAGCCATCCTCGGTACCGACCTCGATGCCCAGCCCACCGAACTCGCCCTGCGTGCCCACCTGCAGCTCGCGAAAGGCATCCGCATCGAGATAGGCCGAGTGCGGATCGAGCCCGGAGATCATGCCGCTGATCGCTTCGGTGATCAGCTTTTTGTCTTCGACCTGTTCAACGTAGTTGGCCTTGATGGCCCCAAATACGTCGGAGAATTGGCGCAATTCTTCGAGCGGCAGGACGGCGCGCTGGCTGCGCTGCGCCACGGCCGACAGGCCGACGCTCACCAGGATGCCTGCGAAAGCACCAGCGAGCACGAGACCGAGAGACTTGAGTTTGAACTTCATGGGGCGCGCGGTGCTGAACCGCAATCTGGATAGGCGAGCGGGCGCTCTGGAAAAAGCTCTAGCGAGTATAAACCTCCACACCGGGCCTCGCCCAGATTGAGGCTTATCGGATCATGCATGGATGTTGCGCGTCCGCTGGGGTGCGCAGCCCTGGGGCGCGGGTTGGCGCGCGCGCAACACCCGTGGCCTGGGCTCAGCCGGGCTTGGCGCGCCCCTGAGCGGCCACCGCCGCCATGGCGGCCTCGATCTCCGCAGCATCGCCCAGGTAGCGGCGGCCAATGGGTTTGAGGCCGTGGTCGAATTCATAGACCATCGGACGGGCGGTCGGAATGTTCAGGTTCACGATCTCGTCGTCGGGCACGTTTTCCAGGTATTTGATGAGCGCCCGGAGCGAATTGCCATGTGCGGCGATTACCGGCCGATGTCCCGCTCGGAGTGCCGGGGCGATGGTGCTCTCCCAGAAGGGCGCGACGCGGGCGACCGTGTCTTTCAGGCATTCGGTGCGCGGAATATCGGCGGCCGCCAGATCTCGGTAACGTCGATCGAACTCGGCGCCCCGTGGATCGCCCTCGGGTAGCGGATCAGGCGCAATCGCGTAGGCGCGTCGCCAGATCAGAACCTGCGCGTCGCCAAAGCGTGCGGCGGTTTCCGCCTTGTTCAGACCCTGCAGCGCGCCATAGTGCCGCTCATTGAGCCGCCACGTCTTCACCACCGGCAGCCACAGGCAATCCATTTCATCGAGGACGGTGTGCAGCGTGCGGATGGCGCGCGTGAGCACCGAGGTGTAGGCGATATCGAAGTCATACCCCTCGGCTTTCAAGAGCGCACCGGCGCGCCTCGCCTCGTCAAGCCCATGTGGCGTCAGATCGACGTCGGTCCAGCCGGTAAATCGATTTTCAAGGTTCCACTGGCTCTCGCCGTGGCGAAACATGACGATCTGGAAGTTCATGGCAGCTCGGTGTGGGGATGCATGTTGGGTTGGACAAGCAATATCTTATAATTTCGGGTTTGGCTTTAACGCTGGAATTCAACTTGGCCTTCGTCACCGAAAACATCATCCTCCTCGCGATTGCGTTTGCCTCGGGTGCCATGCTGCTCTGGCCGATGATCATGAAACGCACAGCGGGCGCGTCGCTCAACACGCTTGGCGCCACCCGGATGATCAACGACACGCAGGCCATCGTGCTTGACGTGCGGGCCACCGGCGAGTTCGAGGCCGGGCACCTGCCCAATGCCCGCAACATTCCGCTTGCGGAACTCGGCCAGCGGATTGGGGAACTTGCCGCGGGCCGCCCGGTGATCGTGTGCTGCAACACGGGCATGACCTCGGCCAAGGGCGCGGCCGCACTTCGCAAGGCCGGCCGGGAGGAGGTCTTCAACCTCGACGGCGGGCTGAATGCCTGGCGGCAGGCTGGCCTCCCGGTCGTCAAGAATTGAACAAAGGGGAATACGACCCATGGCTGCTCGAATCCAGATGTACACCACGGCGGTCTGCCCCTATTGCGTGCGTGCTGAGCAGCTGCTGCGCCAGCGCGGGGTCACGGAAATTGAAAAAATCCGCATCGACCTCGACCCGGCACGCAAGGACGAAATGGTCGCGCGCACCGGCCGGCGTACCGTTCCGCAGATTTTCATCGGCGACCGGCACGTGGGCGGCTGTGACGATCTGTATGCCGTTGACCGCGCGGGTGAGCTCACGCCGCTGCTCGCGGCGGGCTGACGCCGCTACGGAGTCTCTGCTTCGGCGCCTGCCGAGCGCAGCCGGTCTCAACAACCTCGACGGAACCAATCCGTCAATCACCAGGATCCTTCAATGAGCGGACAGGAGCAGGCCCCGGCGTTTTCCATCCAGCGCGTCTATCTGAAAGGCATGTCGCTCGAAATGCCCAATGCACCCGCCATTTTTCTCGAGTCCCAGCAGCCTTCGGTCGAAGTGGCGGTTGATGTGAGTTCGCTCACCATCGTTGAAGGCATTCACGAAACTGCGGTCACGGTAACCCTCACCACCCGGGTCGGCGACAAAGTGGCGTTCCTGATCGAGACCACTCAGGCGGGCATTTTCGAAATCCGCAATGTGCCGGCCGACCAGATGGATGTGCTCGTGAACGTGGTGTGCGCCAACATCGTGTTTCCGTATCTGCGCGCCAACCTGGCCGATGCCATTCAGCGTACCGGCTTTCCGCCGATCCACCTCGCCGACCTCGACTTTGGCGCCATCCATCAGCAGCGCCTCGAGCAGCAGGCTGCGGCGGCCCCGTCGGGTCTGATCGTTCCCGGGCGCGCGTAAGCGCCGGCCCCGGCGCGCGGGCCGAGCGCATGCTGCCGTGAGAATCGCAGTCTTCGGTGCCGGCGCGTGGGGCACGGCGCTCGCGCAGCATGCGGCGCGACGGCATGCGGTGCTCCTTTGGGCGCGCGACGCCGCACAGGCCGACGCGCTGGCCAGAGAGCGCTGTAACCGCCGCTATCTGCCTGGCGTGAGGTTTGAGCCCGCGCTCGAGATCACCTCCGAGATCGACGCCGCCTGCCGTTGGCTTGCCGCCGAGCCGTCGCTTGCTGTGGTCGCCACCCCGGTCGCCGGTCTGGCAGCGCTCCTTGATCGGCTCTCCACGCGACTGCCCGGCGCCTGCGCGGGCGTCGTCTGGCTCTGCAAGGGGCTGGAGGCGGGCACGCTTCGTCTGCCGCACCAGATGGCTGCGGAGCGCCTGGGGTCGTTTGCTGGCGGTGTGCTGGCGGGGCCCAGCTTTGCCCAGGAGGTGGCGGCCGGGTTGCCGGTTGCGCTCACGGTGGCAGGCGGCGGTGTGCGGCTTGCCGAGCAGGCGGTGGCGGCGTTTCACCACGGTGCGGCGCGCATTTACGTGGCCGACGACCCGGTGGGCGTCGAACTGGGGGGCGCGCTCAAAAACGTGATGGCGATCGCCGCTGGGATTGCCGACGGCCTTGAACTGGGCATGAACGCGCGCGCGGCGCTGATTACTCGCGGCCTGGCGGAAATCACCCGGCTGGGAGTGGCACTGGGTGGCCGCGCAGAAACATTTTCGGGACTCACCGGGCTGGGCGACCTGGTGCTCACCTGCACCGGCCCGCTGTCCCGCAATCGCAGTGTGGGTCTCGCGCTTGCCCGCGGCGAGCCGCTTGCGTCGATCATTGAGGGGCTGGGCCACGTGGCTGAGGGCGTGAGCACCGCCCCGGCCGCGCGCGAACTGGCCGAGCGTCATCGGGTCGATATGCCAATTCTGCAGGCGGTCTGCTCGGTGCTTGACGGGCGTGCGCGGGCGCCCGAGGCGGTACTTGCGCTCCTGTCGCGCGAGCCCCGCAGGGAGGACAGCTGATCGTGGATGGCGAGCGTAGCGGGCAGGCTCGCTCGCCGCATCGAATGTCGTGCCCGTTGTGGGCGCAGGGGAAGCAATGAGCGAGAGCGATTCACCGTTTTCAGTGTGCGTGTTCTGTGGCGCCAAGCCTGGTCTTGATCCTGAATACGCGCAGATTGCCCGCGCCGCGGGCCGCGCCATTGCCGAGCGCGGCTGGCGCATGGTCTATGGCGGCGGGCGCGTCGGACTGATGGGCGTTGCGGCAGATGCCGCGCTCGCCGCTGGCGGTGAAGTGATCGGCGTGATTCCCGATGGCATGCTGGTCCGCGAGCAGGGGCATCGCTCGCTCACGCGTCTGGAGGTGGTAGCCGACATGGCGATTCGCAAGACCCGGATGATTGCGCTGTCAGACGCTTTTCTTACGCTACCCGGAGGGCTTGGTACGCTCGATGAACTGTTCGAGGTGCTGACGCTTCGCCAGGTGCGTTTCATCCATCAGCCGATTGCGCTCCTGAACCACAGGGGCTATTTCGATCGTCTGCTCGCCATGTGCCAGGGGTTTGTCGATGCTGGGTTCGTAGGACCCAACGACCTCGATGCCTTGATGCACGAGGGTGACCTCGACCCGCTGCTGAATCGGCTGGGCGCCTTGCGCGCCTAGCGCGCGCCCGCAAATCTGTGCTGGCGCCATGCCTCATAAACCGTGACCGCCACCGCATTGGACAGGTTGAGGCTGCGGTTATCGGGCCGCATGGGCAGGCGTAGCCTGTGATCCGCCGGGAAAGTGTCGAGCACGGCGGGCGGCAGGCCGGCGGTTTCCGAGCCAAACACCAGATAGTCGTCCGGCTGGAACGCAACATCGTGGGGTGCGTGCGAGCCCCGCGTGGTGAGCGCCCAGGCGCGGCGAGGCGCTTCGCGCTCGAGGAAGGCCTCCCAGCTTGGGTGCACGCGCAGCGTGGCGAACTCGTGGTAATCCAGGCCCGCCCGGCGCATGCGCGCTGAATCAAGCGGAAACCCCAGCGGCTGCACCAGATGGAGCGTGGCACCGGTGTTGGCGCACAGCCGGATCACGTTACCGGTATTGGGCGGAATTTCAGGTTGGACCAGGACAACGTGAAACATCGGGCGGGGCGGTTCGAGCGACGATGACGCAGGTGACAGAGGGCGCGCCCGCGCGAATCAGCGCATGCGACGCGGCGGCAAGGGTAGCACCGGTGGTCATGACATCGTCGACCAGGAGCACCGGCTCGTGGTGGGGCCGCGTGGCGATAAATGCCTGGGCAACATTGCTGGCTCTCGCCCCTGGCGACAGCCGGGATTGGGGTGGGCCGGCTCGCTGCCGGCGTAGCGCCCCGGGATCGAGGGGCAGCCCGAGCGCCCGTGCAAGCGGCCGGGCGATGAGAAGCGACTGGTTATAGCCACGCTCGGCGAGCCGTTCATCGGAGAGCGGTACCGCGACCACCCGGTGCCGCGATTGCCCCGCGGGCAGCGGGGCGAGCTCGCGCTGGACGATTGGTGCGAGCGCTGCGGCCAGTGCCGCGCCAAGTGCGGGTTGCCGGTTGAATTTGAGCGCGCGGACGATCCGGTCAAGCGGTGGGGCGTAGGCACCAAGCACCACGGTGCGTGTGAAGGGCGGGGGCGTGGTTTGGCAGCTTTCGCATAACAGGGTCAGAGACTCGATTGCGCACTGACCGCAACGACGGACCGGGCTCACGAGGGCGGCCGCACACGGCGCGCACCAGCCCGCCCGACACGCGCCCCGGGTAAGCGGTTGCGTGCAACCCGCACAGGCGCGCGGAAGGAGCGCATCGGCGGCGTGCGAGGCGAGCGCAGCGAAGACCCGCGGCAGCGCTGGAAGGTAACGAGGCATCCCGCAATTGGCGCACGTCCGCCTATACTTCGGACGCAATGAATGCGACGGCAGGTCTAGACCCGGCGGCAGCGCGCCTTCAGGCGCGCCGACGCGCCCGGGCGCATGCGCCTCACTTTTTGCAGCAGGCGGTCGAGCGGGGCCTTCTTGAGCGGCTCGAGCCGGTGCGTCTTGCGCCGCGCCGCGTGCTGCTCGCCGAGGCGGCGCGCTCCGGGGCGCTGCTCGCGCTTGCCCAGCGCTTTGCCGGGGCCGAGCTCTTTGCGACCGATGACGATCCTGCCGCCCTCGCTGCACTGGCTGCCCGCGTGGCGCCCGCCCGTAGCGGGCTTCTCGCGCGATTGGGGATCGTTCGCACCCGCCCGCTTGCGAATTTCCTGGTTGCCGAGCCTGCGCGGTTGCCGTTGGCCTCGGGGTCGGTCGATCTGGTGTGGTCGGTCCTCAACCTTCACGCCACGGCGGAACCTGATCCGCAGATTGCAGAATGGCGGCGCGTTCTTGCGCCCGGCGGGCTGGCCGCTTTTGCCTGCCTGGGGGTCGACACCCTTGCCGAGTTGCGGAGGGTTGGCGCCCGCATTCAGCGCTTCCCTGACATGCATGACCTGGGCGATGCCCTGGTTCGGCAAGGGTTTGCCGAACCGGTGGTTGACACAGAACGGCTCGCGATCACCTGGCGCGACGGCGCGACGCTCCTTGCCGACGTGCGGCAGTGGGGGGGCAATGCCCTGGCCGATCGTTTCAGGGGGCTTCTCACGCCCAGGCACCAGCGGGAATGGCTACGGGCGCTGGAGGGCCTTCGGGGCGCTGACGGATTGATCCGGATCAGCGTTGAACTGATTTACGGCCACGCCTGGTGCCCGCCGGAGCGGCGCTTGGCCGACGGACTTGCGCCGATTCGCGTGATTCCCCGCGGCGGCCGCTGAGCGCAATTTGCCGCCTCTCTGGGCGAGCGCCTATAATCAGCCCCGACACCGGTGGTTTGATCCGAAAAAAAGATCCGAGTTCCATGCAGTACGAGTGGCAGTACCACGTCCTGAGCCAGCAGCATTTCTGGACGCTGCGTCGTAACTGCGTGCTGTCGCCGTCTCAACTCGCAATCTGGTTCGGCTCTCTGTCAGCGGTGTCTCTGGGGATTGCAGCCGCCTTTGCAGTCGCAGGTGCCTGGATGGTGGTGCCGTTTGCGCTGATCGAGGTGTCGGTTCTGGGCCTGGCTTTTTTCTGCTACGCGCGCCATGCAGGCGACTATGAGCGGATCGAGGCCGGACCAGGCTGGCTGCGGGTTGAGGCAAGCCACGGCGCGAATCTTCGCGTCGAAGAAGCGAGTCCACCCTGGGTGCGCGTCGATTACCGGGGGCGATCAAGAGATCCGATCGTGCTCGTGGCAGGGCGACAGAAAATTGCGGTGGGGCGTTTCGTTCCCGACCATCGCAAGCCCGCGCTGGTTGAAGAATTGCGCGGTGCGCTGTCGCAGGGGTAGGCGGGTGACGGGTTTCCGTGTCTCGAGCTTGGAAGAGAGCAATGGCTGACATACTCAAGAAGGGTGCGCTTCGCACGGCGGCTGCCGCGCTTGCGTGCATGACAACCTCTGCAGCCTGGGCGGTCAAGGACATGCCCGGCGGGCCGATGGTCAACCAGTGGAATCTGCCGGAACCGGCCAATGCGATCGCGCGCGGCCAGATCTGGCTCCACGAAATGCTGATGTGGGTCTGCGTGCTGATCTTCATCGGTGTGTTCGCGGTCATGTTCTATTCGATGTGGGCACACCGGAAGTCGCGCGGCGCCAAATCGGCCGACTTCCATGAAAGCACCACGGTTGAAATCGTCTGGACGGTGGTGCCGTTCCTGATTGTGGTGGGGCTTGGCATCGCCGCCACGGGCGAGGTGATCGCCCAGAAGGACACTTCCAACCCCGATCTCACGGTCAAGGTCACGGGCTATCAGTGGAAATGGGGTTACGACTACCTGAAGGGCGAGGGCGAGGGCGTTGCGTTCCTGTCGAACCTCGCAACGCCGCGCGAGCAGATCGAAGACCGGAATTACCCCGATGCCCGCGCCAAACGCGAGGCGAATCCCACCTACCTGATGGAAGTGGATAATCCTCTGGTGGTGCCGGTCGACAAGAAAGTTCGGCTGGTCATCACAGCAAATGACGTGATCCACTCTTATTACGTTCCGCGCCTGGGCATCAAGCAGGATGCAATCCCCGGGTTTATTCGCGACACCTGGTTCAGGGCCGACAAGCCGGGCATCTATCGCGGCGCCTGCACCGAGCTCTGCGGTAAAGACCATGCATTCATGCCGATCGTGGTCGAGGCCAAGAGCGAAGCCGACTACAAAAAGTGGGTCGACGAAAAGAAGAAGGAAATGCTCGCCCGGGCCGATGACCCCAACAAGGAATGGGCACTTGCCGATCTGTCGGCGCGCGGGGAAAAGGTCTATGCCGCCAACTGTGTGGCCTGCCATCAGGCTAACGGCAAGGGTGTGGCGGGCGCGTTCCCTGCTCTTGAAGGGTCCAAGCTGGTGCTTGGCAAGCGCGATGACCACATTGCCATCATGCTAAACGGCAAGGCCGGCACCGCCATGGCGTCCTTCAAGGGCCTCTCCGATACCGAGCTTGCCGCCGTCATCACGTATGCCCGGAATGCCTGGGGCAACAAGGCCGAAGACAATCTGGTGCAGCCGCAGGCCGTCAGGGCGGCGCGTAAGTAGTTGCCGGCAGGCAGCAATCGGTTCCCGGCAACGATCAAGGATTCAAGCAGGAGTCACACGATGAGCGCAGTGATCGGTCAACACGATGACCATTCCCACGACCACGCCCATGACCACCCCACCGGATGGCGGCGCTGGCTCTACGCCACCAACCACAAAGACATCGGCACGATGTACCTCTGGTTCTCGTTCGCGATGCTGATCGTGGGCGGCCTCAACGCGCTCCTGCTTCGCACCGAGCTGTTTCAGCCAGGCTTACAGATCGTGAGCCCCGAGTTCTTCAACCAGCTCACCACCATGCATGGCCTCATCATGGTGTTCGGCGCCATCATGCCGGCGTTCGTGGGTTTCGCGAACTGGCAAATTCCGCTCATGATCGGCGCCTCCGACATGGCGTTCGCGCGCATGAACAACTTCAGCTTCTGGCTGTTGCCACCAGCGGCGCTTCTGTTGGTAGGGTCTTACTTCGTACCGGGCGGAGCGACGGCGGCGGGCTGGACCATCTACGCGCCACTTTCGGTGCAGATGGGCCCCGGCATGGATCTGGCCATTTTCGCGCTCCATATCCTGGGTGCGAGCTCCATCATGGGCTCGATCAACATCGTCACCACCATCCTCAACATGCGCGCCCCTGGCATGACGCTCATGAAGATGCCGCTCTTTGTCTGGACCTGGCTGATCACTGCCTATCTGCTGATCGCGGTGATGCCGGTGCTGGCGGGTGCCATCACCATGCTGCTCACCGACCGCCATTTCGGCACTTCGTTCTTCAACGCTGCCGGCGGCGGCGATCCGGTGATGTTTCAGCACATTTTCTGGTTCTTCGGTCACCCCGAGGTGTACATCATGATCCTGCCGGCCTTCGGCATCGTGTCAGAGATCATCCCGACCTTCGCACGCAAGCGCCTGTTTGGTTACAGCTCCATGGTGTATGCCACGGCATCGATTGCCATCCTGTCGTTCATCGTCTGGGCGCATCACATGTTCACCACGGGCATGCCGGTCACCGGGCAGCTCTTCTTCATGTACGCCACCATGCTGATCGCCGTGCCCACGGGTGTGAAGATCTTTAACTGGGTGGCCACCATGTGGCGCGGTTCCATGACGTTCGAGACGCCGATGCTGTTTGCGATTGGCTTCATCTTCGTATTCACGATGGGCGGCCTCACTGGCATCATTCTCTCGGTGGCCCCGCTCGACATCGCGCTTCACGATACCTACTACGTGGTGGCGCACTTCCACTACGTGCTGGTAGCGGGCTCTCTTTACGCACTCTTTGCGGGCACCTACTACTGGCTGCCCAAGTGGACCGGCCACATGTACGACGAGCGGCTGGGCAAGTGGCACTTCTGGATGTCGCTCCTGTCTTTTAATCTCACTTTCTTCCCGATGCATTTCCTGGGGCTGGCGGGCATGCCGCGTCGCTATGCCGACTATCCGATGCAGTTCGCCGACTTCAACGCAATCGTCACAGTGGGAGCGTTCTGGTTCGGGCTGTCGCAGCTCATCTTCCTCTGGGTCATCATCAAGTGCATCCGTGGGGGCGAGAAGGCGGCTGACAATCCCTGGGGGGCGTCGGACGGACTCGAGTGGACCATCCCCTCGCCCGCTCCGTTCCACACATTCGAGACCCCGCCTGTTGTGAAGTGACATGGTGGCCAATACCGTGAACGCCGATCCTTCAGCCAACCGCCCGAGCAACCTGCGAACCGCGCTGGTGCTCGCTTCGATCGCGCTGGTGTTCTTTGCCGGCGTGATCGCAAAATATTTGCTGTTTGGCGGCTGATTCAATCCGTCATGACAACGCCTGATCCCTCACCCACACAAGCCCCCGCAGGGCGGGTCGCCCGTGGCATGAACGTCCAGATGCTGGGCAAGCTGGTGATCATGGCGGGGCTCATGTTCGGGTTCGGTTATGCGCTGGTGCCCATCTATCAGGCCATCTGCGAAATCACCGGCATCAACGACCTCACCAAGCGCGACAAGGGAGCAGAGGAATTCGCTCGCAACACCCAGGTTGATCGCAGCCGCAAGATCACCATTGAGTTCGATGCCAACAGTCGCGGGGCATGGCTCTTCAAGCCCGAAGTCAATGCGCTCGAGGTTCATCCTGGCGAACTGGTTACCGTGGTCTACGACCTCGTGAATACGCGCGACGTCGCCACATCCGGGCAGGCGATCCCAAGCTATGCGCCGCAGCAGTCTTCGCCCTACTTTCGGAAGCTCGAGTGCTTCTGTTTCAAGCAGCAGGCGCTCGACCCCAGCGAAACCCGCAAGTTCCCGGTGGTGTTTGTGATTGACCCCAAGCTTCCCCGTGACGTCAACACCATTACGCTGTCCTACACCTTCTTCGAAGTCGGCGGATTGGCCTCGAAGGCGGGAGGCTGAGCGTCGATGAGCCGCGTCGTGCAGGGTCAATCGGCTGCGTCCGGTGCGCCAGGGGCCAGCGGGCCGCCGCCGTCTCTGGCTGTAGAGGTGCAAGCTGGTTCAGCGGCCACCCCCCGCGAGGCGGGACTGTTTGAAACCGCGCGTGCGGTGCTGTGGTCGTTTTTTGGAGTTCGGGGGCGCCGCGAGCACGAACGCGATGCTGTGCGCCTGAACCCCCTGTATGTGATCCTCATGGGAATCGCGCTGGCGGCCGCCTTTGTGCTCGGGCTCGTCGCGTTGGTTCGATTCGTGGTGTCCTGACTTAAGAATTTCCAGGGAGAAAACAATGGCTGCCGGAGCCCACTCTCAAGCGCCTTACTACTTTGTTCCCAGTCCCTCGCATTGGCCGGCGGTGGGCTCCCTTGCCCTGTTGTGCTTTGGTTTCGGCATGTCCGGGTGGGTGAACGGCGCGGCCTACGGACCCTGGCTGTTCGCGTTGTTTCTGGCGATTCTGGTCTTCATGATGGTGGGCTGGTTTGGCACGGTGGCTGCCGAGTCCGAGTCCGGCATGTACAACCACCGGGTCGACACGGCCTTTCGCTGGTCAATGGGCTGGTTCATCTTCTCCGAGGTAATGTTTTTTGCCGCGTTTTTCGGTGCGCTTTACTACGCGCGAGCCATCAGCATGCCTTGGCTGGGCGACCTCGATCACAAGTCGGTGCTTTGGCCAGATTTCCAGGCGGTTTGGCCCAATCTCGGGCCTGCGGGCGTGGTCGACACTTTCCAAACTATTGGTCCGTGGCCCATTCCCACCATCAACACCGCGCTCCTGCTCGCCTCGGGTGTCACCCTCACAATCGCACATCACGCGCTCAAGGAAAGCAGGCGGGGCTCGGTGGTGTTCTGGATGTTCGTCACCATCCTGCTCGGTGCGGTGTTTCTGGCCTTCCAGGCCTATGAGTACATGCACGCCTATCAGGACCTGAATCTCAAGCTGTCCTCGGGTGTGTTCGGCTCCACCTTCTTCATGCTCACCGGCTTCCACGGATTCCACGTGACCGTGGGTGCGATCATGCTGGCGGCGGTGCTGTTCCGACTGTTGAAGGGCCACTTCACCTCCGAGAACCACTTCGCGTTTGAAGCCGCGGCCTGGTACTGGCACTTCGTTGACGTGGTTTGGCTGGGCCTTTACGTTGTGGTGTACTGGCTTTAATCGGTTCGACACAGCCCGGTAACGGGTGTGGTGAGTCAGGGGCGCCGCTGGTGCCCCTGACTGCTTCAGGCACCCTGCAAGCGGTTGCGATTCGCTATCGAGCCGGACCGACCGGCACCCCGGTGCTCTGAATCCAGCCAAGCTGGTGTGCGACCAGGATGAAGACGAACAGCGCCACCGAAAAACCGACCCGCAGCGCTAGTGCGCGAACGGTGTTGTGAGTGCGGCCTTTGTCTCGGATCAGAAACACCATGGCCGACCCCAGGCTCGCAATGATCAGCACAAACGCGATCACGATGATGATTTTCAAGACAGGGCTCCGCCGATCGAAGCCCCGAATTGTAGGCGCACGGAATTGCCGCGACTGAAACTAAAGGGCATTGCCTTGCTGCCCTCGATCGCCGCGCTTTTGCTGGTGGCGCTTACGGTCTCGCTCGGCAACTGGCAAACGCGCCGCGCAGAGGAAAAGATCGCAATGCAGGCTGAACGCGATCAGGCGGCTGCGCGAGCGCCGGTGATGCTCGACGCGCGCGCGCTGGCTGCGCCCGATGCGCTCCTCGGGCGTCGCGTGATCGCAGAGGGGCGCTTCCTCGAGCGGTATTCGGTTTTCATCGATAACCGCAGCTACCGCGGCCAGGCTGGGTTTCATGTCCTCACGCCATTTCTGCTCGAGGGCCTGCCTCAAACGATCCTGGTGCTGCGGGGCTGGGTGCCACAGGATCCGGCTGCGCGCGGCCGCCTGCCCACGCTC
>Ga0315906_10008071_pt1 | contig 12665 bp, 9 predicted proteins | sample LakEriMetagenome_4_FD_203526 | JGI IMG/M metagenome (GOLD analysis project Ga0315906, IMG submission 203526) | Freshwater fungal communities from buoy surface, Lake Erie, Ohio, United States - Buoy 2 MA122 | ecosystem: Environmental > Aquatic > Freshwater > Lake > Lake biofilm | place: USA: Lake...
GAAGATTTCGAGTTTTTTTATTTTTTGCTTTGATGCAAACAGTAGCGCTTTCAATCTATGTTCGTTATCTTTCTTTTCCAAAAAATCAATATCTGACAACCGCTTCGGTAGTAACAGGAAAAGTTTTAGAAGTGGAAAACGACTTTACAAAACATTTTAATCTTTCGAAGAATAACTCTGCTCTCCAAATTGAAAATATAAAACTTCGGACGAAAATTCCGGAAAGCTTATATCAGGTCGGACGAAAATTTTATAAAATTGAAGATACTGTTTACGAACAGCAATATGAATATATCCCTGCGGCTATAGTAAATTCGAGTGTTACCAGAAGGAACAATTACTTCACCATAAATGCCGGAAAAAAGCAAGGAATCAAAAGGGGAATGGGTGTTTTCTCAGATAAAGGTGTTGTTGGCGTTATTCATAATGTAAGCGAACATTACGCTGTAGTAAAAACGGTATTAACAAAAGATATAAACATCGATGTAACCATAGAGCCTATTGGTTTATTCGGATTCTTGAAATGGGATGGTCATGACCCAAAAAAAGGATCTATTACTGGAATCTCAAATGACTTAAAAATTAAACGTTGGTCTCGTGTAGTAACTAAAGGTGGTTCTGGTATTTTTCCAAAGGGAATGCCTGTCGGAAAAGTTTATGAAACCATCCCCGTTGAAGGCGAGCCTCTTTGGGACGTTGTTGTTAAATTCTCGGAAAATTTTAGAACGTTACAGCGAGTATACATAATCAAAAATTTATTAATCGACGAACAAGAAGCTTTGGAGCGTCAAATCCCTCCGGATGAAGAAGAAGATGAATTGTAATGAATGTAGTTTTAAAAAATAGTATTCGTTTTGTCCTGTTTGTTCTTCTTCAAGCGTTGGTTTTTAATCAAATAGAAATTGGATTTGGAATTCATTTAATGGTACATCCGCTTTTTATCATGTTATTGCCTTTCGAAACGGGGGTTTTTACCTTGATGATACTTGGATTTGGGCTTGGATTAATCATAGATATTTTTTCAAACACATACGGTTTACATGCATCTTCGCTTCTTTTGATGGCATACATGCGTCCTATTATTTTCAAATTCTACGGCCCGAGAGAAGGTTACGATCCATTGAAAGAACCATCTGTTTTCGACATGGGAAGTCGTTGGTTCGTGTTTGTTTTCGGCTACTTGATCCTCCTTCATCATTTTTGGTATTTTTTGATTGAAATTTTTCGATTTGACCAATTTCTGTTAATCTTACAAAAAACTATCTTCAGCGTTATAATCTCCTACTTACTTTGTATAGTGTTACAAACCTTTTTGATTAAAAAATCTAAGGCAAAATGAATTTTGATGCCAGGAGATACGTTATCGTTGCATTTATCGGGCTCGTTGGCCTTATCTATACGATTCGTTTACTTTATATGCAAGTAATTGATGATACATGGACATTAATCGCGCAAGAAATCGCCGAAAAAAGAAAGGAAATAATTCCGCCAAGAGGAGTAATTTTCGATCGAAATATGCGTAAAATTGTTTCGAATCGTACCTATTACAACCTAATGGTATGTGAAGCTAAAATCAAAAATTTAGACACGGCCAAATTCGCAAAATTAATAGGATGGACGGTCGATGAAGTAAGGCAACGATTTAAGGATATTCGAAGCGGAGAAGGAACATATTACAACAAACACTCAGGTAAAAGAACATCCAATTATCAGAAAATCAGAAAATATCCTTTTATCAAAGAATTGACTTTAGAGGAAATATCAAAAATTGCCCCACATTTAGATAATTTCCCTGGTTTCTTTGAGGAAGTAACGAGTATGCGTAACTATCCATACTCCAATGGCGCCAACATTCTAGGATATTTATCTGAAGTAACACGTGAAGAAATTGAACAAGATCGATTTTATAAACCAGCAAACAATATAGGCCGATCAGGAATAGAACGTTTTTATGAAAAGGAGTTGAGGGGCGTGAAAGGAATTAAATACGTTGTTACATCAGCTTTAAACAATGCCATAGAACCCTACGCCGATGGCAAATATGATACATCTTCCAGACAAGCAGATCCGATGAAAATGGGAATGGATATGATCATTCAGGCCTATGGCGAAAAATTGATGCAGAATAAAAAAGGATGCATAGTCGCGATTGAACCTTCTTCAGGTGAAATTCTTTCAATGGTTTCAGCACCATCATTTGACCCAAATTTATTGGTTGGCAAGCGTAATATTGGTCTCAATTATCCAAAACTGGCTTTAGATTCAAACATGCCTTTATTTCCTCGTCCGTTACAGGCCGAATATCCTCCAGGATCTATCTTTAAACTTGTTCAATCTCTAATCGGAATGCAAGAAGGAGTTATTGATGAGAATTCAGGTTTCTCTTGCGACAAAAGTGTTGTTGGATGTCATAGTCATGCATCAGCAAGAAATATTCCGGAAGCAGTTCAATATTCTTGCAACCCTTATTTTTATGCCGTTGTACGACGAATTATTCAACAAAATAAAAAATCCAGTATGTTCGCCGATGCTGAACTAGGTTTAAATCTTTGGCATAAATATATGTCCAGCTTCGGACTGGGAAAAGAACTAGGAGTTGATGTTTCAGGTCAGCGACCAGGTTTGATTCCAAATGCGAAATATTACGATAAATGGTACGGGCATCATCAATGGGCTTTCTCAACCATTCGTTCAATTTCAATTGGCCAGGGAGAGGTGAAACTTACCCCAATACAGATGGCAAACATCGCCGCAATTATTGCAAATAAAGGATGGTTTTACACTCCTCACTTCGTGAAATCTATTGGAACTAAGGGGCCATTGAAGGAATACAGAATCAAGCATTACACAATGGTAAATTCGAAACATTTTAACCCTGTCATTGAAGGTATGCGTAGAGTTGTTAATGAAAATGGCGGCACGGCACGAATGGCTCGTTTGGATGACATAATGATTTGCGGAAAAACAGGGACTGTTCAAAACCCACATGGTGAAGATCACTCAGTTTTTATTGCTTTTGCTCCTATGGACAAACCAAAAATAGCAATTGCCGTTTTTGTAGAAAACGCAGGATTTGGAGGGACTTGGGCTGCGCCAATCGCAAGCCTAATAATTGAAAAATATTTGAAACGAAAAATTAAAGATAAAGCAAAGGAACAGCGGATAATAGATGCACGATTGTCGAACTATAAAACGGTTTCTGAATGAGAAAGGACGAAACATTAGTATCGCATCTGGATTGGCCGCTTTTCATCTCTTTCATGTTAATGCTGATAATGGGATTAGCCACAGTTTATTCCGTTGCTTACAATCCCGAGCACCCCAGTTTATTTAGCTTCGACGAAAAGTATGGGAAACAAATATTATGGCTAGCTGTGTCCTTGTTTTTAGGGCTTCTCGTTTTTCTAATCGATTCAGATATCTATCGAAAGTTTGCGTTTCCAATTTATCTTGTGACACTAAGTCTTCTTGTGGTAGTTTTATTCATGCCTGCAATCAACGGAGCGCATGCCTGGATTGGCGTCGGTTCTATGGGAATTCAACCAGCCGAGTTCGCTAAAATATCGTCGGCGTTGCTGCTTGCAAAATACATTAGCGGTTTAAGTGTTAAACAACAAAATACGAAAAATGTATTAGGTGCCGCATTGATTCTTTTGGTTCCAATGGCATTGATTTTACTACAACCTGATGCCGGAACATTTGTTGTTTTCACCTCCTTTCTTTTTGTGATGTATCGCGAAGGATTGACCTTCGATCCAATAATTTTAGGCATAATTAATTCTTTTCCTGGAATACGCTTTAAAGAAACATGGGTTGGAAGTCACTTCATTCCTATTATGTTTGTCGCGATTTTCCTTTCCGTAATAACGTTGCTTTTGAGTAATGTCGTTATTACCATGCCCTTTGTGCCCGAAACAAAAATACCAGGATCAATGGGCGTTTTATTAACCTTATTATTATTGGGCGGTTTTGCATTGCTATTTATCCGAAGATTTGGAACCAAAAGAGATCGATCAAGAGCAACTGTAATCATTTTGATTGGATTAATATTAGGTGGTGGATTATCCTTGGGAGTAGGAACAGGATTCAACAGCCTAGCCCCCCACCAAAAGGACAGAATCGAATTATTTCTTGGTTTAAAGGAAGATCCAAACGGCAAAGATTACAACAGACACAGGGCCATGGCTGCGGTTGGCTCTGGTGGACTTGTTGGAAAAGGATACAATAAGGCATCTGTTTCAAGTGTAGAAAGTAACCACGTTCCAGAAAGTGAAACCGATTTTATCTTTTGTCCATTTGCCGAAGAATGGGGATTTTTAGGTACCTTATTTTTAATTATTTTATACATGTTTATGCTCGTTAGAATAATAATTATTGCTGAAAGACAACGAGCTGCTTTCAATCGAATTTATGCTTATTGCGTTGGAATGATATTATTTTACCACTTCGCAATAAATATAGGGATGAACATCGGTTTTGCTCCGGTTATTGGAATTCCTCTTCCGTTTTTTAGTTATGGTGGATCTTCCATGATGTCATTCTCTATGATGATGTTTATTTTGTTAAAACTTGATAGCCAGCGTAAGGATGTATTAAGATAATCTTTCTAACTTTAACCTATGAAATCGAATAATTCAGGTTTAACTGAAGAAGAAAAAAAGAAGTACACGAAAGTATTTTGGGGCTTTTCTTTGTTTCCATTTATTTTTGTTGCAGGATTACTTCTTTTGCAATCGGAAAGTTCGCTTCCCCCTGTATCTATGCTCGACAACCCGCCAGAATTGCAAGCATCTATAATAATCGCTAGAAAGAGCGTTCGTGAAGACACAGTAATAGGGAGTTTTTGGCAAGTAAATCGCACAAGTGCCAAGTTCAGAGATATTTCTCCGTTCGTTTTTGACGCTTTGATTGCTACAGAAGACGAAAGATTTATTGAGCACTCTGGAGTTGACTTTCGTGCCATTGCTCGTTCATTTTCGAGTTTTGGAAGAGCAGGTGGAGCTTCAACAATCTCACAGCAATTAGCTAAACTTCTTTTTACATTAAAACAGCGCGAAGATGAAGAATTAGCCCGTGCTAACGGAGAATCAATTAGTTTACCCCTAGGCGGTTTCTTTGGGAAGTTTAGGCGTCTAAATGAAAAAGCAAGGGAAAACATTATTGCGAAGCGATTGGAAGAACGTTTTACAAAAGAAGAAATCATTACGATGTATCTCAACCAATTTGATTTTCTTTATAACGCCGTTGGAATAGAAAATGCTTCCAAAGTTTATTTTAACAAAAAACCAGGACAACTCACAAAAACAGAGGCGGCAACGTTGGTTGGTATGTGTAAAAATCCAGATTTATACAATCCTTACAAATACAAGATTAAGAATTATCGCCGAAAAATAGCTGATAATGAAGGTATTTCCTTATCTGAGGTGACAAAAGAACAAATCTTGGAATTGAGAAACAAAGATTCTCTCAGGGCTATGGAGAGAAGAAACCAAGTATTGTTTCAATGGTTAAAAAACAGTAACTCCAATAATGAAGGAATTAAAAACAAATTAACCGAGGAAGAATACGATGTTTTAAAAACAGAACCTCTAGTCATTCGATATACCTCTTTGGATCACAAGGAAGGTATTGCTCCTTATTTTAGGGAGTCACTTCGTAAAGAAGTAACTGAAATTCTCACTGCTAAAAATAGCGACGGTAGTTACAAATACGTTCGCGAAGATGGACGACCATTTAATATTTATCAAGATGGATTGAAAATCTATACTACTATAAATCCTGCTTTACAGCGTCATGCGGAATATGCAATGCAAAAACACATAAAAGAGGATCTTCAACCTGCTTTCGACAACAATAATCGAGGTCTAAAAAATTATCCTTTCTCAAATTCCATAGACCAATCTATGGTTAACCAAATAATGGATAATGCAAGAAAGTCAACGGGAAGATATAAAAACTTGGTTTCTCAAGGATTTTTAGAAGAGGAAATAAAGAAGAATTTCAATACTCCAGCTCAAATGAAAGTTTTTACATGGAAAGGGGAAAGAGATACAATCATGTCTCCCAATGACTCAATACGTTATTATAAAGCATTTTTGCATTCAGGTCTAATCTCTATTGACCCAAGAACAGGATTTGTAAAGGCTTGGGTTGGAGGAGTGAATTTCAAACATTTTGGTTATGATCACGTAAGATTAGGAAAAAGACAAGTTGGATCAACTATCAAACCGTTCGTCTATGCTGCTGCATTATCAATGAAAGTTGTAAATCCATGTACTACTTTTTCTCCCGGTGAATATTGTGTTGATTTGGTTGATGATCAAAACCGAGTGGTTGGTAAATACTGTCCCGAAGGAGAAGCAGCTGGTTCAGTTAAAAGGGGTCTTGCCATGTCTTCTAACCCGACCACAGTTGCCGTAATGGCTAAAATGGGGAGATTCAATCCAGTTAATAAAACAGGTGGTCCTTTCGTAATTGAGAAACTTTTAAATCAAGCTGAAATTACTCTCAATAAAAATGATATTGTCCCATCAATGTGTTTAGGAAGTATGGATTTATCGCTATATCAACTAGTAGCGGCACAATGTATATTTCCAAATGATGGATATTACATTCGCCCAACAACAATCGAGCGTATCACCGATCGAAATGGTACTGTGATTTATGAAGTTGAAGAACACCGTGAGCAAGTCATTAATTCCACTGTTGCCTATGAAATCCTCAAAATGATGAAAGGAGTAATTCAAGGTGGAACAGGATCAAGTCTTAGAGGAGGTAAATATGGTAGTATTCCACCTACAGCCGGTAAGACAGGTACTACACAAAATAATTCTGATGGATGGTTTATTGGAATCACCCCAGAACTTGTTACAGGAGTTTGGGTTGGTGCCGAAGATAGAGCTGTTCGCTTCAGAAGTATGAATTGGGGACAAGGAGCTAGAATGGCATTACCAATATATGGTTATTACATGAATAGAGTATATAAAGACCCAATTATTGGACTAACTACGCGAGATTTTGATATCCCCGAAGATTATGATTCAGAAGCTTATGATTGTACCGAAGCTCCTGAACCCGAAACAGTTGATGATTCAGAAATTCCATTTTTTTAGCGTATGAACAAAGAAGTAAAAAATGTAGAAGAAGCGTTGGTTGGCATTGAAGATGGAATGACTTTAATGCTTGGTGGATTTGGTTTGTGTGGAATTCCCGAAAACTCAATCGCTCAATTAGTTAAGCTAAGGATTAAAAATTTGACTTGTATTAGCAACAATGCTGGTGTTGATGATTTTGGTCTAGGACTACTTTTGCAAACGAAACAAATCAAAAAAATGATTTCCAGCTATGTCGGTGAAAATGACGAATTTGAACGACAAATGCTTTCAGGAGAGTTAGAAGTAGACTTAATACCTCAAGGAAGTTTAGCAGAAAGATGTCGAGCTGGTGGAGCAGGAATTCCAGCTTTTTTCACACCTGCAGGTTACGGAACAGAAGTAGCAGAAGGAAAGGAAGTACGAATTTACAATGGTAAACCGCATATTCTCGAAACAGCCCTAACAGCTGATTTTGCAATTGTAAAAGCATGGAAGGGTGATACAGAAGGTAATTTAATCTACCGCGAAACTGCAATGAATTTCAATCCAATGATGGCAATGGCAGGTAAGATTACCGTTGCAGAAGTAGAAGAACTCGTTCCCGCTGGAGAGCTTGATCCAAATTTTATTCATACACCCGGAATTTTCGTTCAACGCATCTTCAAAGGGGATAAATTCGAAAAACGAATTGAACAAAGAACAGTTAGGAAACGAGTTTAAAATTTGAAAATAGACAAATTTGAAAATGATTTAATTTCATAATTAATTATGCGAAACGATCGAGCTAATGTAATTGTCGACCTCACTTTCAAGTTTGCGATTTCCATTGTTAAGTATTGTGAAGAATTAGAATCAAAAAAGAAATTCGTTATCGCTAAACAACTATTGAAATCTGGAACGTCAATTGGTGCGAACATAAGAGAAGCTCAAAATGCTGAATCAAAAAATGATTTTATTCATAAATTTAAAATCGCAGCAAAAGAATGTGATGAAACTATTTATTGGTTGGCAATTTGTAAACAAATTGATTCATACCCATTCGAGGATAATTTAACTGAACAAATTGAAGTAATTTCGAAAGTTTTAAGTAAAATTTTAGCAACCTCAAAAAATGGAAATAAGACCTAGCAACCATTTTCAAATTAATTAATTAGTTAATTTTCAAATTATCATGGCTTTAGATAAAAACGGAATAGCGAAAAGAATCGCGCAAGAATTACAAAATGGTTGGTATGTTAACCTCGGAATTGGAATTCCTACTTTAGTCGCAAACTATGTTCCTGATGGATTGGATGTTGAATTTCAATCAGAAAATGGAATATTGGGAATGGGGCCATTTCCATTTGAAGGAGAAGAGGATGCTGACTTGATCAATGCTGGAAAACAAACAATCACGGTTAAAAAGGGAGCTGTATTTTTTGATTCAGCGACTTCGTTTGCCATGATTCGAGGTCGACACGTTCAACTTACCGTTTTAGGAGCGATGGAAGTTTCTCAAAATGGAGATATTGCCAACTGGAAAATTCCTGGAAAAATGGTTAAAGGTATGGGTGGTGCTATGGATTTGGTTGCTTCAGCAGAGAACATCATTGTCGCTATGATGCATAGCAATAAGGCTGGTGAATCAAAGATTTTGAAAGAATGTACACTTCCTCTTACAGGTGTTGGTTGCGTAAAGAAAGTTGTTACTGAAATAGCTGTTTTGGAAATTAAAGAAGGAAAGTTTCATCTTTTGGAACGAGCTCCTGGAGTGAGTGTCGAAGAAATCATTTCAAAAACAGAGGGAGATTTAGTCGTCCCTGATTTTGTTCCCGAAATGGTAATCTAAAAAATTGATTAAGCTCGAATTAAAATACCTAAAAGCTATTGAGGCTGCAATTGAAGCTTCGAAAAAAATCATCGAAATATATGAGGAGGGTTTCTCCCCTATCTACAAAGAAGACGGTTCACCTCTAACTAAAGCTGATTTAGCTTCTACCGATATCATCACTGAAATATTATCACCTCTTAATATTCCGATTACCGGAGAAGAAACAGAGAAAGCAAAGTTTCAAGACCGCTTGAATTGGACTGAAAGTTGGTGCATTGATCCTTTAGATGGAACAAAAGAATTCGTAAGTAGAAATGGGGAATTTGCTGTAAATATTGCACTTATCAGAAATGGAATAGCTGTTTTTGGTGTAATTACTTCTCCCATTAAACAAGAACTAATCTTTGGTGGTAAAGAGTTTGGTGTTTATTCTTTTCACTTCGAAGATTTTGCTGTATCTGAAAATTGGAAGAAAATCGAGGAACCACAAAACATCAATTCACCTTTGGTTATGACCTGCTCAAGAAGTCATCATTCAGGACCAATTTTGGAATTCATTGATGAACTTCATATCGTTTCAGAAAAAATCGAATTTCTAAAAAAAGGATCCTCATTGAAATTTTTCGACTTAGCTTTCGGTAGAGCTGATGCCTATCCTCGATTTGCTCCTACTATGGAATGGGATATAGCTGCAGGACAAGCAATTTTGGAAGCACTTGGAGGTTCAGTTTATGATGCAGACACAAAGCTTCCTTTGCGTTACAACAAAGCGAATCTGTTGAATCCATTCTTCATTGCCAAAACAAAGCCGCTGCTAGACATTCTGCCATGAAGACGATTTTTCTTGTTTCCATTTTGGTTCATTTTAATTTTTTAATCTCACAACATAATTTAATTTCAACACATTCCTTTTATCGAGATCAACTATTTGCTTTCAGAAAAAATAATGAAAAAACCATTTCAACTCTTTACAATGGTAATTCATTTCTTCCAGCAACAGAGAATCGATATAATCTTACACTTCAATTGAAAGATACCAGCATTCAATACTATGAATTTGCAGAAGTATTATTTAAAAAACACTTGGTTGAAGTAAAATCAAAAGATTGCTTTTTGACTATTTCTCCCTTGGTCGATTTAAGTTTAGGTAGAGATTTGAAAGATACTTCTTCGATCAATTTATTTCAAAATACAAGAGGTGTCTTAATCGAAGGAGATTTATTCAAGAATTTTTCGTTTTCAACCTCATTTTTTGAAAATCAAAGCAGATTGAGTTCATACGAACAACTTTATATTAATGAGCGAGGTGAATTTCGACCGATAAGTAATGGATATGCCCAAGAAAATGGAGTGATATCTGGATCAACCAGAACGAAACCATTCAAAAGTAGTGGATACGATTATGCTTATGCAATTGGCAACATTGTATATAGTCCACACAAAAAAATTGATTTAATTGCAGGAAATAACCAACAGTTTATCGGAACTGGATATCGTTCGATATTGCTCTCCGACAATTCTTCTTATTCGCCTTATTTTAGAGTTGATTACTACATTTCCAAGCGATTCTCATTCAATTACTTGCGATCAAGAAATATGAACCTAATCCGAAAAAAAAATTATACGACTGTTGAAGGTTTTTATCAATCAAAAGGACTTGGAATTAATTATTTAACGTATCATTTTTCTCCGAAACTAAATTTAAGTCTTTTTGACGGAACTAGTTGGTCTATGGGAGATTCACTTCAAACGAAAGCAGTAAATCCTTTATTCTACAATCCATTTCCATTTGTTTCAGCATTACTGAAAGATAGCACGTGTTATGCAATTCAGGGATTGAATCTGAATTGGATTGTTACAAATAAAATTAGAGCTTATAGTCAAATTGCGATTGGAAATCTCGACACGAAACAACTTGCTTTTCAACTTGGTTTTCGTGGCTACGATTTATTCAAACTTAAAAATTCAATGATTCAATTGGAATTCAATTCTGCATCTGCAAACATGTATCAATCCAAATATAGTCGATTGAATTACTCGAATTACAATTTGCCTTTAGCACATACAAAAGGAAATGCATTCAAAGAATTAGTAATTCGATTCAATTGGGAATACAAAAGATGCTATATCGACTTAAAGTCAATTAGTTACTATTTAGAAAATTTCAATCGTACCGCTCTTTTGCCGATTCCAAAATCCAATATTTCGCCTGACGGATTTGTTTTTCACAATCAACTTGAAATTGGATATCGATTCAATAAAAAAATCAATTTAACGATTTTCGCAAACTGCATTTATCGATATGATGGGGCTTCAAAAAATCAAAACCTGATTTTTTCTGGTGGAATTCGAACTGCTTTAATTAACCACTACAATGATTATTAATCGCGTCATATTGATTTTAATGATTGCTTTGCCGGTTGGATTGCAAGCCCAAAGTGGAATTGGCTGGCTCTTCGAACCAACACCGAATGACTCAATTGAAAAGGAATCTTTCGAAAACCACAGTTCGATTCTACCGCAAATTAGACGAGAAATTAAATCAGAAAACGGAATCAACTTTGTTCGACCGATAAATTTTATTCCTCTTGTCGATGGTGGATTGAATTACCAAAGTGATTTGGGCTATCGAATGAGTGGAGGAGGAATTTTTGAATCCAATTCAAATTGGAAAAAATTCTATTTAAGAGCTGGGGTAATTGGAGGAGTTGAATCAGCGGATAGTTTAACCTCAGCGAGATATGAATTTTTCGATTCTCTAAAATCAGTTCAAAGGTTGTTCCAACCAATAGTTCGTTTGGCTTATACACCAAATCAAATTTTTAATTTTCAAATTGGTCACGATAAAAACTTAATAGGTGAAGGGAATCGATCTTTATTTTTAAGCGACTACGGTAAACCATACTATTTTGGGCAAATTAGAGCTAGATTTTGGCATGTGGAATATACCATGCTTTACCAATTTATGAATGAAAATTACAAGTCAACAAAAGCACTGAAGTTCTCCGCAAGTCATTACTTAAGTTGGAATGTTACAAAAAAAATCAATTTGGGGATTTTTGAAACAGTGATTTTCCAACCGAAAGACACATTACTTTATCGTGGATTTGATGTGGAATATTTGAATCCAGTTGTATTCTTTCGTCCACAAGAATATGCTATTGGTTCATCAGACAACGTGCTTTTGGGTGCAAGTTTCTCAATAAAACATAAAAAACAAATGCTTTACGGTCAGTTGATTGTGGATGAATTTCTTCTTTCTGAAATACGTGCAAAAAGCGGTTGGTGGGCAAATAAATACGGAGGTCAATTGGGAATAAAAGGGTATTTGAAATTGAGAAATGAAAAGTTCTTCTATCGTGTTGAAGCTAATGCCGTTCGTCCTTATACATACGCTCACGTTAACAGTCTTCAAAATTATGGGAATCAAAATAGTACATTGAGTCATCCGTTAGGAGCTAATTTTATGGAGATTTTGATAGAGGCGAAATGGCAACAAAATAAGTGGCTAATGAAATTATTCTCAAATTTTGGCTATCAAGGATTGGATGAAGGAGGTAAAAGCTACGGTGGAAATGTTTATTTACCATATATGCTTCGACCAAACGACTATAATAACAAAATTGGACAAGGAATTCGAAATAATTTTTTTCGAATCAACCTACAAACTGCATATAAATTAAGTGAAAAAGGTTCCATTTATGCTTTTGCTGAGATTCAGTATCGCTATGATTCAGCTCTAAGTCAGAAGTCGAATCTTG
>Ga0315906_10008072_pt1 | contig 12664 bp, 13 predicted proteins | sample LakEriMetagenome_4_FD_203526 | JGI IMG/M metagenome (GOLD analysis project Ga0315906, IMG submission 203526) | Freshwater fungal communities from buoy surface, Lake Erie, Ohio, United States - Buoy 2 MA122 | ecosystem: Environmental > Aquatic > Freshwater > Lake > Lake biofilm | place: USA...
TACTTTTTTGAAAAGCCCTTGCAATACTTTACCAGGACCAATTTCTACTACTTCCGCGCAGCCATCGGCTAGCATGGTGTTCATGGTTTGTGTCCAGCGAACAGGAGCAGTCAGTTGAACGATCAAATTCTTCTTGATCTCATTAGGATCGGAAACAGCACTCGCCGTTACGTTTTGATAAACTGGACAAATTGGTTGTGAAAATGGAGTAGATGCAATTGCAGCTTCCAATTCCATTTGTGCCGGTTGCATCAATGGACTATGGAATGCGCCTCCAACTGCTAATTTCAGGGCACGTTTTGCGCCAGCAGCTGTCAACGCCGCACAAGCAGCGTCAATCGCGCCAACTTCTCCAGAAATAACTAATTGACCTGGACAGTTATAGTTAGCAGCGACTACCACGCCATCAATACCTGCACAAACTTCTTCTACCACCGAATCTTCAAGACCTAATATCGCAGCCATTGTGGAAGGCTGAGCTTCACATGCTTTTTGCATCGCAAGAGCTCGTGCGGAAACCAAGCGAAGAGCATCTTCAAAAGCCAAAGCCTTATTAGCAACTAAAGCAGAAAATTCACCCAAGCTGTGTCCGGCAACCATATTTGGTTTGAATGAATCGCCCATACATGCAGCCAAAACCACACTGTGAAGGAATATCGCAGGTTGAGTTACTTTCGTTTGCTTTAAATCCTCTTCACTGCCTTCAAACATGATGTCAGTGAGACGGAATCCAAGTATCTCATTGGCCTTTTCCATCATCTCTTTTGCAAGGGCAGATTTTTCATACAAATCCTTGCCCATGCCGGTAAATTGGGACCCCTGTCCCGGAAATACATATGCTTTCATAGAAAAATCGTTTGCCGCGAAGATAATCAATCATGCTTTTCAATAAATTCGTGGAATATAGATATGAGCAGAAGAACCATTATCATCGTCATTTTACTGGCCTTAATCTCCCTCGGAGTAATTATCGCAGGTCAGGTTTTCTGGGTTAGAAAAGCATACGGCATCCAAGAAAGACAATTCAACGAACACGTGATGTTTGCCCTCACCGCCGTGGTAGACGAAATTCTAGTCATGAATAATGACTCGTCTGTTACCGAGCCCGTTTTGCAAAAGGAAAGCAATTTTTTTGTTGCTAACATCAATGATACTCCATCTCCGTATCTCCTCGAAACATTACTGAAAGAGCAATTCGAACGCTACAATCTCAAAGAAGATTTTGAATATGGAATTTACGATTGCTTCACGGATTCCATCGTTTTCGGGAGCAGAGTAAATTTCGATACACTCGATAATGAAGTCAGAGCAGAAGCCACGCAGATCAAAGCGAAATTCGAACCAGACGGGCATTATTTCGGAGTCTTATTTCCCAATAAAACCGCCACTATTCTGAAACAACTGGACTTTTGGATGTACTCGAGCTTCGTTATTTTCCTAATCATTATTTTCTTCTCCTATACCATCTTCGTTATCCTCAAACACAAGCGACTATCGGAAGTGAAAAGCGATTTTATCAATAACATGACACATGAGTTGAAAACACCGATTTCAACCATTAGTCTATCTGCTGAAGCGCTTTCAAATCCCAATATTATCTATCAACCAGAACGGTTTCAGCAATACATTTCTATTATAAAAAATGAAAACCAACGATTGCGAAGTCAAGTAGATAAAGTGCTTCAAATAGCAACGCTTACGCCTAAAAAAGTAAGTGTAAAAATGGAGGAAATCGATATTCATGAGATAATCCTGAAGGCCACGGAAACGTTCTCTGTCAATGTAGCTGAGGACGGTGGTGCACTGAACACCAGTCTCAATGCGACTAGGTCTGTTATACTCGGTGACCTGGTACACATTACTAATGTGATCTATAATCTTTTGGATAATGCTAGGAAGTACACGGAGGATGCGCCAATTATTTCTATTGAATCATACAACGATAAGGATCGTTTAGTGGTCAAAGTAAAAGACAATGGAGTGGGAATCAATCAAAGTCATCTTGGGATGATATTTGATAAATTCTACAGAGTGCCCACCGGCAACCTGCACAACGTGAAAGGTTTTGGACTCGGACTTTTTTATGTAGACACCATAATGAAGGCCCATAAAGCCAAGATCAGTGTTGAGAGCAGAGTGGGAAAGGGCAGCACTTTTACTCTAGAATTTAAATTAGCTTAATTATGGAATTGGAAAATAAGTCATCAGCAAAAATACTTCTCGTAGAAGACGATTCAAATCTTGGATTTGTAGTTCAAGATACCCTCAAAATGGAAGGCTTTAAAGTTCATTTATGTAAAGACGGCAAAGAAGGACTTCTGCAATTCAACAAAGACAAATATGATCTTTGTCTTCTTGATGTAATGATGCCTAAAAAAGATGGATTTAGCTTGGCTGAAGACATTCGCAAAACAGACACAGAGGTGCCAATCGTTTTCCTAACAGCAAAAGGAATGGCAGAAGACAAAATCAAAGGCTTCAAACTCGGGGCTGACGATTACATTACAAAACCATTCAGTAGCGAAGAACTGATTCTGCGCATTAAAGCTATTTTAAAGCGCAATCCAAATTTCAAAGACGAGCCGAAGGAGAAATCTAAATTTGAAATTGGTGCTTATCAATTTGACTTTCCTAATTACGAATTGAAAATTGGTGATGATAGAAAAAAACTCACCAAAAAGGAAGCGGAACTTTTAAAATTACTTGCCGAACACCAAGGTCAAGTTTTGGAAAGGGAGCTTATCGCCAACATGATTTGGGGTGATGATAGTTACTTCGTGGGACGAAGCATGGATGTCTTCATTACCAAGCTTCGCAAATACTTGAGCGATGATCCAAACCTTGCAATAGTAAATGTACACGGTGTTGGATTCCGTCTGGAAAACAAGGGTTAATCTTATTTCTTAAGCCACATTGGCTTGTGCTTCAAAACCTTTTTATGAATCTTACAATCGGATGTATGCGCACCTGGTAGATAACCAATGCTCATCAAAAACTCATTCACAATTTCACCACCGGTGAATCGAAATGTCTTTTTAAAAAGCTTGATCCATTCTTCTTTCGTTTTTGGATGGTGATATTCTAACCACTTTTCAAACGAGCCAAACTCCTTTTGCAAATTCAGAATTGTATTAGCATTTTCAATCGCAGCATTCACCTTTAATTTGTTTCTGATGATGCCTGCATCTGCAAGCAAACGTTCTCGATCTTTTTCAGAATAGGATGCTACTTTTTTAATGTTGAAATTGTGATAGGCCTTACGAAACGTATCTTCTTTCTTCAAAATAGTCTCCCAACTCAAACCCGCTTGGTTGATCTCCATAATTAATCGACCAAACAATTCATTGTCATCGTGAATAGGAAATCCATAATGATTATCATGATAGTTGCTGTGAAGCGTTTTGCGCTCGCTTGGCATGGATTCGATTACGCGGCAATAGGACATGAGGCGAATGTATATAAAATAAAAAAGCGGATCATGTAATGATCCGCTTAGTACCCGGGGCGGGACTTGAACCCGCACGCCCGTACAGGCACAGGATTTTAAGTCCGGCGTGTCTACCGATTCCACCACCCGGGCAGGTAGAAAAAAAAATCCCGATCCTTTCAGAACGGGATTTGAGCGAGAGACGAGACTCGAACTCGCGACCCTAACCTTGGCAAGGTTATGCTCTACCAACTGAGCTACTCTCGCTTGAATTATAAGAACTTTTGGGACGGCAAATGTATAACGTATATTTAAATCAGCAAGATTTTGATCAAAAAAAAATTACTTTTTTTGAAGAAAAGTTTCTAAGTGCTTCATTATTATGGTCATTGCGCCGCTTCCTTCTGCCACTATTTTGCCACATTTCTCACCTTTTGATGTTGTTTCCGTTTCTGATTTCATCAATTGATTGAGCTCTTTTACCATCATTTCCTCACTGTTCAACGCTAAAGCTCCACCAGATTCCACCAGCAACACAGCCTCATCGAACTTTTCATATTTCGGCCCGAAGACAACAGGAATTGCGTAAACAGCCGCCTCCAACGTGTTGTGTATTCCTTTACCAAAGCCCCCTCCGATAATTGCAATTGTAGCATATACATACAAACTCGACAACATTCCAATATTATCTATAATCAATATCCGTTTGCCTTCAGAACTCAATTTTCCCAATTCCGAAAAACGAATACAATCGGTGCCGTATAGCTCGCAAACCCTTTGAATTCGAGACTCTTCAATCTCATGCGGAGCCACTACAGCGCACCATTCAGTATTGCTCTTTAAAACATCTTGTATGATTTTCTCTTCAAATGAATAGGTGCTGCCACCAATTAAACATTTTCTACCTGCTATAAAACCTTGGACAGATGGGATTTCTTTGCGCTGTTTTGAAATATCAATTACACGATCAAAGCGAGTATCACCAGCCAATGTCACAGCATAATTTCCAGCCCCTTTTAATAAATCAAATGATGTTTGATTTTGAACAAAGAAGTGATCCACACAATCGAGTACTTTTTTCCAAAAAGCTTTCTGATTACCAAAAAAGCGTTGATCCGCCCGGAATATGGCAGATATCACAATTAAGGGAACTAAATTTTCTTTTAATTGAAAGAAATAGTTTGCCCAAAATTCATACTTGATAAAAACGGCCATATCGGGCTTTAAAATTCCAACCCATTTCTTTGCATTTGATCGGCTATCGGAAGGCAGATAAAGTATCAAATCGGCTCCAGGATAGTTCTTTCTTATTTCATAACCACTTGGAGAGAAGAAGGAGAGAACAATTTTTAATTGTGGATCTCTATTTTTCATTTCCTCAATGACTGGTCTGCCTTGTTCAAATTCTCCTAAAGACGCAGCATGAAACCAAACTACTCTCCCTGAATTCGCTGCACGCCATTTTTCTAAATTTTCAAAAACATACTTTCGTCCTTCAATCCAAAGTTTAGCTTTTTGGTTGAATGGAGAAACCGACCGAATAATCAGCGAATACAAAAAAATACCGATGTTGTATAGCGTGTGATTCAATGGCTTAGTTGTAGTAATACTGATCGGGAATGCGAGTGTAAAGATGTAGCACCCAACCTACGCGCAAACCTAACAAAGCGTCAAAGCGTTTGCTGTTGTCTGCAACACCAGTATCAAAATTCAAAGTTCTTCTGCCCTGCGTAAAGCCTTGATAAGCTTCTACACCTGCAATAAAGTTTACCATTTTGTTGGAACTCATAAGATAATATCCCAAGAACTCGTAAGTGGTAAAACCATTTGTCAATCGGTCATATCCTTTGAGGTAATCTCCTTCTAAAAAACGAATCTCATTTTCTTGATGTTCGATGCGTATCTTATGTTGCATAAACCCAATTCCCCCCATCACCAACAGGCCGCTATTCCTGTTTACTCCGAGTGCATTGAAAATATATCCGCCATTAGCAGTGATAGAAAAACCTCTTTCTTGAATGAAAACCTTGGCAATTTGCCCCTGGTCATCCAAGATTTCATAGTTGTCTGTATAAAGATTAGAAAGCAAGCCGGGCTCTGTAACCCGTTTCCCAAAGAAATAAGTTCCTTGAAGACCATAATACCAATTGGTTTTACTCTTGATGTGGAAACCTAGACCTAATCCTCCGTTGTTTCCAAAACGCTCCGCCATATCTCCACCTGGTGTGTGATAAGCATAGCTAACTGTCACATGAGGATTGAAAAGCGCGGAGTCACGCACTTGAAACTGTGCCTTCGAAACCAATGGTAAAATAACTACACCGAAAAGAAATAGAATATACTTCATGAAGCAAAGAAACGGGTTGGAATGGGAACTTTCAAATTATTGTTGTTGACTACCATTGGAAAAATAGGATTAATCTCAGTTCAAATACGTTTTCTTTTGGCAGCTAAAATCTTACTTTTGGGCAAAATTGAAATATGAATACGATCCACATGGTTGACCTCAAAGGTCAATACGAGAAAATCCAGTCTGAAATCGACAATGCAGTTTTAAATACAATACGATCAACAGCTTTTATCGGAGGACCAGAAGTAAAATCTTTTCAAGAAGAATTAGAAAGATACCTTGATGTAAAGCACGTTATTCCTTGTGCTAATGGCACAGATGCGCTTCAAATCGCAATGATGGCGCTCGATCTTCAACCAGGTGATGAAGTCATTACGGCTTCATTTACTTATGTTGCAACTGCCGAAGTAATCGCTCTTCTCAAACTTACTCCTGTGCTTGTTGATGTGAATCCCAACACATTCAACATAGACCTAAATGCTATCGAAAAAGCAATAACGCCGAGAACAAAAGCGATTGTTCCTGTGCACCTTTTCGGACAATGCGCGGATATGGAGCCAATTTTAGCTTTAGCAAAAAAACACAACCTATTTGTAATTGAAGATACCGCTCAGGCCATTGGAGCAAAATATACTTTTAGTGATGGAAAGGTGGTGTCGGCAGGATGCATGGGGGATATCGGAGCTACAAGCTTTTTTCCTTCAAAAAACTTAGGTTGCTATGGCGACGGCGGCGCATTATTTACCAATGATGATGAACTCGCAAAGAAAATGCGTATGATCGCAAACCACGGTCAAGTGGTGAGATACTATCATGACATCATCGGAGTGAATTCAAGGTTAGATGCGATACAGGCATCCATTCTTCGCATAAAACTTCGTCATCTCGATAATTATTCAGAATCAAGAAATAAGGCGGCAGCATATTATGATCAAGCTTTTGCCGATACAGAGCAATTGACAACTCCTAAACGCGCTTCAAATTCGACACACGTGTTTCATCAATACACGCTCATAGCAAATGGGGTTGATAGAACTGGCTTAGTTGAGTTTTTAGCTGGTCGCGGAATTCCTGCCATGATCTATTATCCGGTTCCATTGCACATGCAGAAAGCCTATAGCGGTAACTACGAAGTGGGAGCCTTTCCAATTACAGAAGATTTATGCAAGAAAGTATTTTCATTACCTATGCATACTGAGCTAAACGATGAGCAATTGGATTTCATCACCGCTTCCGTAAAAGAATTTATTTCGAAATAGGAATATAAAAAGTTTGTGTAGTATTTGCTTGTTCACTTTTGCTGCAGAATAGAGGTGCGCAACATACTAAACAGTCTGTCAAATCAGCCTTGCGGGTGAGATACTCGCTAATGAACATATTGATGATGACTTGAAATTTTTTTGAATTATGGGGCAATTTCGAGCACACTTTTTATCTTTATCTATAAGACTGTTTATAATATTGAAAAAATCAATGTAATTTTTTCATGTTAAGGAATGCGTCTGTATGCCGCGTTCAGTCTAGTAAATTGACTCAAAGTCAAAAATCGCTGACTAGTCGTTAAGGTATTGAATAACAGTTGTAAAGGTTCACTCGAGTTGTGCGATTAGGTTGTAAAACACCTCTTTTTTTTTGAGTTTCAGGCAGTAAAGTGGTAGTCGAGCTGGGTGGCGGAGAATGTTAAAAACGAGGTGTTTTGAATGTTTTTTATGGGCAGTAAACACTAGGGGGATAAGGGTTGTATGTGTTTTTGAAAAAATAATTAGAAGATTTTTGCCCAGACACTTGCACGGATGAAAACTCGGTGTACATTTGCAGCCCGTTTTTCCGGCCAAATAGACTTGGTCGAAATGACATGAAAAAAAGGAATTTAGAACAATGCCAACAGTTCAACAATTAATAAGAAAAGGACGCGAGCCGAAAACTTACAGAAGTAAGTCTGCCGCTTTGACCTCTTGCCCACAACGCAGAGGCGTATGCACCAAGGTGTATACTACTACTCCAAAGAAGCCAAACTCTGCGCTTCGTAAAGTAGCTAAAGTACGTCTCACAAACGGATTCGAAGTAATCGCTTACATCGGAGGAGAGGGACACAACCTTCAAGAGCACTCAATCGTATTGGTGCGTGGTGGTCGTGTGAAAGATCTTCCAGGTGTACGTTACCACATTGTGCGCGGCGCTCTTGATACAGCGGGTGTAAACGGTCGTGGTCAGCGTCGTTCGAAATACGGAACTAAGCGTCCAAAAGTTAAAAAATAATCACCTTTCATAGAAAATAGACAATGAGAAGAAGAAAGGCCAAAAAGATAGCGGTACTTCCAGACCCTAAGTTTAACGAAGTGGTAGTAACCAAATTCGTAAACAACTTGATGCTTCAAGGTAAAAAGGGAATTGCATTCACAATTTTTTATGATGCAATTGAGAAAGTAGCTGCAAGAACAAGCGAAGATGGCTTGGAGACTTGGAAAAAGGCTTTGGAGAATGTAACTCCAGCTGTTGAAGTTCGTAGCCGCCGTGTAGGTGGAGCGACTTTCCAAATCCCATCACCGATTCGCGATGATCGCAAAAATTCCATGGCTATGAAGTGGCTTATCGGATACGCTAGAAAGCGCAACGAGAAAACCATGTCAGACAAATTAGCTGGTGAAATTGTTGCCGCTTCTAAAGGTGAAGGTGCAGCGTATAAAAAGAAGGAAGACGTACACCGTATGGCAGAAGCTAACAAAGCTTTCTCACACTTCCGCTTCTAATTAGCAAAATAAAGAGATAGAAATGTCACGCGACTTAAAATATACAAGAAATATCGGTATTGCAGCTCACATTGATGCTGGTAAGACTACGACTACAGAGCGTATTCTTTACTACTCAGGTGTGAACCACAAGATCGGTGAGGTGCACGATGGAGCTGCTACCATGGACTGGATGGCACAAGAGCAAGAAAGAGGTATCACTATCACATCTGCTGCTACTACTGTCTTCTGGCACTATCGTGGTAACAAGTATCACGTAAACATTATCGATACTCCAGGTCACGTTGACTTTACAGTAGAGGTGAATCGTTCACTTCGCGTACTAGACGGACTAGTGTTCTTGTTCAGCGCTGTAGATGGTGTTGAACCACAATCTGAAACTAACTGGCGTTTGGCTGACAACTACAATGTAGTTCGTATCGGCTTCGTAAATAAAATGGACCGTTCTGGAGCTGACTTCCTTATGGTAGTTAAGCAAGTTCGTGAAATGCTTGGTAGCAATGCCGTTCCACTTCAATTACCAATCGGTGCTGAGGATGATTTCAAAGGTGTAGTTGACTTGATCAACTTCCGCGGAATGATCTGGAATGAGCACGACAAAGGAATGACCTACGAAGTAGTAGACATCCCAGCGGATATGATGGACGAAGCATTGGAATATCGTGAGAAACTTCTTGAGGCTGTATCAGAATATGATGACAACCTTATGATGAAGTTCTTTGATGACCCAAGTTCAATCACTGAACGTGAAATCCTAGACGCTCTTCGTCAAGCTTGCTTAGATATGAAGATCGTACCAATGGTATGTGGCTCTTCATTCAAAAATAAAGGTGTTCAAACTATGCTTGATCTGGTTATGGAAATTCTTCCTAGCCCGCTCGACAAAGAAGACACTAAGGGTACACACCCTGATACTGGTGAAGAAATTGTTCGTAAGCCAGACTTCAATCAGCCTTTCGCAGGTCTTGCATTCAAAATTGCAACTGACCCATTCGTAGGCCGTCTAGCTTTTACACGTGCTTATTCTGGTGTTCTTGAGGCAGGTTCTTATGTACTTAACTCTCGCAGTGGTAACAAAGAGCGTATCTCTCGTATCTTCCAAATGCACGCTAACAAGCAAAACCCAATCGAAAGACTAGGTGCAGGTGACATCGGAGCAGTTGTTGGATTTAAAGATATCAAAACAGGGGATACCCTTTGTGATGAGAAACATCCAATCATTCTTGAAGCGATGAACTTCCCAGAACCAGTTATCGGTATCGCAGTTGAGCCAAAAACTCAAGCTGACTCTGATAAAATGGGTATGGCACTTGCGAAACTTGCTGAAGAAGATCCAACTTTCCGTGTTAGAACTGACGAAGATTCAGGACAAACAATCATCTCTGGTATGGGTGAGCTTCACCTTGAGATCATCGTTGACCGTCTTCGTCGTGAGTTCAAAGTAGAGTGTAACCAAGGTGCACCTCAGGTGTCTTACAAAGAGACAATCGGAGCTTCTACTAATCACCGTGAAGTATTCAAAAAACAATCTGGTGGTCGCGGTAAATTCGCTGACATCGTGATCAACATCGGTCCAAACGACGATATTGAGAAACCAGGTTTGCTTTTCGTAAATAATATCAAAGGCGGTAACATTCCTCGTGAATTTATCCCTTCTATCGAAAAAGGATTCAAAGAAGCAATGAACAATGGTGTTCTTGCAGGTTACCCTGTAGACTCTTTGAAAGTTGAGTTGAACGATGGTTCATTCCACGCGGTTGACTCTGACGCTCTATCATTCGAATTGTGCGCTAAAATGGCTTATCGCGAAGCAATGCCTAAGTGTAAGCCAATCCTACTCGAGCCAATCATGAAACTAGAAGTAGTTACCCCTGCTGAAAACATGGGTGATGTAATCGGTGACTTGAACAAGCGTCGTGGTATGATTGAAGGAACATCTGAGAGAAACGGTGCAACTGTTATCTCTGGTAAAGTTCCACTATCTGAAATGTTTGGTTATGTAACAGACTTACGTACCATCACATCGGGTCGCGCAACCTCTACAATGGAATTCAGTAACTACTCTCCAGCACCATCAAACGTTGCTGAAGCAGTAATCGCAAAAGTGAAAGGAAAAGCCTAATATTAAGATTTAGATGGCTCAGAAGATCAGAATAAAACTAAAGTCCTACGACCACAACCTAGTTGACAAGTCAGCTGAGAAGATTGTGAAAACCGTTAAGGCAACAGGTGCAGTAGTAAATGGCCCAATTCCACTTCCTACTCACAAAAGAATTTACACCGTTCTTCGCTCACCACACGTGAACAAGAAGGCTCGTGAACAGTTCGAACTAAGCTCTTACAAGCGCTTGCTCGACATCTACAGCTCTTCTTCAAAGACTGTGGACGCGTTGATGAAGCTAGAGCTTCCAAGCGGAGTAGAGGTAGAAATTAAAGTGTAGTATTAACCCATAAAAAGCGCACACATGCCAGGTATTATAGGAAAAAAGGTCGGTATGACTAGCGTCTACAGTGCCGCTGGAAAGAACATTCCATGCACAGTGATAGAAGCTGGTCCATGTGTAGTGACCCAGGTCAAGACCAAAGAAAAGGACGGCTACGAAGCAGTTCAATTGGCCTACGGTGACAAGAAGTTGAAAAATACTCCGAAGCCACTACAAGGTCACTTCAAAAAAGCTGGTGTAACTCCAAAACGTAACATCGTTGAGTTCCACGAGTTTAATGATGAAGTAAAACTAGGAGATGCTATCACAATTGAAAGCCTATTTGCAGAAGGAGAATTCGTTGCTGTAGTAGGTACTACCAAAGGTAAAGGTTTCCAAGGTGTTGTAAAACGCCACGGATTCGCTGGGGTAGGTGAGGCAACACACGGACAACATAACCGTCTACGTGCTCCAGGTTCTCTAGGTGCTTCTTCTGATCCATCACGTGTATTCCCAGGGATGCGCATGGCAGGAAGAACAGGTGGAGACCGCAGAACTATCCAAAATTTGGAAATTGTTAAGATCCTCGCTGAAGAGAATCTTATTTTGATAAAAGGTGCCGTACCAGGCCATAATGGATCAACCGTTTTAATCGTTAAGTAACATGCAACTCGAAGTACTGAACATACAAGGTCAAAAGACCGGAAACAAGGTCACCCTCGATGATGCTGTGTTTGCAATCGAGCCAAACGATCACGCGATCTATCTAGACGTTAAGCGCTATCTTGCTGCTCAACGTACAGGTACGCACAAGGCTAAACACCGCGGTGAGATTCACGGATCTACTCGCAAGCTCCACAAACAAAAAGGAACTGGTGGCTCTCGTAAGGGTAGCATTAAAAACCCATTGTTCCGTCAAGGTGGTAGCACATTTGGTCCTCGTCCTCGTACATACGACATCAAAGTAAATAAGAGCACTCAACGTCTCGCTCGTGCTTCTGCTTTGTCTTACAAAGCAAAAGATAACGGAATCGTTGTTCTTGATGCAATCAGCATCAACGCTCCAAAAACAAAAGATTTCGTTCAAGTGATCAAGAATTTGAATCTTTCTGATAAAAAGACTCTAGTGTTGATCCCCGAGCGCAACGATAATATCTACTTGTCTTCTCGTAACATCGAGAAAACACGTGTACAGATCGCTAGCTTGGTGAACACATACGATATCATGAACAGCCACAACATCGTTTTCGTAGGCAATGCTCACGAACTTGTTGCAGAAATCTTGAAAAAGTAATCGCCATGGAAATTTTGATCAAACCACTAGTTACCGAAAAGATGACTGCTATCCAAGAGAAGCAGGGGAAATTCGGTTTCATCGTAGACAGAAACGCAAATAAGATTGAGATCAAGAAAGCGATCGAAAGTGCTTATGGAGTTAAAGTTACAGCGGTGAATACTATACGCTACGACGGCAAAGCTAAATTCCGCTATACCAAGACTGGTATTGTTGAAGGCCGTTCACAAGGCTACAAAAAAGCGATCATTTCGCTTGCAGCTGGTGACACAATTGATTTTTACGCCAACATTTAATCTGAACTCTTAAGATGGGACTCAGAAAATTAAATCCGGTAACCCCGGGACAACGCTTCAAAGTAGCTCCTACTTTTGAAGAGATCACTACCGATAAGCCTTTCAAGGCTCTGGTAGTGCCTAT
>Ga0315906_10008079_pt1 | contig 12661 bp, 15 predicted proteins | sample LakEriMetagenome_4_FD_203526 | JGI IMG/M metagenome (GOLD analysis project Ga0315906, IMG submission 203526) | Freshwater fungal communities from buoy surface, Lake Erie, Ohio, United States - Buoy 2 MA122 | ecosystem: Environmental > Aquatic > Freshwater > Lake > Lake biofilm | place: USA...
GACATCTTTCATATCATTTAATCTTTCAAGTGCGTCGTACAATCCTGACTTTTCTTTTTGTTTAAATTTGTCAGATTGTTCAATATCACCAGATATAAAAAACTTACTATTGAAACCGATTCTTGTTAAAACTGTTTTCATTTCATTGGGGGTCGCGTTCTGGAATTCTTCCCCAAGAAGCAAAGCGTTGTCAACAGAAAGCCCTCTAATAAAGGACAATGACATAATTTCAATAATACCCGCTTCTTCTAATTTTAAGGTGGCTTCCCTACCAATAATCTTTTGTAATAGGTAAAATGAGGCATAAATATAGGGATCCATTTTATCTCTTACATCACCTGGTAAACTACCTAATTTTGAGTCACTGCTTTCAACTGCCGGTCGTATAATTATTAGTTTCTCATACGAGTTGTTTGGGTCCAATAATAAATCAATGGCCGCCTTCAATGAGACGTGTGATTTTCCAGTACCTGCCGGACCTGAACAAATTGTAATTTGGTTATTTTTTAAAATATGGTAATAATTTTCTTGGCTTTGTGTTAAAAATTTATTTTTAACTCTTTTTTTAATCACCGAATTTATAAAATCTTTTTTTGAAAATGGTTTTTCAGATTCTTCAGTGTGTTGTGGTTTTTTTCTTGTCATTTTTATTTTTTTTGGATTATGTATATGTTGTTATATTTTAGTGTGGTAAAATTACTTAATTGTGGGTAATCAATCACACCAATTATATTAAATTCATTTTTATTTAAATTTTTTACTAGCTCATCCACCGCACCCATGACTTCTGGACTATACTCACTATCTAAGTAATCGTCAAAACAAATATAACCACCCGATTTTACTAAGTTTTGATAATTTCTAAAATCACTAAACACACCATTTTTAGTATGATCACCATCAATAAATAATATATCAACATTACCAACCTCTTGCGTTACGTCACTAATTGTTTTAGTGTCCTGCGAATTACCAACGAAATATTTAAAAGTGTTATGTTCATTTTTAAATCTATTTACGTTTGATTCCACTATTTGTGGTTTTATCGGGAACCCTAAATCAATTGCAAAACATTTCGTTTTGTAAGGGTGACCACACATTAATGATGATGAACCACCAGCATAAGAACCAATTTCTAAATAAGTAACCTCCTTTTTACCTAAACTTGTCCTCAAATCATAAAGTATATGTGTATGAAAATGGAATGTTTTATTTTCCATATTTTTTGATATATATTTAATTCTATCCAATGATTCGGTTGTAATATCAAAACTATAATTTTTAACTTCTTTCATATCCTTCTTCTATGTGTTTACATGTTATTTTGTTAATCAAACACCCCATTTCTTTTTTTTCTATGAGATAATTTTTTATTCTTAACCACAAATCTGCGTCACCTGGTAACCCTCTTTGTCCTGTTTCCTCAAAAACATTTCTATGTCTAAGTGGTATTTCTTTAAAATTTATACAAGTTGATGAGTGTATCAATTTTTCTGGTTCTGGTAAAAATGGAACATACAAGTCATTACTATTAATTGATGGTAGCACCCTATTATTAACATATTCGGATTTAGTACATAACCATAATGATTTAGTTTTGTCTATCGCATCATTTAATAAAGTTAAATGATTGGGATACCATTCGTCGTCGTGATCTAAATGACATACGTAGTCGTAACCTTGTTTAACTGACTCATTGATACCATAATTATTAGCAAAACACCCCGCATATAACCATACTAACCATTTATCTGAGTATTTATCTCTTTCTTTTGCCTCCGGTAAGTTTTCAAAATATATTTTATCTTGGGGGTATGTTTTACAAATATTTTCAAATTCCTCATTATCATCATACTTGTCACCAATTATAAAAATTTTGAAATTTTGATACTCTTGATTCATAACCGAATCAATCGCTCTTTTCAGAAACATTGGTGTTTTTCCATCTTTTCTTTGATAGGTAGTTATAACTATACTAAACTTCATTTTTGGTTATTGGTTTGTATATGTATGGGTTAGGAAACCCTCTATCTATAAAATCTTTATCGTACATATTCGTATATCTATAATGACATGACCATCTTATCGTGTTATTTACAATATCACCCGAAGCATGTACTAAAAATGTTGAAAATATAACAATGTCACCGGTTGATAACTTTGGTTGGATAGTATCTCCATTTACATCTACGTTTGCAAACCCACCGACTAGGTTGTGTGGTAACACACCCATTTTATGGGATCCTGGCCAAATAATAATAGAACCATTTTGGTCATCCACATCAACTAACGGTACCCAAACCACAATTGAATCACTACTTGATAACATAGAAGGCCAATCTTGATGTGGTGGTGTTTTATAATAAACCTCACTTTTGGCTAAACTGGGGTGGTTAAAATACAAAACAGGCCTTGTACATAAATTTGGGAAGTCAATACCTAACTCTTTTATTAGTTCTACTAATTTAGAATTTGTTGGGAGTTCATAAAGTTCAATCAAACCTGATTGAATTATTTTTCCACAATTAATGAATATTTCTTCATGTTCTGTAAATAATTTAATCATATTATCTATAAATTCACCTTGATAGTTGAACTTAGTAAACTGAATGTTGAAAATTTCCTGAGCCCTTTCTTTTATTTTAGACACATAACTAGCATCAAAGAACCCTTTTAAAATAATATATCCGTCATCCTCCAACTTTTGTTTGTATTGCATATCCTATACCTGTATTACCAAAATTATTCCCATTATAAAACATAATTAACTCATTTTGATTGTCAATAACATAAGGATAACAAACCATCTGACTATCCCATTTTTCATTTTCTGACACATCTAATTCTGGATAATTATTTTTTATCCAATTTATACCGTTTTTTGATTTTGCCGATTTTATTTTATATGAATGAATTGGGTTGTCCCTATAATTCAGTTTATCTCTAACTGAGTACCACATTTTGTAGTGGTCTTCATATTTTATAACTCTACAGGATGAGATACCGCCTTCTTGTTCAGTTAATGGTATACATATTTGTCCACTAGGTTTCCAAGTAATCCCATCAATAGAACTCGCATACTTTATATCATAAATTGGTTCCATTTTACCATCATTCTCAATCCATTTTTGACAAGATGAGTACCACATATGCCAAATATCATCTTCGTATAAAACTTCAACAGTACCCACATAACCCGGTTCATCAATTGATGTGGTAAATATAGGTCCTTTAGACGTTTTTTCCCATGTTTTACCATCGTCAACACTTATTGCTAAACCAAGAGAATTATGGTATGGTACATCTTGCCTTAATGACCAACCAATATAATACAAATATTTTACACCATTAACTGTTATAATATCTGTCGGCATAATTCCAGCCCAGTCAAAAAAACCTTTTTGACCTAACTTTAAAATTGGTTTAGAAGATTTAGAAACCACTTTTATGGGGTGATTTTTGGATACGTCAATAAACAATGGTGTACTTTTACCTTCAATTCTAGTTGAATAATATATTCTATAGAAATCGGGATAAATGTCCACAACTGGGAGTTGTGCGTGATGTTCATTAAACAATAAATTTTTTTTTACCCAATTCATTACAAAACATCTATAGATTTATTATTTTGTTTTTTTGCTGGTGAACCTAAATAGAAACCAAAATCATCAGTGGATTTTGTTACGAGACTACCCATTCCTATTAAACAACTTTCACCAATTGTTACACCATCCCTTATGGTTGAATTTACTCCAATCCAAGATTTTTGTTTCACAACACAATGTCCAGATAAAACGATATGTGATGTAAAAAAAACATGATCTTCAATTACACTATGGTGACCGATATGATTACCACTCCATAGAACGACATTATTTCCAATCTTAGTAAAAGGTTGTAATGTATTATCTTCAAGTATAAAACAATTTTCACCAATTGATTCTGCAAAATTTGTGGTTTTTGAAGAAACATATGAAATAAATTGATAACCCATTTTTTTTGCCGAAAGATAGAGTTTTTTTCTCAATTCATTCATTTTAACGCCCGTTATTGGTATGAAAAGGGATACGTCGGAGGGTGGAAATTTATTAACAATATCTTCAAATTCAACCACAGGTAGTGATTTAAAAAAATCCACGTTTTTATATTCCTGATTAACTGTAAACCCAACGACTTCATATTCACTATCGGTTGTTAAATAAAAATGTGCAAGTTCAGCTAAATCATTTAGCCCAAATATTACCACTTTTTTAGTTTTTGTAGACATAGGTTGTATATTCATATAGTTTATAATCATTCCTAATGGTAAAGTTTTTAGATAAATTTTCTTTTAAAAACCAACCCAACTCATCTAAAGAAACGTGAAACAAATCGTCACGTTCCCAGTCAACATGTTTAGACATTAAATTAAATGCGATACCTTTGTTACATTTACCCCAAAGATTTTTTATGATTGATTTGAAGAACCCCATCATTTGTTCATATGATAATTCTCTTTTTTCGGTAAACACACCGTTTACAATGATATAATCAAACATAGGTAATTCATCGGTTTGTAAAATATCTAAGTTGTAAAAATTAACTTCCGGAAACTTTATTTTACAAGTATCATAAAATTCTTTCACAATATCTAACCCAGAATAAACTGGTTTAATCTCGTTAGTCGTTAACCACTCATAAAAATGACCTAAACCACAACCAAAATCAAGTAGGGTGCTTTCTTGAATATTTTTTTCATCTTTAGACATTAATTCATACATTATTTTATGTCTTTTTAGTGTATCAATGTGATTCGGCCAGTCAACCCCTTTATGGTTATCACCATGTTTTATAAAACAATCCCTATAATGGTTTGCAATTTTTAAATAACTCATATTAATTCAAATTTATATAATTCATTTATTATATGTTGTTTTTCATAACGAAAAAGTAAATCAAGTATAGACGTATAAGGATTATCAAAATCAACATTCCCCATCTTTATAAATTTTAATTCAATTTTATTTTTTTCAAAATAATCTTTGGTGTATAACTTTTGCCCACCGATAGCATTTATGTATGTTTCACCGTTATAATGATTTGTAATATCAATCAAACCATCGGCTTTTTTCTTATTTGTTAAATTTATAGAGGTATCAACTATATTAGTATTTATATTCAAATATTTACAAACATTTTTTATGAAAAAAATATTTATGTCTGATATATTGGAATCTTTATAAGATTGTAAAAAATTAAAATCATTAAATATTTCACTTATTATTGTTTCATAGTTTTTTTCTTTATTGTATAAATGGGTAAGTTTTTTTTTAAACGTATCAATGTATTTTTCATCAATATTAATTAAAGTATTTTTACAAGAAATATTCTGACTACCATTTAAAACTGGAATATTTATATTTGTGTCGTTTTTAATTTTGTTTCTAACCATGTAAGATCTTTTCATAAACGAAACATGATCCAAATTTACGTATATGTCAACGGAGTTTATTAATTGGTAATAACCAAAGTAGGGAAAAAAGTAAGGTTGCATTATACCTATTTTCATCTTATTTTATTAAATTTTGTAACTTTATTATGAATACCTATTGTCCATTGGTTATTTTTTTTCCAATCATAATATTCATTACCCTCATAATAGTAATCCCATGTTAAATGTTTTGCTTTATTTAATAAAGTTTTTGCCCATAAACCATTGTTTAGTGTTACATTTTTTTGTACTTCAACATCAATAAATTTATTAATTGATGTTAGTAACTGTATATTTTCTTTTTTAATAGTTAACATATGTGTACCACTAAAACCGTGTAAAAATTTATTGTTTATAATTGTGGATTTAGGTATCCAATTGATAGCTTCTGGTAAAAAGTCTACTGGTAAATTTACACTCAATAAATCAACACAACAAACCAAAACTCTATTTTCGTCTAGTATTGATATTATCTCACTGTAAAGTGAGTCAATATTATCAACAAGTAAATCACCATCAGTTATGGTGAGGTAGTCATATTCTTGAATTAGGTCAAGATAGTTTTTCAAAAAATAATCAACGGTACCATGGGTTACGTTATCTTCGGCTTGAAGATAACCAATGACATTTTTATCTTCAAAATATGACTCAATTAAGTTACTGTACTTACTTTTATTTTCTAAAATAAAAAAATCAACTTTGTCCGTATAAAGACTGTCAAAACACTCTTTTATATGTTCATAATTAAAAAAAGTATTTAAAACACACAATATTTTTTTATCTTGAATCATTTTTTATAAATTTCAAACTTAGATAAGTCAGGGTACGGGAGTTCAAGATCTTCGTTAGAGATTGGTTTACCATCACAATAAAATTGGTTCATTAATAGTAATCCTCTAGCGGCTAATTCTGGCATCATATAAAAATTCCATCCTAACATATCAAAATAATCTTCGTGATATGAACATTCTCTTCTTCCACTATATCTAGCACGTTTGAACCAAAAATATGCCTCTTCATTATCGGTTAAAATGGCACCACCTTTAGATAACTTAAAGTGTTTATAGGGTCCAGTGAATGAAATACACATATGTGAATTAGGAATATACATATCGTTGGTAAACCTTAAAGCGGAATCCCATATGTTTGTTGGGGATAATTGATACGCACCCTTTATTGTATTCCCATCAACCGGTAAAAATTTGACTTTACCACCCGCATGGATAATTTCACAAGGCACCGATGGGTATGTCCTAGATGGAATTTCTATTTCAATGTCCTTTACATTTTCATACATCATACATAAAAACAACGCATTACTTTGGTTATCAACCGTAACCACATATGGGGCTCCAGTGTAATCGGACAATACTTTTTCAAACTCTTCAGTAATTTTATACACACCTTTTGACATAATTACATAATATTAAATTTATTTAAAATAGTCAACTTTATAATTTTTTTTTAAATTAACTTTTACCCAATCAATACATTATCTTTTATTTTTTCCCACTTTTCTTTAATCACCGGAAATAAGTGATTTATATAGTCACTATTCAGCTTCATCGAATTTTCTGGATCCTCGTTTCGTGTCTGTGATTCATAATGGTACGCCACACATTCACTACAAACATAATTTGTTAAATTATTTGATTTTGTCATAATATTTAATTCTACATCCTCAAAACAACTTGTATAATTTTCATTAAAAAGACCCAAATTAACAAACGTATTTTTACGAATCATCATTAATCCGCCAGTATTTCCAATGACTTCTTTTGTTTGATTGTGGTAGTTATAGTAATTTTTTAGGTTCAAGTGTGTCACGCCGACAACGCCAGTTTCTTTAATCAGTAAAATCATTACCCCATCGTGTTGTACCGTATTATCTTCATAATGTAATCTACACCCGACAGTACCTGTTTTTTTATTTTTTTCAAACACACTTAACATCCCACTAATAACATCGTTTAACAATACAATATCATTATTACAAAACAATAAAAACTCATTTTCGTCTGTAATATGATTTTTAACAACATCGTTATTAATTTTGGCAAAATTATAGTAATCATACTCAACTAATTTTATGTTGTTCCATTTTTTTATGTGATTTTTAATTTCGGTTTTTTCATCATTTGACGAACCGGTGTCAGCAATAAAAATATTAAACACTTCATTATCGCAATGGTTATAAATTGAATCAATACAATTTAATAATAATCCAACTTTACCTTTAGTTGGTATAATAATTCCAACCTTACCGAATTTTTTAAATTTTTCCCTTTTTATTTTTGGTACATATACGGATTCTGGTTTCAAATCCAATGGCAATCTGTTTCCCCACTTCTCAAGAAATTTTTCTTTACTCTCATAAAACTCCTGATTTGGTTGACCAATGGACTCGTGTGTTATTTCAAAGGATGAGGTAACACCAATTTTCACACCATCCAAGTAATTAGGTACAGAAAATCCATGATCATAAAAGTGAAACTTACCATATGACTCATCAAAGGTGTGTTTAATTTTTGTTTTATCAAATGATATAAAAAGTCCATCAATGGTTACTACTGGAATTAAAAAAGGTAGTTTAGGTGAGTATTTACTTAAAAACTTTTTTTGATGTGGTGGGTGATGATATACCTGACCAACCATTGTTTGTTGTAATCTTTCCCAATAAACACCAGATTCTGGAAAATAACAAGATCCGGCCTTACCAATTATACCGCAATCTGGATTGTTTGAAAAATCTTCAAGTAATTTTCTCCCCCAACCTTTTTCTAACTTTATGTCATTATGGCAACAAACAACTATATCGTATAAAGATTCACTAATCCCTTTATTATAAAGTTCGGCCAATGAATATTGATTATTATTTTGGTACTCCAAAATTTGAAAATCACCAACTCCAACAGTATTTGAAAGGTGTTGTCTAAATTTTGAATTGTATATCGTATCTTTATGTGTGGAGTAAATTATTGTTATCATATATTTAATTTTTATACATAAAATTATAGGCGTCTAAATTTTCTATGTCACAAAAAACATCTTTTTCTTCCTCCCATTGTTTAGGTTCTTTTGTTGGTGTGTTGTCAGATTGTCCTCGTTCACATCTTATTAACCAATCTTCATATGTTTTATGGTGATAATGGTTTAATACTATATATTCTTCATCGCCATTTGGGTTAAATGGTCCTAAAAAAACCCTTCTATTGGTGTCCATTAATGGTGTGTTGGGGTTGTGAGGTAATTGCATAAACCCTCCCGATTTCAAGTTTAATAAAGTTTTAATATGTCTATCAACCGATTTTTGTCTTTTAGTGAATTGTTTTAATAATGAATTACCCTCACGTTTTACTTTATTATCGGCACCATAAAAAACCCAATTCACGCCAATACCGAATGGGTTATCAAACTCTTTTATGAAATCTTTTATGTTATTATGTTTTTTTAAAACAATAAATTCATCACAATCAATAAATGCTGCCCAGTCAAATTCATCTCTAAAATTTTGTAAAAAATGGTTATATGCTAACATTTGTTTATGTTCACCAGGAAATGTTATTTCAGTAATAAAATCACTCTCTATTGTTGATTTCCAATCATTGACATAAAGATAAATTTCATCAAATCCTAATTTTTTATTATAATTAACCCATTCTTCTATGTAATTTTCTTCGTTTTTAGCAATACAAACTAACACTACTCTCATAATTTTTTTATTTAATTCCTGTACTGCCGAAACCGTTTGAGTTCCGGTCTTTTTCTTTTATTATATTAACTTTAACCAAATCAACCCATTTTCCATTCACTACCGGACAAAGAACCGCTTGAGCGATTTTTTGTCCTTTTTCAATTTTAACATCCTCTTTTGAGGTATTAAAAAGGATAACTTTTATTTCCGAATTGTATCCGCTGTCAATTGTGCCTGGTGAATTTAATACCATTAAACCCTGTTTTAAGGCCAATCCACTTTTGGATCTAACTTGTATTTCATAACCTTCTGGAATGTCAAAACTCAAACCGGTCGGTACCAATTTTCTATCTCCTGCCGAAATATAGACATCTTCGGTTGACCGTAAGTCAAAACCAGAATCTGTTTCATACTCATATTTTGGTTCTTTGTTGTCCGATTCATTAACATAATTTAATGATATCTTTTTTTCCATTGATTTTTCAAAATGAGAATTTAATTCGTCAAAATCAATACCCAACTCATCTAGTAATTTTTGTGGATCGTCAGTACTAAGTCCAGTGATTTTTTGTTCAAAATCTTTCAAAAAATCCAAACTATTTTTTAAATCATCAAAATTTTGTTCCATTATTTTAATTCTTTTAATTTTTTTATGAATTGTATTAATACATCCACATCTTTTTCACAATATTCGGCAATTTCATTTAATTTTTGTTCTCCCCAATATGCTTTATGAACATTCGCCCCGGTTATTTCACCGTCTTTTGGTGTTGGAATACCCATTGTTGAACAAACAAGATCCAAAGAACCAATGGCGGTATATGAACCGTATTGCCAAATTTCCTTTGTGTCAATAGCTTTAACTTCCCAAGGTTTTGTATCGTAAGATGGTAATAGTTTAGACGGTAAAATTCCGTTTATCATCATTCTTTTTGCCAACATTGGAATATCAAAGTTCTTTAAATTGTGTCCACACAAATAAAAATCCAATTTGTTACACCTATCTAATAGGTTTCTTACCTGAAGTAACAATTCATGTTCGTTGTCGTTTGAAAATGTTTGTTTTTTGATTTCACCGTTCTCCATAACAAATGCCATTGATACACAAACAATTTTGGCAAATTCTGGAACAAGTGCTGCTCGTTTTTCAAATACCTCATCTTTAAATAATACGGAATCTTCAGGAAATCTTTTTAAAAACCAATCATAATATTTATTAAATTGTTCGGCAAGTTCTGGATTAAACCTTTCACAAGATTCCAAATCCGGACAACCACCAACGGTTTCAATGTCCAAGAATAATATTTTTGTAATGGGTGTATTTATCATTTTATTAAGGATTTATATAGTTCACTACGTGTTTTTGTTATATTATTTAAGTCATACGTATCTTTAACTGTTTCATAAAGTCTCTGACCCAAATCATAAGCCCAATTGGGATTTTGAATAAGTTTTTTCATATATTTGGCCCAATCTCCACTTCTAACTTCATCAACCAATAATGCGTTTCCATCTACAAATTCACCATTTTTAAGTGCATGTTTAAGGTCAATTTTATATGGACCAATGTTTGAAGCAATAATTGCCTTTTTATAGAATCCAGCTTCAATTACTTTTAACTGTGACTTAACTCTGTTGAATATGTGGTTTTTAATTGGTGCGAGTGATACGTCAAACAACCTATAATTGGATGCGTAACTTGTAACTGGTTTTGTCCAAACTCTATTGTAAAATGGTTGTGTGTCTGAGACATAATCTTCTTCTCTAAACTTCATTAAGAATTCTTTATGTTTTGGATCAACCAAATTGTATCTACCAGTAAATATTTCTTCATAACGAGCCCAAACGGTTTCTTCCGGTTTGATTGGTCGTTGTGATTGTTGACCTGTTTGTTGATTAATTTCCGTTACGGTACCTCTGGTATCAAACCCACATAAATATACACCAAATTGATCTTTTAGGGATGATAAAGCATTAAAAGTCCCATCCAAAAGTTTAAGGTCATGCAAATGTGAAGAGCCACCTAACCACCCAAAACGTAGTTTTTCGGATGGTAAAGTCTCAGCTTGGAATTGTGGTTCGTTTGGATTAATACCATTTGGTAATACAAAAACATTCTTATTATATTTTTTAATTTCATCGGCAAAAATTGATGTTGTTGTTGTAACATAACTAACCGCTTTTAAATTTGCGATGATTTTTTCGTGGATTTTGTGTTGTATAATTAATTGGTGAACCGGATGTTCTTTTGTTGGTAACCAATAATCGTCCAAGTCCATAATGGTTACAATACCCATATCATTCAATTTTTTCAATAACTCTGGAGTTTTTGAATAATCGTGACCGATATTTCTGTGAAAATGAACAATGTCATATTTTTTCCAAAAATTCATATCATCAACTTTTGGTTGATAATCAATATCTACGTGATACTCATCTGGGTAGTTATTTTGTAACATAACGTGGGGGTCTCCAGAGCGGAATTTAAAAACTCCAGATGTGTCTGAGGGCAGACATAAAACTTTAATTTTTGACATATACTAATAATTTAATTCAAGTATAGTTATAATAAAATAAAAAATCCACCCTTTTGAGGTGGATTCTTAAATAACCGATGATACGTAGTTATTTTAATTTTTTAACCTTTGTTACCTTTCCAACAAATACGGTATTTCCGACTTTAAATTGAATAACCTCATTTGTGTTTGTTGTTGATTCAATCAACATCCCGGCTTCTTGAAGTTCTTCTCTAACCACATCTCTAACGGTGTCTCTAACAACGTCTCTAATCATTGTTTTTAGATCGCCCATATTGATATTTGATGAGTTATGTGATTCTGTTATTTTTTGTTTTTGAGGAAAATCAGATATTGTATCTTTTTTCATCAATCTTTGTGCGCCTTCAATAACCTCATTTGAAATTGTCGGACCGGTCATTGTGTTTGGTTGAACAATTGGTTGTTCAATCATAAGTCGTTTGATTTCGTCTGGTAATTTTGACTTTAAAATCTTATCTTTTTCTAATGGTTGAGTTGGGTCATAACTTGGTGTTTGTGTTTGTTCAATCATAACATCACCTGGCACGTTATATGTTGCGTCTGGTGTGTCAAAACTTTCAGTTATTTGTGATGTATTTCTAACATCACCCCTTTTAATCTCACTGTGTTTTTCCATAATCTTTTTGGAAACCGCAAGTCTTTGCATCAAATCTTGTTCTGTATTCATAATTAAGCTATATTATCATTAAATTTGGCGTTTAAGTAGACCGTTATCATTGATTTATCACCATTTGGGTTATAAAGTGGTCTAGCTTCTGTAAAGTTATCTAAGGTCGGTGTATATGTAAATATTTTATCCAATCTAAATAACCTCCAACCTGGTAAGATATTTCCTTCATTTTGTGCACTATAAGATGAACCTTCTCTTTCCCAAGCTCTTAAAACTAATTTTCCCTTTTTTGAAACACCCAAACAAACCGGTTCAATTGTCCTATAACC
>Ga0315906_10008082_pt1 | contig 12658 bp, 16 predicted proteins | sample LakEriMetagenome_4_FD_203526 | JGI IMG/M metagenome (GOLD analysis project Ga0315906, IMG submission 203526) | Freshwater fungal communities from buoy surface, Lake Erie, Ohio, United States - Buoy 2 MA122 | ecosystem: Environmental > Aquatic > Freshwater > Lake > Lake biofilm | place: USA...
CAACTTTGCCAAGGTATAGATATGATCAACTAATGTATATAGGTTGAAAAAGTTTCCTTCCTTTATCATTAGGCTACCTATTGTTATCAGTAGGAATCTTAATTAGCTTTAATTGGTTACCTACTTAATTTTTAAAAGCTCACTTTTAAAAACAATATATACCGTAGTTGTTTCATAAATTATTATTATACAAATGCTAGTTAACAATTGATAGATAACATCTGGGGGGGTTATAAATGTTGCAAAACAAAAAAAGATGAAATAAAAAACTTTTCTGAATTTGTTTAAAATTAATAAATTAGTCTTAAATAAGTCTAGAAAGATAAAAAACACAACTGTTATCTGAAAAACAGTCCTACATAAACAGTAAACCGATTTATAAAAGGTTACATATTCATTTAATTTAGCTTCAAAATAGAATGTTAAATTTTGAATGGATAAAAATTCTTGAAACTCCAAAAAAAAAAACCAACTTGCCGGGAAAATAAAACTATTTAATATGAAAATAAAGCAGATTCAATATAATGTTATAGCTACCAGAATGGTTTTAAAATAAGCATACTCAAATCTGTATAAACCTGTAGATAAAAACCCAAAAAGTTGATAACCCAAAAATAAAATTGTGATTTGATTAGCTACAAAATAGGATAAATTAATGTAAACAAGAAACACTTCTGTCACATCAGTTGTTAAAAAATACACCAACTTGGTGTATTTTGGATTTAAACTAAGTTTAATAAAAGTATACAGTAAAGTCTCTTTAAAGTAATAACAGCTTATTACTATAAAACTTCAAGTGAGAAGAATAAAAAAAATACGGTATTTAATTTCTAATAAGTATTTATAGATCATAAATTTTTTGAGTTCAATATTTTTTAGGAAAATAGTTCAGCCGGTAGAACAGTGGTTTCCAAAACCAAAAGTCAAGGGTTCAAATCCTTTTTTTCCTGAATTTATTTTTTCTTTAAGTTTTTATAAATTTTATTATTTTTAACTACATTACGTACATTTTTCAATATTTTTGAAAAGTCACTAAATATTAAAACGCCTATAATAAAAATAACAAAAATTTGGCCTATGCTTATATTTCTCATAAAATCAAAAATTTTTTTTTCGGTTGTACTAGGCTTATAGTTTAGAGGTAGAACGTACCGCTCATAACGGTTTTGTCGTAGGTTCGAATCCTACTAAGCCTAAACAATAAAAAATGGATTTTAATTTAAAAACCTACCAACGTTTAAAAATCAAATATTATCTCAAAACAGTAAATTTTTTTTTTTTCTTTCATGGAGCTTCTTTAGATAGCGAAAGCTGAATAAAAACCGAACAAATTTTAGTAAAAAACAAGTTAAAGTATTATAGGGTTTTTAATACATTAATGATTAAAACTTTAAATTGTTCAATATTCAAAAATTTAACTACTTTGTTACATGGACCTATTATATTAATAAATAGTAATGACACGAAATTAATTTCAAAAAAATTAAAAAATATTAATCCTTTAGTTAATTTGTTGTGTTTAAAGTTGAATAATAAAATTTATTCTAGAAAACAAATTAAAAATATAAAAAAGTTATCATACATTGAAAATGTTTCTATTTTTCATAAATCTATGAAAACTTTAATCAAAATGCCATATTATAAATTTAATAGTAAAAAACTATTGTTACTTTCGAAATAATGTGAGTCGAACACATGACTTCCTGCTCCCAAAGCAGGCACGCTACCAAACTGCGTTATATTTCGTTGAAGGAAGTAGGATTCGAACCTACGATAAGGTAAACTTAACAGATTTACAATCTGCCACTTTCAACCACTCAGTCATTCCTTCTATAATTTTTTGGTTCGAGTACGAATTTTAATTCGTTTTTTTTTTTTTAACCTGCACCCATTATGAGGGTGATAATTATAACTTGTTACTAGCTTTATAAAAATTTTTTGGTTTAGTTTTTTGTAAATATATGATTGATGGTTAAAAAACAAATTATTAAAATGCAAAGCAACAGGTTTTGTTCTAAAAGCTTTTATTTTTACTAATAAAGCTTTCAAAATAATGATTATGGCTTTAGGTTGCCTAACTTTTTGAGTTTTTTGTAAATTAAACATCCCTGCAGAATAAAAAAACTTAGGGTTACCTTTAATATCATTTATATTAATTAAGGTATTTGTTAAAGATAGATTAATATTTACAACATAACTAATTAGTTTTTGATGAGTAAAAAAAGAAAACAAAATATGCGAGGTAAAATAATTTAGTTTTGTTTTGATATGGTATAATTTAGTGAAAGTAAATAAAATTAACCAAGATAAATAAAATGAAAATGTTTCCTTTTTTATAAATTTTAAAATCTTAATTTTAGAAAATAAATGTTTAAAATAATTTTGGTTAATCAAATTAGATGAAAAAGATGATTTGTTTGCTATTTTTAGTGAAAGCATGAATTTCTTAAAATTTTTGAAATAACTTTTATTTATATGAATTCAACAAAAAATAAATCTACTTCATTAACTCAAAAAAGATTAACTAATTTGTCAAAAAAAAAATTGAGTAAAATTTCTTTAATAAAAAAAATGATTGTTGGTAAAAAGAATGTAGCAGGGAGGAATAACCTTGGAAAAATTACTGTGTATCATAAAGGTGGTGGTCACCAAAAAAAATATAGAAAAATTAATTTTATAAGAAACAAAGACTCTGTGGGAATTATAACTAGTTTAGAATATGACCCGTTTAGAACCGCTTTTATTGCAGCTGTTTACGATTTTTTAAACTATGACTATTTTTATATGATTGCTCCTAAAAATTTGAATATTGGTGATATTGTAAAGTCAGGATTTAATGCTGAAGTCAAAGTTGGACATTCTTTAACACTAATGAAAATTCCTGTAGGAAGTTTTATTCATAATGTTTCTTTGAAAGAAAACAAAAAAGCTCAATTAAGTAGATCTGCGGGTACTAACTCACAATTAATCGAAAAAACTTCTAAATATTGTCGAATTGTCTTAAGCTCTGGAAAACACAAATTTCTTTCTTCTGCATGTCATGCAACAATTGGAACCGTATCTAATGAATTTTCATTTTTTACTGTAATTGGAAAGGCAGGACGCAACAGGTGGTTAAATAAACGACCAACCGTTAGAGGTGTAGCAATGAATCCTGTGGATCATCCTCACGGGGGAGGGGAAGGAAAAAGCTCTGGAGGTCGCTCTTCGGTGACACCATGAGGAAAACCTACAAAAAATGGTAAAACAAGTAAAATTAATAAAAATAAAAATCTAAATTTTTAAAACATTAAAAAATGAGTAGAGTCAAATGGAAAGGGCCATATATTAAAAACAAATTATTAGATAATATCAAAAACTCAATATTGATTTATAAGAATGATATTAAAACTACCTCCAAAAACTCTGTAATATTGCCAAAGTTTGTTGGGCTTACTATACAAGTTTATAACGGCAAAACTTTCATCGCAATAAAAATTGTAGATGAAATGGTTGGGTATAGATTAGGAGAATTTATCCTTACTCGAAAACAATTTTCTTATAAAAAAAAAAAAAACAAAAAATAAAAATGGGACAAAAGACAGATGCACGAATTTTTAGGTTAGGAGTTACTAAAAAAAATTGGGAATCCAAGTATATTGAAAAAAATAATGAAGAGTCATCTTTATATTTATATAAGACTTTAGAAATTCAAAAATACTTAAGTCGATTTTTTGGTTTATACAAGATAAAAATCCACACTTGTAAAATATTTTACTCTGAAAATAGTTTACAAGTATTTATTTCTTTTTATCTTACGACAAAAACACTTTACGTTGTAAGTAAAAATTTAACAAAATATTCAAAAAAATCTTTAACATATTTTAAACGTCTGCAAACTCACATAAAAATTAATAAAAAATATCAAAAAAAAAGAAAAAGTTTTTCGCAGAAAGAATTCTTTTCTAATCAAAGAACAAGTTTAAAAAAATTTCAGGAGGAAAAAAAAGTAAAAAACAAGATAAACTTGCTATCTTCTAAACTTAGCAAAAACCAATCTATTAGTTTGAAAGAATTTCAAGAAGTCTTATTAGAAAGCTTGGCAAGATACACCAAAAATAAAATTAATATTTTTATAACATTACAAAACTTAAATAGTACTAAACAATTGTCACAAAATCAAATTAAAGATTTTAAGATTACCTTGAGACAGTTAAGAAAATTTGTTAAAAACTCTTTTTTTAAAGAAGCAATTAATATTTTATTTGTTAATGTTAGAAAAAGAAAATCGGCGAAATTATTAGCCGAGTTTATAAGTGATCAATTTAGACTTAATCAATTAAAAACTGATCAAATTGCCATATCTCGGAAAGACAATTACTTTTTAGGGTTTTTGAAACAAAGCATAAAACTGTTAATTAAATCAGAAATATCCGGTCTTACAGGTATAAAAATTGTCATTAAAGGTAGATTTAATAGAGCACCAAGAGCTAGAAGTACTATTCTGCAGTTTGGAAAGTTTTCTCTTCAATCGTTTAGTTCTAAAATTGACTATTTTCAATCAACTGCTTATACAATCAACGGTACGTTTGGAATAAAAGTTTGAACTTGTGAAAACAACAGTTAAAAAGTTTATGTTACTACAACCGAAAAAAACTAAATATAAAAAAATACAAAAAGGTAAGCTATCAAAATTTGATTATCGTTCTAATAAATTAAAATTTGGAAATATTGGGCTAAAGGCTGCAAAAGCAGGGACTATATCGTCTCGTCAAATTGAAGCTGCACGGCAAGCTATTGTTAGAAAATTAAATCGGAAAGGAAAATTGTGAATACGAGTGTTTCCTTCAATTCCTATTACAGCAAAACCTATTGAAGTTCGAATGGGCAAAGGTAAAGGTGCCTTATCCCATTGAGGTGTGAAAGTAAGTGCTGGTACAGTTTTATTTGAAATATGTGGAATATCAAAAAGCATTGCAATTACAGCTTTTAAAACAGGAGGCGCTAAATTACCAGTTAGAACAATAATTTTATCGTAGTATATTCAAAAACAATAACGTTGCAAAGACATCTAAAATCTTTAAAATTACCTTAAAGTTTAAAAATTTGATGGGACCTTTAAAATCTCAAACTTAATCTTTAAAAGCTGCTTTAAAGCCACCGAAAAAAATAAATACATTTTTGTTATGTTTACATGTTATTACAAGCAGCTAAATTTGTAGGAGCTGGTTTAGCAACAATCGGACTAGCAGGAGCTGGAGTAGGAATTGGTACCGTATTTGGTGCATTAGTAATTGGAATTTCACGAAATCCTTCTTTAAAAGATGAATTATTTAAAACTGCTATTTTAGGTTTTGCATTAACCGAAGCTATCGCTCTTTTCTCATTAATGATGGCATTTTTAATTCTTTTTGCATTATAATATTTTCGCAATGAGGAATTACATGGGTATGTAGCTCAGTTGGTAGAGCATTGGACTTTTAATCCACAGGTCTTGGGTTCAAGCCCCAATGTACCCATACTAAATATTATATACATGATAATTTTAAATTTAAACTACATTTTAAGTATTGTTATAACCTTGTTTTTGATTGGAGTATTAGGGCTTGTTTTAAATAGAAAAAATATATTAATAACGTTAATGTCAATTGAATTGATGTTATTAGCAATAAACTTAAATTTTGTTATTTTTTCTATATATCTAGATGATATTACCGGTTATGTGTTTGTTTTATTCATATTAACAATTGCTGCTGCAGAGTCTGCAGTAGGATTAGCTATTTTAACTATATATTATAGATTAAAAAACACTATTAGAATAGATAAAATAAAAAATATTAAAAGTTAGCTTTTAATATTTTAATAAAACGGAAACGACAGGATTTGAACCAGCAATCTTCGACGTGACAAGTCGACGCTTTAACCATTTGAAGCTACGTTTCCTTAATTTTAAGTACGATTTAACCTAAAGTTAAATTATACAAGACGAGATTTCTATTTGCGTTAGTTTCTAGATATTTGACTGAGACTTATTTTTCCTAAACAATATGATAACTTTAGAAAGTATTGAAAATTTTAATAACCTTATTAAAATTGATAAAAACGTTTATTATATTGTTAAGAGTTTAATTCTATATATATTTCTTATTTTTTCTTATGTAATGTTCCAGGTAATTTAAGTGTGGGGCATGTTAACAACGGTGTTATTAGAATTGTTGATAAAGTAAAAGTCGTTATTGGTGATAATCGATTATTTAAAAGCTTTATTTAAAGGTTCTTCAACCGTATGATAGAACTTTTTCTTTTAATTTTGAAATACTTTCATATAAATAATATAAAATTTAACTATGATTTAGAATTTAAAAATAATTCAAACACTAATTTTTGAAAACAAAACACCCCTCTGATTGAATACTGTGAAACATTAGGAATTAATATACCACATTATTGCTACCATAAAAACTTATCTATATCAGGAAATTGTCGTATGTGTCTTGTAGAACTAAAAAACTCACCTAAACCTATTGTTTCTTGCGCGATGAATGCAAAATCTTGTCTAGCAAATGGTGATATACACACTAATAGCTCTTTAGTCAAAAAAGCTCGTGAAAATGTTTTAGAATTTTTGTTATTAAACCATCCGCTAGATTGCCCAATTTGTGATCAAGGTGGTGAATGTGATTTGCAAGATCAATCTCTTTTTTTTGGGTTAACAAAAAAACGATTTTATAGTTTTAAACGAGTTGTTTTAGACAAAAATATTGGCCCTATCGTAAAAACCGTAATGACACGATGTATTCACTGTACAAGATGCGTTCGTTTCGCAGCTGAAATCGCTGGAGTTGAGGACATAGGAATGTTTGGAAGAGGACTGCATAGTGAAATTGGTACCTATGTTGAAAAAGTTTTTCAGTCTGAATTGTCAGGTAATGTTATTGATTTATGCCCTGTTGGCGCATTAACTTCAAAACCATATCCTTTTGTAAACCGAAATTGGGAATTAAAAAATATAACTTCTATTGATTTTTCGGATGGGTTTGGAACACCTGTTCAACTATTTATAAAAAATAACCAAGTAATAAAAATCTTACCTGGGTACGAAAAGGCAACTTACAAAACAAATTGGATTTCCGATAAAACTAGATTTTCATTTGATGGTATGTTTTCTCCTGAAAGAATAGTTTACAGTTTTCTGAACAACAATCAAAAAGAATCGTTTCTAAATTTATCGTGGCAAAAATTGTTTAAAGAATTTTTCTGCACACTTTATTTTCAAAATCATTTGTTAAAACATTATTTTCACCCATGTAATATAACAATCTGTTTAAATAAAAATATTAGTATTGAGGTTTTAAACTTACTATATATTTTAACGCATAAACATTCATTTTTTAAACTTAAACAATCTGAATCTAGTAACCTAAATATTGACTTAGAAGAAAATTATTTGTTAAATTCAAATTTAGACGAAAATAAACTTATAACATCAGATACCTGCATATTATTAGGGGTAAATCCTCGTTATGAAGGCTCTAAATTAAATTTAAAACTTAAATCACGTTACTTAAAAGGAAATTTTAACGTAATTACTATTGGGTCTTTATTTAATTTAACATTTTCTAGTATTACACTTAGTAGTAATATTCAAATTTTAAAATCTTTAGTAGAAGGCAACAATTTATTTTGTCAAGAGTTTATAAATTCATCAAACCCTATAGTAATTTCTAATGCAGAAATTTTTAAAAGGGAAGATGCTTATGGTTTATCAAACATGATAAAGTCGTTAACAAAATATATAAACTTGTACTCACAAATTAAGGGTCAAAGTCAATTGAATATTCTAAACCCCACATTAAACGACGTTGGGTTTGCTAATTTTAACAATATAAAAACAATAAACAATAAAGATTTCAGAAATTCTGCAGGAATTTATTTTATAAATAGCTCATTTTCAACATCTAATCTTAAAAAATTGTTAAATTTAAAATTGCTAAACTTTTTTCAAAACTATAAACACAAAAATAAATTATTGATAACACAAGATAATAACTTAGAAATGACACAGTTAGCAAAATTGAAAAAAAGCTTTGATGTAACTAATCATCTTCATCTGCCTAACACTGTATTTTTTGAAAATTCAGGAACATATATAAACACTGAAGGAAATATTAACAAAGTCGTTAAAATAATTACACCGTTGGGTCAAGCAAAAAGTGATTGACAAATTATAAGAAAGATTTTTTCTTATTCTAAAAAAATATTATTTCTTACAAATTTTTTGAAAAATAACAAAATTGTGTTTAATTCCACAAATATTCATCAATTTAAAAATTACGTAGGATTACAACACTACGCTATTTCTAACCTAAACAACTTAGCGTTTCAATTTTTAAAAAAAATTACAGGGTTTCATTTAAAAAATCTTAAATTCAAACCTGCACAAAAAAAGCTTTTTAAATCACAACTTAAGTTTTGATTAAACGATTTTTATATAGAAGGCAAAGATATCAACAGTAAATATTCATCTACAATGATACAATGTTCAAAGCTAGCTCGTTTAAACAATACAAACTTTAAATTTTAGGTAACGTAAATACGTAGTTATGTTGTTTTCTTTGTTTTATCAGATTTATTTAATATCTTCAACGGGATTTGAACCCGTGCTATCGCCGTGAAAGGGCGAGGTCCTAACCACTAGACGATGAAGACTTTCATTTAAAATAGTTATAAACAAATTTTTTGTTGGAATAAAAGGATTTGAACCTTTGAATATTCGTACCAAAAACGAAGGCCTTACCAACTTGGCTATATTCCAATAAGATAAAAATACTGTAAAAATTTAAAGAAAGAATGGGATTCGAACCCACGGTATAATAAAAATTATACAAAGATTTAGCAGATCTTCACTTTAAACCTCTCAGTCACCTTTCTTATGATACAAAAAAATAAAAAATTAATGTATGTCTAATGCACCTATACAATATATATAAACATAGCCAATGCCTAATTCAAACATAAAATCAATCATGGATCAAAACCCAACAAGATCTAATTGCCCTAGTACATTGGTTCAAGGAATTAAAAACATAGTTTCAATATCAAAAACAATAAACAATATAGCAACTAAGTAAAATTTAACATCGAAAGTATGTCGTGCGTCTTCATATGGTTCGAATCCACACTCATAAGTAGATAGCTTTTCAGTTTCTGGGTTTTGAACAGCTAAAATATATGAAAATAATACTATAATAACAGATAATACAATAGCAACAAATAAAAAAGTCAAAATAACACTATATTCGTTATAAAACAATGAAGTATTCAAATGGAAATAGTCACTGCAAATTAATAGTTGATTCAAACAAGAAAAACTTTTTGAAAGAAAAATAGATGGAATCATTTTTAGTTTATTTTTTACCAAGACACTTTTTTTAATCCAGAAATTTTACCAGACCTTGCTAGTCGTAGTAAACTTAATCTTGAAAATTTTTTAAAAGTTCTAACAAATTTAGCCTTAGAATTTGTTAAAATACATCTGCTGACAAACTTAGTTTTGTTGTGACTTCCTGACAAATTTGATAACTTTAATATTGCATTTCATTTTGTAATTAAAGATAAATTTTCATTTTTAACGATACTTTTTAAAATAACATAGTTTAACTCTTGTTTGTTGAAAAGTTTTCTAATTTGCTTATCTTTTTGAGTTTGTTTCTTCATAAATGTCTAAAATAGTTATCAAGGAGATAAAAACTTAAATGTGCGATATTCTTGACATAATTCTATAGATTCATTTATTACTCTTTTTTCTGTTTCGTTGTATTTCATTTCAACAAAACCACTTAATGGAAAATCTTTTCGAAGTGGGTGACCTTCAAAACCGTAATCAGTTAAAATTCGTTTTAAATTTGAATGATTCTTAAAAAAAACACCGTACATATCTCAAATTTCACACTCATACCAACCAGCTGTAAAATATAACTGATCACAAGACTCGACTCCAATCAATTCGTGAGTAAATGTTTTAATTCTAAGACGAATATTATAACGAATGCTTAATAAATCATAAACTAATTTAAACCTATATCTATTATTAGGGTAATCTACACCGGTGATGCAAGTCAAAATATTAAATTGATACGATATGTGGTACTTAAAAAATAGTAAAATATCGTATAATAGTTGTGATTTTACAACTAGTACTAATTCTTGATCATAAAGTTGAATTTTTTCTATAGGGCATAATTTAACTAGATTTTTAATATTTTTTACAATTAACTGTGAGTTCATTTATTAAATTTTTAATAATTTGATTTCGATATTTTGTGTAGAAAAAATTAGATTTAGTTAGAACAAGGTGGTTCTTTTTTAAAGAATTAACAAACAAATTTTTTTTTAAAAAGTTGTATTTTTTGTAAGTTCTTAAATAAGGTGAAGAATCAATATAAATAGAACCATTTGAAAAAATTTGCAAAGTTTTTAAAGCTTTTACATTAGAATACATTTTGATAATTTTATCGATCCACTTCTCCAAATACAATATCTTGAGTTCCTATAATTGTAACAACGTCAGCAATTAGGTGCCCTTTTGACATAAAATCCAAAGCTTGTAAATGGTTAAATCCAGGAGCTTTAATTTTACACCTATAAGGTCTATTTGTACCATCAGATACTAAATAAACCCCAAACTCTCCTTTTGGTGCCTCTGTTCCAATATAAGTTTCACTATTAGGTATTATAACTCCTTGAGTGTACATTTTAAAATGGTGAATTAATGCTTCCATTGATTGCTTCATTTCACTTCTAGTTGGAGGTGAAATTTTGAAATCATTTGTTTTAATATAACCTAATGGCATTGAATTCAAACATTGTTCAATTATTTTTAATGATTCTTTCATTTCAAAAACTCTAATTAAATAACGGTCATAACAGTCACCGTTAGTCCCAACAGGAATTTCAAATTTAAGTTTATCATAGATTTCATAGGGCTGACTTTTACGTAAATCTCAATAAACGCCAGAACCACGTAACATCACGCCACTAAAACCTCACTGACATGCGTCATCAGCAGTTACAACACCAATATCAACCAGTCGTTGCTTTCAAATTCTATTTTCTGTTAACATATCTTCCATTTCAATTAACCGTAAAGTAAATTGTTCTGTAAACATATAAATATCATCTAACAAACCTTTTGGAATATCAACTTGTAATCCACCAGGTCTGAAATACGCTGCATGCATCCGTGCACCTGACACTCGTTCGTAAAACTCCATTAATTTTTCTCTTTCTTCAAAAGCTCATAAAAAAGGAGTCATTGCGCCAACATCCATTGCGTGACACCCGACAGCTAATAAATGGTTTAAAATACGAGTAATTTCAGCAAAAAGTACTCTAACATATTGAGCACGTTTTGGAATTTTACAGTTAAAAAGTTTTTCTATCGCTAAACAATAACTATGCTCTTGTGCCATCATAGAAACATAATCTAAACGATCAAAATATGGCAATGCTTGAACATAGTTTTTATATTCGATTAATTTTTCTGTACCCCTGTGCAACAAACCTATATGAGGGTCTGCTCGACTTACTATTTCTCCATTAAGTTCTAATACTAATCGTAAAACACCATGAGCTGCTGGATGCTGCGGCCCAAAATTAATAGTAAAATTTTTTATTTTTTTCAACAAATTTTTTTTTTTTAATGTCATTTATATTTTATCAATTTAAATAAAAACAAATTAGGAAAATTGATCAGGCCTGATATACTACTTGTTATCTGTTTATTGCTTTTTAGTCGGGTAAGAAGCTAATTTAGCTTCAACAATACCTATTACAGGAATTAAAACAACAAAAAATAGAAAATAAAACACTGTTGCAACTTGACCTACCCAAACAAAAACATCTTTAACAGGTTTTTGGCCAATTCAGCCCAATAATAAAAAATCAGCAACAAGTAGCCAATAAAAAATTTTAAAAATGGGCCGGAAAGTTGTACTTCTAACCTCAGATGTATTTGTAAATGGAATTAAAAACAAAACAATAAGAGCACCTCCCATTGCTGCTACACCTCCAAGTTTATCAGGAATAGATCTTAAAATTGCATAAAATGGTAAAAAATACCATTCAGGAACAATGTGAGCTGGTGTTTGCATAGGGTCTGCAGGTATATAATTATCTGGGTGGCCTAACGCGTTTGGAAAATAAAAAACAAAAACCCCAAAAAAGGTTAAAAAACAAAAAAAAGCGAACAAATCTTTTATTACATAATAAGGATAAAATGGAATTTTATCACCGGTACTATCTACACCTAATGGGTTGTTTGACCCGTCTTTATGTAAAAGCGCTAAATGAATAAGAGTTAGAGCGGCAATTATAAATGGTAAGAAAAAGTGTAAACTAAAAAACCTATTTAAAGTTGCATTATTTACGGTGAATCCTCCTCAAAGTCAATCAACTATAGATTGCCCTATAACTGGAACTGCTGTTACTAAACTTGTAATAACTGTAGCACCTCAAAAACTCATTTGACCTCAAGGAAGAACATAACCCATAAATGCTGTTCCCATCATTAAAATAAAAATAAGAACGCCTGAGCATCAAAGTAACTGTCTTGGTTGCATGTAAGAACCGTAGTATAGTCCACGAAAAATATGACAATACACGACAATGAAAAACATTG
>Ga0315906_10008083_pt1 | contig 12657 bp, 20 predicted proteins | sample LakEriMetagenome_4_FD_203526 | JGI IMG/M metagenome (GOLD analysis project Ga0315906, IMG submission 203526) | Freshwater fungal communities from buoy surface, Lake Erie, Ohio, United States - Buoy 2 MA122 | ecosystem: Environmental > Aquatic > Freshwater > Lake > Lake biofilm | place: USA...
TCATAGCGGCTGGATTTCCTGCTGGTGAAGCTGATATTCAGCTTGCAATGGTGCAGACATTGAACCGTAGAGAGTCAGATTTCGTACCTGATTTGATTGTGATTGACGAAGCGCATCACGCTACGGCTGGTCAGTATCAGAAGATACTAGAGCGGTATCCTCAGGCATTTGTACTGGGTTTGACAGCGACACCGATTAGACTAGATGGCAAGGGTTTGAAAGATATTTTCAATGCAATCGTAACGGGACCTACTGTTAAGAGTTTGATTGAAGAGGGTCATTTGAATCGCTATCGGTATTACAGTGTACCTAAGATGCTAGATGTAAGCGGTATCAAGACTAAGATGGGCGACTTCGATCAAGAGCAGTTGGATAAAGCGATTGAACAGTCTTGTATCATTGGCGATACCGTATCGCATTACAAGCAACATTTGAATGGCAAGAAAGCGATTGTGTTTTGTCAGCGTATCAAGCATAGCAAGCAGGTTGCAGAGCTATTCAAAGCGGCTGGTATCGAAGCATGCCATCTAGATGGGTCAATGTCAAAGCCTGATCGTGAAAGCGTTATAGAACGGTTTCGTGCTGGTGATATCAAGGTCTTGTGTAACTGTAGTTTGATAAGCGAGGGGTTTGATGTACCTGATTGTGATGGCGTTATCATGCTGAGACCTACTAAGAGTTTGAGCTTATACCTTCAAATGATTGGTAGGGGTTTGAGACCGAGTGATAATCCTACGATTGTACTAGATCAGGTTGGGAATTATACTAGGCATGGGTTACCATGTGAGGTTAGAGATTGGAGCCTTGAAGGTAAGACCAAGACCGAGAAGCAGGTTAGCGTTAAGACTTGCAAGCAATGTTTTGCAGTTTATACTGGTGCTAGATGTACCGAGTGTGGCTTTGAGCCTGTGGTAACGGTTGAAGAGAAGAAGATTAAGACAATAGACGGTCAGTTAATTGAGATCATGCTAGGTGGGCTGTCATTGTATATTCAGAAGACTCAACAGGGTACAGTACCAAGAGATGAACTGAAGCGTTTGATGAGCAAGTGTCATACGCTGGAACATTTCAATGCACTAGGACGACAGTTGAATTATAGTCCTAACTGGGGATACAACGCTTATGTACAACGAAAAAAATATTCAAAAAATTCTAGCAAGAGATTTTAACAACAAAGGAAGGTTGTGGATAAATGACAATGGATTTGCATATCATAAGATTGGCGGTAATTATATCGGTTTCCGTTATGGTCTCGGGGTTGGTATTTCTGATCTTATTGGATTTACTGAGGTGGAGATTGATGAGAGCATGGTCGGTAAGCGATTGCCGATTTTCACAGCTTTTGAAGTTAAGAAAGGCCGTGGAAAAGCCAGTATAGAACAAGAAAATTTTATCAAGTTTATCCGCTCTAAGGGCGGCATAAGCGGGATAGTGTACGACAATGACAATATAGAAAAGGAGATAGAGAAATGGCGTATGAATTAAGAGATGGTGAGGGTAGCTTATTTGAGAATGATAAGCGTGATCGTGAGACAAGCCCGCATAAGAAAGGCAAGTGCAAGATTGATGGCAAGGAATATTACATCAGTTGCTGGGGTAACACTACCAAAGCAGGTGCAGAGTATCTGAGCTTGAAGTTTAAGCCAGTTCAACAGGTTGTAGAAGCGGAAGCATCAGCTCTTGCGTTAGACATAGGCGAGATATCATTCTAATGTTGAGACGAGAAGATTTAGAGCGTGAGATCGGTAATCGCTGGAGAAGCGTATTGCAATCCGTTCTAGGGCTATCTGATGAAGAAATGTCGGGCAAGGGAGTTCCTTGTCCGATTTGCGGTGGTGAAGATCGCTTTAATTACACGAATAAATTTGAGAAGGGAAATTACTTTTGTAGAAATTGTGAGCCTGGTGATGGCTGGACATTGATCCAGAAGGTCAAGAACATAGATTTTATAGAAGCATTGAGACTAGTAGGAGATCATTTAGGCATGAAAGAACAAGAAAGTAAATTTATAATCCCCGCTCCTAAGCCACTGGACTATACGCCAGGGCAGTATATCTCATTATTGAATAAAGATGATAAGCCACAGAGTCATCAGTATGAGTACATTTGGCCGTGGTTACAGCAAGACGGTAAGATCATTGGTTATCTAGGCCGTAAGGCAGATAAGAACACGCATAGGATTTTTTACACTCGTAAGGGTTGGGCGCAGGGAACATTACCCTATGAACCGTGGCCGTTGTTTGGGTTGCATACTATCAATACTATCAACAAAACGGTGTACGTAGTTGAAGGTGAAAAAACATGGCAAGCAGTCGTAGACAAGATCCCAGGTGCTTCAGTTGTTACATGGGTAGGTGGCGCACAAAGCGTTAAGAAATCAAATTGGAAAGCATTAAAGGGCAAGACCTTGATCTTATGCCCTGATAATGATAAGCCTGGTCGGGAAGCAATGCAGTATATAGCAAAGCAAGCAAGCGGCTCAGTGTTTATGTTTCAGCACCCAGATGAGCATCCTGATGCGTGGGACGTAGCAGATTATGATGGTGAAGATCTAGAAGCCTTTATTGATGAGCATTTGGTAGATCATAACGAAGTGCAAGAGGAACAGTTAGAAAATGTATTAGAAGTCTTGCGTAAGGCTGTCAAGCCGTTAGGGTTTGACAAGACTAAGTTATATTTTTTCCCTACCAATAGGCTTCAGGTGCTGGAGCTTAACAGCAGTGATCTAGGTAAGGGTAACTTGCGTATGCTTGCTAGTGATAGCCTTTGGAAACTTGCGTTCCCGACAGAAAGAGGCATTGATTGGGATAAAGCAAGTGATTGGGTACAACGCCAATGCGAGAAGAAAGGCGTTTTCAATCACATGAACCTACGTGGTAATGGCGTATGGCGTGATGGATCGAAAGCAGTAGTGCATATGGGCGATCATTTGCTGGTTAATATGGAGAGAAAATCTCTAAATGATTTCGAGTCTAAGTATATTTATCAACAAGCAAGAAAGATTGAAATGCCTACTGTAACGCTATTACAAGAAGAGAAACAGTTACTCATTGATATTGCTAACAAGATCAGATGGCGTGAAAAATGCTCGGCTGATATCCTGCTGAGTTATATTCTCATTGCGCCTTTGAGCGCATATTGGGAATGGAGACCAAACGTATGGCAACGTGGGCCTGCTGGTGCTGGTAAGAGTACAATCCTAGAGTTTTTCGTGAAACCCTGTCTAGGGGACATGTGCATTAGCTTTGAAGGGGATACGACAGAAGCGGGTATCAGACAGACAATCGGGACCAATGCAATGGCCGTTATCTTTGATGAGCCTGAAGCAGATAGTCATAGCGGCAATCAGAAGATTGAACAGATACTGAAGTTTATACGAAGCAACGCTAGTATTAGCACTGGTGTTATCGCTAAGGGAACAAGTAACCAGACGGGGATCCAGTTCCAGGCGCAGTGCATGTTTCTACTTGCGAGTATCAACAGTATCCCAATGAAACCACAGGATAAAGACCGTATTACTTGCATTGAGCTATTAGGCAGAGAAGGCAATACGCTTGAGCATTGGAGACAATTAGAACGCTTGTTACATGCATTGCCAAAGGATATACATCAGAAGATTTTTTATTATATGATTAGCAACATAGACTGGGCACAGAAAGTGATAGCGCAGTTTAAAGAATTTTACTTTATGCGCACTGGAAGCCGTAGAACAGGCGATCAATTTGGGCCTCTAAGCGCAGGTAAATATTTGTTATTAGGAAATGGACAGGAGATACCAACAATGGAAGAAATAGAAAAATTAGTAGATGATTCTGTTTGGGGCTTGATTGATGAAAATCAGTTGCGTACCAACGAAGAAGATTTCGTGAACTTCTTGCGAGACGTGGAGCTTACGATTGATGATTTACAAGGTAGAAGCAAGAAACGCTTGCTGAGCGAGATTGTGAAGATCATTCGAGACGATCATTATCGCTGTGTACCAGATAAAGATTTCGATGCTAAAGAAGCTAAAAATGTACTAATGCGTAAAGGTATGAAAATAGCAGTCGAGAGATCGACAGATAAATTGAGATTCCACGTAGCTAAGAATAGCGATACGTTTATGAATTTCTTTAAGTCAAGACCTGAGTTTACAAACTATGGAGTATTGTTGAGACGCTTACCTGGAGCGACAGAAGGGCAAGTTAGGATTCATAGTAAGAATTTTCAATCAATTCATATCCCGATTGAGTTATTGATAACTGATGAAGATAAATTCGGTGAGCCTCGCAGAAGACCACCAGTTGAAAATCATACAGTAGATATAGAGTGGGATTAAGTAAAATTAATATATAAAAAAAAGATTAGGTGTATAATGAAAAAGGAAGAAGGTAATGGAAAGTTTTGACAAAATGTCGGTTGTTGATTGGGTCTATTCAGATACTTGGACTGAGTATCCGTTTTTGAGACAGCAACAATTAAGAAAATTAAAACAGGGATTTAATCACTTGGTGCAGACAATCCCAGATCAACAATGCGCTGAATTAGCGTGTTTGACAATGGCTCAACCTGCGTTAGAGTATCCTAACGTAAATGCTTTACAATGTTTTAAGGATCTTAAACAAGAGATTGCCGATATAGATAGTTATCTGAGAGGAGAATAAAATGAGAAAGAAGATGTTGGTATTAATTGGAATTACATTATTTGCACATAGTGCTAAAGCAGATGTTTACTATGACAATCTGGTGCATACAGAAGAAAACTTGAAGTATCACTATATGCGTGCTGACCTAGAAGCAGACTTAATGGTCAAGCGTGCCAAGGCGGCACACAAGGCTCTTAGCAAGCACCGTAAAGAAATGAAAGCTTATGCTAGTCGTATGAAGGCAGAGGCTAAATTATACGAGTCAGAGAAGAACGCACAAGAACATGGGATTGATAGCCCAAGCTGGTATGCAGGCTTCAACGCTGATGGAGCGACTGGCATTAAGTGGTAGGTTTGAGGGGCAGTTACACCCTATCCCAGTTTCCTTATCTGGGCTGCCCCTTAGTTTTTAGGAGAAGATATGATTGAAGCGATTAAATTTTCAATATGCCAAGGGATTGATGCCTGCTGTACAGTCATCATGCCTGAGGTACTTAGGTTCGCTAGTATAGCGATTATTACATTGGTGATTTATTCACATGGGAAAGGAGCAAGATGATTGAAGAATTAATTGCATATGCAGGGTTTATAGTCAATATGCTTTTGTATATGATAATAACTTTTTTTATATGCCTTTTTGCGGTATTGATACCAGCTCTCATAGTGCATTACATAATTTTAATAGTAAAAAAAATAAGAGGAGCAAGATGATTGAAGAATTTTTAAATCAAATTGATTTTAATGAATTAGCTACATTTGCAGGGTCTGTAGTTAATGTTGTTTTACATGGGCTAATAATTGCTGTTATAGCTGCAATCCCAATAACAATAACTGTTTTAATAATGTACGCTGTAGAAAAAATAAGAGGAAAGCAAGATGAAATTTGTTTTACAGCTTGATGTCCCGACATTAGACATTGTAGTTAGCATTGGAGTAGGTGATAAAAAAAATATAGCTACAACCTATTGGGATTCTCAAACGATGTTGTGTAATAAAAAAGGCACACCACAGATATTAATACATCTTCCTTATGACCCCAAGAACAAACCAGACTATGATGCTTTTGCCGCTTTGGTAGCGCATGAAGCAGTTCATGTTACATACGCTATTTCTGAAATGTTTGGAGCGTTTTTTAATCCTGATATTCAAGAACCACAGGCATATTTAGTACAAGACATTACATTTAAGATTATGAAAAAGTATCGTAAGTTATTAGGGAGGAAAGCAAGATGAGCAATATTACACCTTACATTATCAGTTGTTTAGTAGGGTCTTTAATAGGCATACTTTATGCGTTGATAAAAAATTATTTGGAGGAGCAAGATGATTAGAGACATAGCATATCAGTTGATACAAGAGGGCGTTAAGCTAGACAGCAGTTTGAAATCTTTTGAACTGCAAGTTAGATACGAAGGTAAGACTTTTACGGTTAAGGTGGTGAAAGATGGATAGAGGTTATGGCTTATTTTGTTTTGCACTTGGAGCTATACATGGCATTTTAATTGGCGGTTTACTATTTAGACTATTGGAGGTTTATCAATGAAACAAATCCTAATTATACTTGCCTGTGGACTACTAATCGGCTTTATGGCTGGTAAGAACTCCGTCAAGGTAGAACCAATCAAAGACTACGTTAGATGCTTTGAGCATAATGATGTAGCAGCGTGTTGTAGTATCGGCAAAGACATTTCACAATTAGCAAGCTTTAACTGCGAAACTGCTATGAGTAGAGATGCTGTGTTGCCACAAAAGATAGAGAGGTATTTAGATGAACATAAGCAAGATTTCACACATTTTGACTAAGCGTAAAAATGATGAGCTGGATAAAGCGATTCTAAGGGCTGGAATTAGCGGTATCATAGGTCTAATCGAAGACAATGATTATAAGCTGTCAGAAGTCCAAGCAAAGGCAATAGCGGAGTATTTAAAGAGGTTTCATGAAACCTACTAAAGAACTAGACTTGAAAACATTAATCTTATACGTAGCACGAGGTTACTCTAGTGCTGATATAGCAAAGGCTTATCATGTCTGCACTGGGACAATCGAGTCTAGATTGCATCAGCTTTATAAATATTGCAAAGTCAAATCTAGAGTAAGTTTGGTGGTAACAGCGTTAAAAAATGGGACAATAAAATTGGAGGAGATATAATGGCGCATAGAACATTTAGAAATAAGCATAACGGACAAACGCAATTAATAAACACAGGATTTAACTTCTGGGCGTTTTTCTTTGGAAAGTTTTATTTACTTTACAAAGGTATGACAGCACCATTTTTTAGATGGTTTGTAATTGATTTCTTTGCAACACCATTGACTTTATTCTTATGGCTTTTAATAGCACCATTTGTATTAGGCTTTAGATATGAAAAAATAGCTGTTGAATACTGGACGGAGAAAGGTTTTACAGAGGTTATTGAAAATGATTAAAAAAATAACATTATTATTACTGCTAACCACACTGTCTGTTAGTGCTTACGAATACAATGTCAAGTTCACAAACTTTGACCATGTACTAGTAGAAGTTATCAAGAGACATCTAGATACAATAGCAAACAAGTTTGCCAAAGTAGGAACGACCGTCAAGTTCAATTACGTTACCACAATCGAAAAGACTGGTGGTATCAGTATCATACTGACAGATGACTTCCCTAGATGTTTCAATTACACTTCTGGATACTTTTATAACAACGAATATAAAATGCTACCGCTAAAACAATTAGTCATTAATAATGATTGTCTAGGCTATTACATGGGTTATAACAAAGTCAATGCGCTCTTGAACGCTACAGCGCATGAAGTGTTCTGCCATGCTGTTACAGATGGAGCTGAACATACAGGAGCTAGAAATCTTTGTGCGCCAAATTTAAGCACTGATAAACTTTACTTTACAAAACAAGACCTAAGGCATATAAATAAAAATATAAAAGAGTTAGACTAATGGAAACCGTTATCAAATATCTATTAGAATTAAAATGTGTTCACAAGGTAGCAAACCTGCTGAATACATCAATAGGCGCAATTTACCATTATAAAAGGAGATATGAACAACAAAATGGAACAAAAATTCAATGCGACTCAAGACGCTCTCAACGTATTAAAGAAATATCTAAAGAGTGATGAGTTTGCATTATATTACCTGGGGATTATAGAAACGGAGATCAACGCCAATGTACAAGAGAAAGACAGCAGTACCATTAAAGTCGGACAGAGAAGGGATTGATGTTTATGGTATTGAACTGCCTAACTTAAATTACTATATTAAATTCTTAGGTCGCAAATCAGAAATCCATAACGCTTTGCAAAGACATTTCCCTGATGAGCTTTATAACGTAGGTAAATATAAATATGGCATTTCAAAGGTCGTAATGGACATAGATGACAAATATCGTTTAGAATTAAAATTATGAACCCATTGTCCGCTTATATTGGATTCATGACGAGAAACCCTGTGTTTTCTCTTTATGTAATCGGTGCTAAGTGCATTATTGGCTGGGCTATTTATGATGAAATAAGAGAAAAAATGCGCAATACTGGGGTACAGTTGGCAAAATGAGCTTCTTCATTGATACGAAAAATTATCAAATGGATGCTAGGCAAGCAGAAGATTTATCTAATCTAATGCTTAATATCAATAAATATCCAATCTTAACAATCGAAGAACAGAAAGAATTACTAAAACAATACCACGTTGAAAAAAATCAAAAGGCAAAAGATAAACTTATCAATCATAACCTAAGGCTTGTGATGGGCGTAGCGATTAAGTTTCAGCGCAGTCCGCTACCAATCGAAGATCTATTCCAAGAAGGGATATTTGGTTTAAACAAAGCTATCGAGAAGTATGATTTCAAATTCAACACTGCGCTATCTACCTATGCAGTCATTTGGATCAGCCAGCATATTCGTAGGGCTATCATTGACAAAGGAAGTATGATCCGCACTCCAGTACACTACCAAGAGAAAATCATTAACACTAGAACAATTTTGAAAAAGCTAACCAAAGAATTCAATCGGGAGCCTACTGTTGAAGAACTAGCTGCATACCTAGAGATCCCCGTAAGCAAGGCTAAGAAACGACTAGAAGAATTTTATAGTAACCATAACCACGTGGGTACACTTGACCTAGAAGTCAATGAAGAAGGTGGTGCTTTAGTAGCAATACTAAGCAATAGCGACTATGACAACATACAGCTATGCAGCAAACAGAAAGATGATGATAGTAGTATTAGTATGCAAGTTTTGAATACCATCCTGAGAGATGAGTTAGAAAAATTTAATGACCATAACAAGCTGATATTCCAGCTCCGCTATGGCTTTTTAACTGGTGAGCACATGACCTATACCCAGATATGCCATTACTTTCAGACCAATCTGCATCAGAAGATCAGCAGGCAGCGAGTACATCAGATATTACTCGCAGGGTTACAAAAGCTAAGAATTGCTCTTATAAACGATAACACATTTACCGAAGATTACTTATAATAGGGTATGGGCGAATGGATTGGTAAACCTGTGCAGACTGAGTGGCCTGATGAACTCCGTGGCAAGGTAAGGACTTTAACTGAATTGCGGTATGTTGATAATGATGGCAGGCTTTGGCTTGCCCCCGCAGGAACTGTTACAGATGGAGCTAGTATCCCTAGGCCATTCTGGATCACAATAGGACACCCGCTATCGCCTGATACGATTGAAGCTGCTATTATTCATGACGTATATTGCGAGACTAAATCTAGACCATATAAGCTAGTACATAAAGTATTTGGACAAATGCTCAAAGATTCACCTGGAGTAGGTTTCTTGAAACGCTGGCGCATGACATTTGCTGTTAAAAGATTTGGACCGAGATGGTAAAAAAAACCCCCAGAAGATTCTGAGGGTTAAAGAAGGTTGGTTGTACAATCTATTATAGCACTATTTTTTCTTTTTGATCTTACCGTATTCTTTTAATTGTTCTTTTTTGCCTTCCATTTTCTCGTGTTTTTTTCCACTGCAAGACTTACCTTTTTTAGCTTTCATAATTTATCCTTTTATTGTTGTATCCACGGTTTCTTATTCACAGTACCATTTGGTGCGATATGAATAAAATCTTTTGTCTGGTGCAGATATAGCTCACCTTTGAAAGTAGGTGATTGCGCTAGGTATTCATACACAAAAATTGGACTAATAGTCGTAGGCTCAAAGTCAATCGCCCAGAGTGCTTCACCGTCTTTGTATCTCCAAACATGAAAGCTAGTATCTTTAGAACCGATCGAACGGTTGTATTCTAAATTTCTAAAACCACTTGTGATCTTAAGCGGAATATCTTTTTTGAAATGTTCAGAAAGTTCATCTCTAAGCCTTTGCATATAACCCATTGCGATATAAGCAATGCCGATTTGATTTAAGTCAAATTTATCAAGCCTATGAATTATCTCATGAAGATTAAAGTTTCTAGTTCTAGTCTTAGGAATAATCATTAGTCTATGAAGGCAAAAATACCCTGAATAACAAACTGGCAAATGATAACTGCGACTGCTATCGCTCCTGCTGCCCAAGCTAGTTTAAGCTCTAGTGCTTGCTGTGATTCTGTAACCTTGGTAAGTGATGCTTTGATTTCGTTGATTGACGATTGAATATTATTCACGATTGCTTCTACGTGGGTCATACGTCTATCTAGGTCTCTAACTTCTGATTCCAAGTCTTTCATAATTATATCTTACCAACGCTTACAACACCCTTCCAGACTATCTCTTCAGTAGTTGTACCTGTAACTGTTATAGAGCAGCCATTACCTTTTGGTAATAACTGAAGTCTTAAAACTGCATCACTAGCCCTAGTAGGCTCTTTGATAATATCTTCGTAAATCTTTTCAATACGATCTCCAATCTTAACGAAAGTAGCCGCACGCTCACCAGTAAACCAAGTATTGCCACTTGAGCCAAGTGCTAAGAGTTTTACGGTTACATTAGCAATAGAAGTGATAGGGATAAAGCATATTTCACTACTGCTAGTTTCTTGATTGGTAACGCCTTTGATATCGACTAGTTCAAGCCAATCTGAGAAAGAAGCGTCTTTCCCATCTTTACCATCTTTACCGTCTTCTCCAGGATCACCTTTAGCCCCTTTTGGTCCTGCTGATCCTTGCTCTCCTTGTGGTCCTTGCGGTCCTTGTGGTCCTGTCGGACCCAAAAATCCCTGTGGTCCCTCTGGTCCCTGTGGTCCTTCTGGTCCTTGTGGTCCTTCTGAACCCTTAGGTCCTCTTGGTCCTTGCGGTCCTTCTGGCCCTTGCGGTCCTGTTGGTCCCTGTTCTCCTTGAATACCCTGTGGACCAGGCTTTCCGTCCTTACCGTCTTTACCATCATTGCCATCTTTACCATCTTCTCCTGTGATTTTACCTAGGTTTAACTTGCGACCATCTGCGTAAAATACATTTAAATACCCATCTTCAATAGAAAACCTATCTGCTGTTGATACAGTGCAAGTAAATATCTCACCGTTTTCTAGTTTAATCTCTAACCTGTTATCTTTACAGGTAAATGATGTGATAAACTTACTATTCTTTTCTTCAATAAACATACTTACTTATATTATACACATTAAGCGGATAACTGTGCAGCTAAGGTAGCGTTCTTAGCAGCCTTGACTAGTAAGTCATGCTCTTGACTTGTCAAAGCACTACCACCAGTTGCTACTACTGTACTATTAGCAGATTGAATCAAGAGGGCTTGGACTCCTGCTGAGTAAGCGATTGGATCATCTGAAGGGCCTCCGATAAGATTTCCGCCTGCAACCCGGGCAATATAATTACCTGTTGGGAATTTAAGTTGCCAGTTCCCCAATAGTTCGACGGTGAGACCTGTCTGAACGCCTGGCCCGAGAGTATTAAGTCCAGTTCCGCTTCCGATTCGATCATAAATTATTCCTTCCTCACTTGCTTGTGCTAATTTAATTGCATCATATAATGCACTACAATCGACATCTGTTACCCCAGAGTCTACCTCTATCAGAGTAGTGCCAAATTGAAATGTAAATGGTGCAACATAGTAACTCATTAAATATCAGCCGTCCTTATTGTATTGATTGAAGCTCCAGTGCTGGTAACACTTGCAGTAGTTCTAAAAGGAATAATTGGAGTAGCAGAACCATTACGGACATCTACTGTAACACCAAACGTAGAGCTATATAAAAATGTTACTGACTCACTTGTAGTAGTCGTAGCTTTGTCTATAAACGGAACAAACACATCATCACCAGCTACAATGTTTTGGGTTAAAGCAGGTGATAAACCACTAAAAGTTTTAGTACCAGTGTTGTAACCTGAGTAAGTATATCTTTCATTTTTGATACGAATCACACCGCTAGTAGGTGTATCGGTCTTAATGCTCTCTACGACCTGGATTGAAGTAGCACCTGTTGAAGCTGCGACTGGTGTGTATTCATCTTTTAGAATTGCACCAGAGCCATTATCACGGGCTACAAGAACTCTATCGCCTGATACTAAATTACTAACTGCAATAGTTGCTACTGTTGGACTAACGTAGTAAGTCCCGTCATCTGCTTGCATACGGGCAAAACCAGGGATTTCATTACCAGAACCATCTACTACCCTAACGCCTTTTAAAGCCGCTCCAGCAGAGCCATAAACTGTTCCTCTTGCTGTTTCAAAATCTGTTCCTGATGGAATTATTAAATCATGGAAAGCTGCATTTGGAAGCGATGAATCAAAAGTTCCAGCGTCTTGATTTAGCCAGTAGTGAATAAACTGCGTTATCTCTGCTGCCGTTTGTCCGCCAGTTGAAGTAATTGTAATTGACCACTGCTTACTATTCCAAGTGACAGGACTTGCTCCATGATTGGTTACAGTAATTCCCCAAGCACCTGGGACTGCTGTGCTAATAATATTTGGTATTTGCGTTACTGGAGTATTAAATCCAAATGCCGTCATTGTAAAAGAGTTTTCAATGGTATCGTACCCTTGGTCTCGCAATCTAAATGCTACTGGAATATTTGAAATCCATTCGGGATTTAAAGATAAAGTGCCAGTTACTACTTCAC
>Ga0315906_10008085_pt1 | contig 12656 bp, 13 predicted proteins | sample LakEriMetagenome_4_FD_203526 | JGI IMG/M metagenome (GOLD analysis project Ga0315906, IMG submission 203526) | Freshwater fungal communities from buoy surface, Lake Erie, Ohio, United States - Buoy 2 MA122 | ecosystem: Environmental > Aquatic > Freshwater > Lake > Lake biofilm | place: USA...
CATGTTGCAAGACGGTAAAGCTCTTCAGGCAGGTACCTCTCACTTTTTAGGGCAAAATTTTGCAAAAGCATTTGATGTGAAATTCACTAGCAAAGAAGGTAAGTTAGACTACGTTTGGGCAACTTCTTGGGGCGTTTCAACGCGTTTAATGGGTGCGTTAATCATGAGTCATAGTGACGACAATGGCTTGGTATTGCCGCCAAAGTTAGCGCCAATACAAGTAGTGATTGTTCCCATTTACAAAGGAGAAGATGGCTTAGCAAAAATGAATGAAGTAGCAATGCCACTAAAGAAAAAATTAGAAAGCCTTGGAATCAGTGTAAAATACGATAACCGCGATACGCACCGTCCGGGCTGGAAATTTGCCGAATACGAATTAAAAGGTGTGCCTGTTCGTATTGCTTTAGGCGAACGCGATTTGGCAAACGGAACAGTTGAATTGGCAAGAAGAGATACCCTTACAAAAGAGACATTAAATCTGGAAGGCATTGAAGAAAAAATAAAATCCTTATTAGATGAAATTCAATCTAATCTTTTCAGCAGAGCATTACAAAGAAGAGCAGAATTAACAACTAAAGCGGATACTTGGGAAGAGTTTGTTTCATTACTTGAAAACAAAGGAGGATTTGTTTCAGCGCACTGGGATGGAACTCCAGAAACTGAGCAAAAAATTAAAGAAATGACAAAAGCAACCATTCGTTGTATTCCATTAAATAACGTTCAGGAAGAAGGTAAATGTGTTTTATCCGGAAAGCCGAGTAAGGAACGCGTGTTATTTGCAATTGCATATTAAAAATTAGTTAACTTTATCAAAATAATCACAGATGAACATTAAACAAATCAAATTAAAATCAAAGGAAGAAATTACATCATCATTAAAAGTACTTCAGGTAAATGAATTTGATTTTCATTTGTTGTTTTGCGATAAAAAATTTATTGAAGACAAAGAGTTAAATCAATTTTATAAAAATACTTTTGCAAACTCTATTTTAATGGGTTGTTCCACCGCAGGTGAAATCGGAGAAAAAAATTTCACCGAACATTCTTTTGTGCTCACATCTGTAAAGATGAATAACACGAAAGTGAAAAAATCTGTCTATCATCTTTCATCAGCAAAAGACTCCCGCATCGCCGGAGAAAGGTTAGCCAACGATTTACTTGCAGATGATTTAAAATACGTGTTTATTCTTGCTGAAGGACTTAATGTAAACGGAACCCGCCTTATTGAGGGTATAAACTCCGTATTGGATGAAAAAGTAAATGTTTCGGGCGGACTTGCAGGAGATGATTTTCAATTTTTAAAAACTTATGTGAGTGATGAAGAAAATAAATTTTCTTCCAACTGTATTTCAGCTTTGGGTTTTTACGGAGATGTTCTTGAAACTGCTTCCGGTTCTTATGGTGGTTGGGATAGTTTTGGAATTGATAGAATTGTTACAAAGAGTGATGAAAATATTGTTTACGAAATTGATGGGCAACCTGCCTTGCAATTGTATAAATCCTATTTAGGAGATAAGGCTGCAGAACTTCCCGGATCCGCACTGTTCTTCCCTCTGGAAATGAGAACAAGTGAAAACGGAGAACTATTAGTAAGAACTATTTTAAATGTAAATGAAGCCGACAACAGCATGACATTTGCAGGAAACGTTCCTGAAGGATCATTTGTTCGGTTAATGAAAACTAATGTTAATCGCATTATCGGTGGGGCTGAAAAATCATCAGAGATCATTAAAGATGTATTTATTAATAATCCAAAACTTGTTTTTATGATCAGTTGTGTAGGGCGTAAAATGGTATTGAAGCAACTTACACAAGATGAAATTGATGCCGTTACCGAATCATTTAATGATGATGTTATTTTCACCGGATTTTATTCTTACGGAGAATTATCAAAATTAAAAGGCAATCATTCTTGTGCATTACATAACCAGACAATGACGGTTACAGGTATTTCTGAAAAATGACAAAAGAAAATGTTCATCGTCTTTTAAAAAGACAACTTAAAGAACATATTGGAAACGTTGACGAACTGCCTGAAAACATTAAGCAGTTTATTAATGCTGTAAATATGGCTTATCGTGATTATGATCATGATTTGCAACATACAGAACATATTTTAAAAGAAAGTTCACAGGAATTATTTAAGAAAAACAAAGAGTTGAATGAGTTAAATGCTCAACAGGAAAAAATCATTTCTGAAAAAACAAAAGACCTCATCAATATTACCAATAACTTACAGAATGCTGAAAAAATTGCCGGACTAGGAAACTTCAGTTGGAATATTAATTCCGGCGAAGTATTGCTATCGGCACACTTTTGTGAAATGGTTGGATTATCTGAATATCAAACGCAACTTTCTACAAGTGAATTAGGAAATTTGTTTCATGATACCGAAAAGATTGCTAATGCAATTGAAGAAGCGGTAATTCATAACAAAAAAATTGTAATTGAACAATTGAAGTTAAAAAATGAGGGTTCAAGAATTTTCGTTTTAGAAGGCGATATACTACAAGATGAAAATGAACTTAAAATTTTTACAGGAGTAATTCAGGATGTTACAGAACAAAATAAACGCGAACAAGCTTTAAATGAAACCTTGCAAGAACTTGAGAATTATAAAAAAGCCATTGATCACGCAGGCATTATTTCTAAAAGTAATCGCCAAGGAAAAATTACTTATGTAAATAATCTTTTTCAGGAAATTAGCGGATATTCTGAAGAGGAACTTTTAGGTTCGGATCACAACATTGTAAATTCCGGGTTGCATGAAAAAAAATATTTTGCCAATATGTGGCGAACAATTTCTTCAGGCAATGTTTGGAAAGGTGTTTTTAGAAATAAGAAAAAAGACGGCACTTATTATTGGGTAGATTCTACCATTGTTCCATTTACAAAAAACAATCAAGTTGAAGAATATATTTCCATTCGGTTTGATATAACGGAAAAAATGCTGATTCATCAGAAAGTGGAAGAACAAAAGGGATTCTATGAAACAATTCTGAATAACATACCTGTAGATATTGCCGTATTCAATGATAAACATCAATATTTATTTATAAATCCAATTGCAATAAAGGATACCGAAACAAGAAAGTTTATTATTGGCAAAGATGACTTTGAATACTGTGAACAATATGGAAAAGATAAACAAATAGCGGTTTATCGCAGAGAACTTTTTGATAAGGTAAAAACCACACAATTACCAACTGAGTTTTTAGATAAACATGTAAAAAAAGATGGTAATATCACTTATAATTTACGTAAGTTTTTCCCTGTTTTAAATGATAAAAATGAATTCCTTTATATGATTGGTTTTGGTATTGATATAACCGAAAACATTGAACAATCATTAAAAATTGAAGAATCGTTAAAAGAAAAAGAAGCTTTGCTTGGTGAAGTACATCACCGCGTAAAAAACAACCTTGCTCTTGTGTTAGGCTTAATTGAAATGCAGTTGGCAAAATCACAAAGTGATGTATTAAGGCAGGAATTAAGTGAGGTGCAACACCGTATTTCTGCAATGTCATTAATTCACGAAAAACTATACAAGACATCAAACTTTGCTAAAATAGATTTAAGCGACTACCTGCAAGATTTGGTAAAATTTTTAAGTGGATTTTACAGCAAAGGAAAAATGGTGAAACTGCATTTTGATACAGAAGCGATTCTTTCCTCAACAAAAAAAGCAATACCAGTTGCACTAATTGTAAATGAACTTATTACAAATAGTTATAAATACGCTTTTAAAGAAAAAACATCGGGCAACATTTACATTTCATTAAAGAAACACGATTCATTTGTAATTTTAACAGTTGCCGATGACGGACCTGGTTTAACGGAAGGGATTGATTTAACAAAATTAAATTCGTTAGGATTTAAATTATTGAATATCTTTACGAAACAGCTTAAAGGAACTTACGTTGTGAAAAACGAAAACGGGTTAAGTATTTCAATAACTTTTAAAGATGAGCAAGAAGGTTTTAATAGTTGAAGATGAGCAGTTAGTCGCTTATCTTATGGAAAATTACGTGATTGAAAGCAATTGCTGTGAGGTTATTGGTTCGGTAGACAATGGTGACGAAGCAATTGAAATTGCAAAAAAAGAAAAGCCCGACTTTATATTAATGGATGTGCGCATTGAAGGCGATAAAGATGGAATTGAAACTGCTATTACCATTAACAAAGAACAAAACATTCCCATTATTTATACCTCAGGGAATACCGATGAAAAAACAACCGAAAGAGCAAAGCAAACTAACATCGCAGGATTTTTAGTGAAGCCCGTTAATAAAGAAGAATTAAAAAAATTGTTGTGCCCTTAAAAAGTAATTATTTCTAAATAGAGAGGCAAACAAACTAAAAGTAGTCTATCCATTATTTTTATAATTTGTATAATTCTCAACTTCTATACTTCCAATTTAATTTTTTGAACCCCATTTATTGTAGGTTTTTTAAAATAAGATTTTGAACAGATAATTTGTTTAATTAACTTTACATATATTTTTAAAATGAAAACTAATATATTTTTAATTTTTTTCTTACTATTCCTAATTGGACTACCTTCATTTGCCCAAACTGTTGAAGATAATGAAGACCCAAATAATAATCCTGGCTGTTGGCCTCCTCCGTGTATTCCTATTGATGGGGGAATAGTTTTTTTAATAGCAGCTGGCGCTGCTTATGGAACAAAAAAAATTTATGATTTTAAAAAAGAAAAATAATTTCATTTTTTGATTGCCTCATTCTTTAAACAACAGCTTTTAAAATTTTTTATACTTGCTGGTCTCGCATATCTTATTTGGTTTTTAACCTATGAGTTTTATATCATTCCTAATACTAATTTAGATGAAAGGGTAATTTCAAATATCGTTTTTTTTAGCGAGAAGATCCTTCGTTTTTTTAGCCATGATACTTATGCGTCAACAGAAGATCTTAATATGCAAATGATTGGTGTAGATGGCGCGCACCCTGTTTGGATTGGCAGACCATGTAATGGTGTATCTGTTATTGCAATATTTTGTGTGTTTTTAATTGTATTTCCTGGTAAGGCAATACATAAATTATGGTTTATACCTTCAGGCATAGTTTTAATACATTTTACAAATATTTTAAGGGTTTGTGCACTTGCGGCTATTTCCTATTATAAACCGGAATATCTTCAATTTAATCACACTTATACCTTTACAATAATTGTTTATGGTCTAATATTCCTGCTTTGGATGCTTTGGGTAAATCGTTTTACAACAAAATGAAAAGAAAAGGAATTATTTTTTTATATGTTATTGCCTTGATCTCATTAGGTTTTGCAAGAGAATTCGTGTTTGTAAATTTAAATACAATTATAATTAATGTAAAATTTAATGAAAGCTATACTTATAATCATTTTTTTTCATTCTTATCAGGTTTTAATTACATTACATTGTACATTTCAAAATGGTTCCTTACAGCATTTTTTATTGGATTATTCATGTTCTTACAAATAAAATTTTCTTTGTTTTTATATAAAGAAATTTATTTTAAAAAATGGTTTCTATTCTTTTATGTTTTATTAATTTTTTTGGCAAGCCTAGCTTATTTTGTCGGCTGGTTACTTAATGTTAACAGAGAAGGTTATATCATCAGTAGACTTTTGCTTGGATTACTTCAATCTCCTTTTCCAATTATCTTTTTAATTCCGGTAAAGTACTTTTATAAAAAAAACATTTCTTAATTTAGTACGGAGAATCCTAGTGAAAAAACTAATGTGATATCAAATCTTTACATACGTTTAAGTTTAACATAAAAAAATTAATTACAACTATACGTTGTAAAAACAAAAATTTATGAAATTAATTGATGGTAAAAAAATTTCGCTCCAATTACAAGATGAAATTGCACTTGAAGTAAAAAAACTTAAAGATCAAGGAAAAAAAATCCCACATCTTGCCGCAATTTTGGTTGGAAATGATGGTGGTAGCGAAACCTATGTGGCGAGTAAAATTAAAGCATGTGAAAGAGTTGGATTTAATTCAACATTAATTCGGCACCCTGATTATGTAACTGAAGAGCGTTTATTACAGTCTGTTAAAGAACTAAATGAAAATGATGATATTGATGGGTTTATTGTACAATTACCTCTTCCTCGTCACATCAATGAGCATAAAGTTATTGAATCAATTTTACCATCAAAAGATGTAGATGGCTTTCATCCAATAAATATAGGGAGGATGGTTTTAAATCTTCCTTGCTATGTAAGTGCTACACCTTATGGTATAGTTCACTTACTTGAGAAGTATAATGTTGAAACATCTGGAAAACATTGCGTTGTAATTGGAAGAAGTCACATCGTTGGTTCTCCATTAAGTATTTTACTTGCAAAAAACACCCCACTTGGTAATTGCACTGTAACGTTATGCCATAGTAAAACTGTTGATTTGCGCTCTCATACTTTAAAGGCAGATATTTTAATTTGCGCACTTGGTAGTCCGGAATTTGTTACAGCTGATATGGTAAAAGAAGGAGCAGTAATTATTGATGTTGGAACAACTCGTGTTGAAAGCACAGAAACAAAATCAGGGTTTAAATTAAAAGGTGATGTGAAATTTGAAGAAGTTGTAGAAAAATGTAAAATGATAACACCTGTGCCTGGCGGTGTTGGACCTATGACTATAGCATCTTTATTAAGAAATACTTTACTTGCTGCTAAAAAAGTAATTTATTGATTTTAAAAATCTAGAAATAAATCAAAATAATTAGCTAAAAACTATACTAATTTGGATTATATAGATTTATTAGATGTGCTTTTAACAGGTGCTTTTGCATAAGCAGGGCAACTTTTTGAGCTAGCGCATGATGACAACACAAATGCAGAAAATAAAATCGCAACTATTATTAAAGAAATTTTACGCATAATTTTAAACTTTAAAACAAAAGTAAAATTTTTAATCATTAACACAAACTTATTTTTGCATAAATATTATTTTTTTAAAAATTATTTTTCAGGATAGATGTTGCAGTATTTAAAAAATGAAAATTGGTTTAAGCTTTTGGAAAAAGAGTTTGTTAAAGATTATTTTGTTCAGATTTTAAAATTTTATCAATACGAGAAGCAGTCTTTTAAACTATTTCCATCAGAACATAAAATTTTTGCCACTTTAAATTTAACTTCTTTTGAAGATCTAAAAGTGGTAATTATTGGCCAGGATCCTTATCATGCATTAGGTCAGGCAAATGGTCTTTGTTTTTCGGTTTCTGACGGAATAAAAAAACCTCCATCATTAGTGAATATTTTTAAAGAATTGCAATCTGATTTGGGATTTCCCATTCCAGAAACTGGGAACCTTGAACCCTGGGCAAAACAAGGAGTTTTATTACTGAATACAACTTTAACAGTTAGGGAAGGAGAGCCTGGATCGCATGCTAAAAAAGGATGGGAATTATTTACCGATAAAATAATTTCTATTATATCAACCAAAAAAGAAGGAGTAATATTTTTATTGTGGGGCAATCATGCTCAGGAAAAAGAAAAATTAATTGACATAACAAAGCATCTTATTTTAAAGGCAGCACACCCTTCACCGCTTGCAAGAGGGGCATTTTTTGGTTGTAAGCATTTTTCGAAAACAAATTCGCATTTAATTCAATTAGGTAAAGCTCCTATCAATTGGCAAATAAAAGACAAGACACTTTTTGATTAACGACAAACTGACACAAGTTTCTGCCACAATTTGAATTATAGTCAGTTTTTTTATTTTTAATTGATTTACTATCCTATTGGCACAATATATGAAAACGTGCCGACGTAAATTTTTAACAACTAAATCAATTATATTATGTCAAAAACAAAAGTAAACATCAAACCTCTTGCCGACAGAGTGTTGGTTGAGGCAGCTGCTGCAGAAACAAAGACAGCAGGCGGAATCATTATTCCTGATTCAGCAAAAGAAAAACCACAAAAAGGTACTGTTGTTGCAGTAGGTAATGGCAAAAAAGATGAGCCATTAACGGTAAAAGTAGGAGATACAGTTCTATATGGAAAATATGCAGGAACTGAACTTCAAGTTGATGGAAAAGAGTTCTTAATTATGAAAGAAAGCGATATCTACGCTATCGTTTAATCTAAATTTTTGTGTCAGAGGTTTTACGTTTGGTGTTACTCTGAAACAATAAAATCTAACAACATCAGGCAAAAAAAATTAAATAATTAATAAAAAATGGCAAAAGATATCACATTTAACGTAGAAGCGCGTGATGCCCTAAAAAGAGGTGTTGATGCATTAGCAAACGCTGTAAAAGTAACATTAGGACCAAAAGGTCGTAACGTAATTATTGATAAAAAATTTGGTTCACCACAAATTACTAAAGATGGTGTAACAGTTGCAAAAGAAATTGAACTTTCTCACGCAATTGAGAACATGGGAGCTCAAATGTTGAAAGAAGTTGCTTCTAAAACTGCTGATTTAGCTGGTGATGGAACAACAACAGCAACAGTATTAGCTCAAGCAATTGTAACAGGTGGTTTAAAAAATGTTGCAGCAGGGGCAAATCCAATGGATTTAAAACGTGGTATCGACAAAGCTGTTTTCGCTGTAGTTGAGAACTTACGTAAACAATCAAGTTCAATTGGGAATGAGAATAAAAAAATTGAACAAGTTGCAACTATCTCTGCAAATAACGATAGCGCTATTGGTAAATTGATTGCAGAGGCAATGCATAAAGTTAAAAAAGAAGGTGTTATTACAGTTGAAGAAGCTAAAGGAACCGAAACTACTGTTGAAGTTGTTGAAGGTATGCAATTCGACAGAGGTTATATCTCTCCTTACTTTGTAACAGATGCTGAAAAAATGCAAACTGTTTTAGAGAGCCCACTTATCTTAATTTACGATAAGAAAATCTCTAATATGAAAGAATTACTTCCTGTATTAGAAAAAGCAGTTCAAACAGGTAAGCCGGTTTTATTAATTGCTGAAGATGTTGATGGTGAAGCATTGGCTACTTTAGTAGTAAATAAAATTCGTGGTTCATTGAAAATTGCTGCTGTTAAAGCTCCAGGCTTTGGCGACAGAAGAAAAGCAATGTTAGAAGATATCGCAATTTTAACTGGCGGAACTTTAATCAGCGAAGAAAGCGGATTTAAATTAGAAAACGCTGACTTAAGTTTCTTAGGTAAAGCTGAAAAAGTAACGATTGATAAAGACAACACAACAATCGTTAATGGTGCTGGTAAAAAAGCTGACATCACTGCACGTGTTAATCAAATCAAAGTGCAAATCGAAAACACAACTTCTGATTACGATAAAGAAAAATTACAAGAGCGTTTAGCTAAATTAGCTGGTGGTGTTGCAGTTCTTTATGTTGGTGCTGCTACTGAAGTTGAAATGAAAGAGAAAAAAGACCGTGTTGATGACGCTTTAGCTGCAACTCGCGCTGCAGTTGAAGAAGGCATTGTACCAGGCGGTGGAGTAGCTTACATTCGTGCAGTTGCTTCTTTAGAAAAATTAAAAGGAGAAAACGATGACGAGAATACAGGTATTGCAATTGTAAAACGTGCAATTGAAGAGCCTCTTCGTCAAATCTGCGCTAACAGCGGAATTGAAGGATCGATCGTTGTTCAAAAAGTAAAAGAAGGAAAAGATGATTTTGGTTTCAATGCTCGTACTGAAAAGTTTGAGAACTTATTGAAAGCCGGCGTTATTGATCCAACTAAAGTTAGCCGTGTTGCTTTAGAAAACGCAGCTTCAATCGCAGGTATGTTATTAACTACTGAATGTGTTTTAGCTGATAAGAAAGAAGATAAAGCATCTCCTGCAATGCCGGGCGGAATGCCGGGCGGAATGGACGGAATGATGTAATTCATTGAATAAACAAACAAAGGCTATCTCAGATTGAGATAGCCTTTGTTGTTCTATAAATTTTTTCGAATAGAATTATTTGAATGTGGTATAAATCAAAACTTCATCTAATTTTATCTTCGCTAGGTTTTAATTGATGGTGTTTTTCGGTTGCCCAATTAATAATTTCTTCACGTTGTTGAGTAGATAATTTTGCAGTAGAGTGCATTAATGTATATGAGGAAAGAGGCATTTCATCTTCATTTACCATTTCGGCAATTTCTTCTAATTTGTGTGCTTGTTTTTTAACTGAATAGGTTGAGAACTCTGAAAAGTTTAATTCTTCTTTGCCTTCATCTATATGATGAGAAATCCACCAACCCAATGGCTGAATATTCATATACCACATTTCTTTTGAGGTATTTGAATGGCAATCATAGCAAGAGTTTACAAGCAACTGATGTGTTGACTCGGGAATATCTACAACTGATTTTATGTTTTTATTAGGGTCTTCAATCCCAATATTTTTAGCTGGTCTTATAAATTGAATTCCTGTAATAAGTATAATTACAACTATTAAAATTTTATTCCCTTTAGTCATAGTTTTTTTTGCAAAGGAAAGCAAAAAGAAATTAATTTCTAATGATTTTGATTATCAGACAATATAAATTTTAATCAAAGAAATTCCATTTAAGTCCAAATCGAAAAGCCCTATCGCGTTGATAATAATTTTGCATTAAAGAAAAATTAGATTCATTAAATCCTTGATTAATGTGTTCAGTTTTAATAAAAAATGTCAATTCCTTAAAATTAAGACTCGTAAAAAAATCAATAAAATAAATTTCATTAAATAATTTTTCTTTTTCAATTATTATAAATGAATTTAATGCAGGATCATATTTTGTGGTGGTAAGGTTTGTTATAAAATCTGCCTGCAAACCTACTTGAAAAACCATTCCGTTTTTCTTAATTAGTTGTCGGAAAAAAACCTGATGCTGAGTAAACCATTTTGGGAGGGCAAAAGCTTTATTTTGTTGGTTTTGAAAATTTATAGTGTTTGTAAAATGAAATTTATAAATATGAAAAGTGTGTTCAATAGTTGAACGCAAAGCGTTAATACTTTTCTCAATTTGTTGAGGTTGCAAAAATTCGTTGATGAAAATAAAATTTGTCTGATTTAAAAAAACAACACCTGCTGTTAAATTATATTTTTTAATTGCCCAGAATAAACTTGCTGATTGACTTGATACCGGACGAAGTTGATTTCTCCAAATAATATAATTTGATTTGTAATATCTGTAAAATAAATCTGGACTTCTGTTTTCAGCAATGAATTGAAAATTCAGCTTAGAATTTAAAAAAGACAATGAATAAGTGCCGTCTAAATTAAACTTGTAATTTCCTGAATTAAACCCATTCCATATGTAATCAAATTTTTCTTTAACAAGAAGGGTTTTATTAAGAAAATTTGCGGAGCCAGACAATGAAGCGATTTGTGATAAACAGTTGTAAGATGTATCACGAGTTGCAAATTTGCTGTAATCACTTTGATGAGTTAATAAAAAAGAATATTTTTCGGCAATAAACTGATAGGAAATTTCAGGCGTAATTTTTGAAAAACCTATTGAATCATGTGTTGCAGAAGGATTAATAAAAGTAGTGTCGTAATACTTAGTTGATGGATCATCAAAAAATTCGGATTTTGTAACTGAAGCTGTTGCTCCTGCGTGCAAATAATGACCTTTATAAGAAAGAGAATCTTTTGTTAAGCGCATAGTTAAAAATGCCTCGCCTGCCAACAACCTGTAATCGCGTTTTGCATTTTTAAGTCGGACAGGCACAAGATTTTTATTAATAAAAACATCTTGCGGTATGATCGTATCATTTGCAATTCCGCCGTTCTCGTTATGTTTAAAACGATCGAAAGAAAGAGATGAACGAAATCCAAAACGCTTTTTAATATTGAGAGAATGTGCAGATACTCTCACATTATTTATAAAACTTTTTTGATACTGATAAAAATTTTCTGATGTAATGCGGTTCAATTTAAAATTGAGATGTAAATCGTTTCCGATTTTTTGAAAATGATGCATTTTTAAAACCTGTTCTTTTGCTGAGCCAGCAGCAGCAAAAACAGATGTGTTAATTGAATTTGTTTCATAATAATTTCTATCGTTTTGTAGTATTAAACTATTATCATAACCTGGAATAAACCACCTTGCACCAACCTGTTCATCTTTAGTTTGTAAAATCAATTGCAAATCAGGAACACCAATTGCACCCATTCTGTTTCTTGAAAAATAGTTTTGTAGCTTATTTTGAAGAGTGTCTTTTGATAAAAGTTGATATTGAGTTACTTTATCAAAAACAAAAAAATCTTTGTTTAAAATTCGAACTGCTGTTGAATCCTGTGCGCTTAAGTAATTTAATAATCCGAAATATAACAGAAAAATATAGAATATTTTTTTCATCAACTTAACCACATAATTTTTGGTTCAACATTTTATTAATTATCATTTGCATGTCACTTGTTAACTCGCTGTTATATTTTAACAATTTGCATATTGCTATTTAATTAAAAAAATCATGCGATTTAATATTAAACAAAACTGAATTAATATAATCCATTGTATTTTCTGATAAACCACTCGGTAGTTAAAAATGCAAGTAATATAAAAAACAAGATTTTTAAATCGATTAGTTCACTAATGTCTTTATGAGAATAAGTAATTGTTTTTATTGTAGAACTGTTAAGCAATTCATCAGCTAACTTTTCAAGTTCTTTTGGATAAACCATTTTGCCATTATTTTTATATGCAAGTTGACTTAACAACTGATGATCCGCAA
>Ga0315906_10008089_pt1 | contig 12653 bp, 5 predicted proteins | sample LakEriMetagenome_4_FD_203526 | JGI IMG/M metagenome (GOLD analysis project Ga0315906, IMG submission 203526) | Freshwater fungal communities from buoy surface, Lake Erie, Ohio, United States - Buoy 2 MA122 | ecosystem: Environmental > Aquatic > Freshwater > Lake > Lake biofilm | place: USA: Lake...
TTCTTTACCTCCGTAATATTCAACAAAATTATTTTCGGTTTCTATCAATTTGATTTTGGCTAGTTCACCTCCATTTGTGCGAACATCTTCTTCTATTAATTCCCAAATGGCAATTGCTACATTTTCGGTTGAAGCCATTATTCCTTGTAAAAAAGGCACATCCAAATTTAAATTTTTATGATCTAGCGCCTCAACGACTTTTTCTCGAACGATCGAACTCAAAGTCTTTAAATTTATGACAAATCCCGTATCTGGATTTGGAACTCCTTTAACTGTGACATACAATTGGAAATTATGTCCATGCCAGTTTTTGTTAGCGCATTTGCCAAAAACCTCATCATTTTGTTCTTCACTCCATTCTGGCTTCCACAGTTTGTGAGCCGCATTGAATGTTTCTCTTCTCGTAATGTATATTGTCTTCATTTTTTAAACTGTCTCTTTGGTATTTATCAGTTCAACTTTCATTATTCCATCTCTGTCCGTTTCCAATAAACGAATGGATTGAAACGTATTCGTTCGTTTTGAATCGAACGGAAATTTCACTTTCACATAATTTTCGGTAAACCCAAACATAGTTCCCTCCTCTTCTTCTTGTTCGAACAATACTTGTCGTTCAGTCCCTTCATTTTCCAAATAAAATTGTCTCTTTTTTCGATCGGAAAGTAAATGTAATTGTTTACTGCGTTCTCGACGAACTTCCATCGGAACTTTCTCTCCTAGTTTAGGCGCACCCGTATTTGCTCGCTCGGAATAAGTGAAAACGTGCAAATATGAAATATCAAGGTCTTTCAGAAAATTCACCGTATCCATAAAATCTTCATCCGTTTCACCCGGAAAACCAACAATAACATCCACGCCGATGCAAGCATCTGGTCGAATGGACTTTATTTTCGAAACACGCTCTGCATACAATTCACGTTCGTATTTTCTTCGCATCAATCGAAGTAAGCGATTACTACCCGATTGCAACGGAATGTGAAAATGAGGTACAAATCGATTCGAATCCTTCAAGCAAAACTCGATGATTTCATTGGAAAGTAAATTCGGTTCAATAGATGAAATGCGAAAACGATCAATTCCTTCAATATTATCCAATTGCTTAATCAATTCGAAGAAATTCTCTTCGCCGCCTTGTCCGAAGTCTCCAATATTGACCCCTGTTAAAACGACCTCTTTCACATCTGTTTTAGCAATTTTTTTGGCTTCCGCAATCGTTTGCTCGATTGATGCGTTTCTGCTCTTACCTCTAGCCAACGGAATCGTACAAAAAGTGCAAAAGTAATCACAACCATCCTGCACCTTCAAAAATGACCTGGTGCGGTCTCCCATTGAAAAAGATGGGATAAAATCATTTGTGTTTTTAATGTTATCATAAATAACAAGCGGTTGGGAAAGTTTCGCTTCTTTCTTTTCCAAATGCTCGAGAATATTGAATTTTACATTTGCACCCAAAACCAAATCAACTCCTGGAATTTTGGAAATTTCCTCGGGTTTCAATTGCGCATAGCAACCAACGATCACTACAAAGGAATCGGGATTTATTTTTGAGGCTCGACGCACCAATTGCTTGCATTTTTTATCCGCATTTTCAGTTACTGAACATGTGTTAATTACATAAATATCTGGTGTGTCCTCAAAATCAACTTTAGCAAAACCAGCTTCCTCAAAAAGTCGAGCAATGGTTGAAGTTTCGGAGAAATTCAACTTGCAACCCAACGTGTAAAAAGCGACTTTTTTGAACTGATTCATCGTGCAAATTTACGGATAAATTTTGTGGTGAAAAAGGCGTTAATAGAATCAATTGTTGGATTACCGAAGATGTAAATTTTTATAGGAAATAAAATTCATAAAATTTATTTCTAACTATGGAACATTTCAGAAAAATCCTTACACATTACGATAAATTTTAGAGCTATTAAAAAGAAAATTGAATTTTTGTATAAAACTGTGGTTCAATGAAAACAATGGAATAAATTTAGAGTCACAAATGGAAGTTAGAAAATTCAACATTTCTGACTACGCTAAAATGAACTGTATGATATTTAAGAGGTTAAAAATAAAATCACAGGAGTGAATTAAATTTCCGACAATTTAAATAAACTTGATTACAAATCTCCACCACCCTCTGAACCAGGAAGTTTTGATTTATTAGACATTTCAAGTTTACCAAATTTGTAGGAAGCAGTTAGGAAAATTCGACGAGTCAACCACTTAAATTCTGATTCTTGGTAAACTCCTGGACGATCCACCTCAAAATAAAATCCTTGTTTGTTGAAGATATCAGTAATCCTAGTTCCCAAAGACAATTTCCCTTGCATAAATTTCTTTTCAAAGGCCAAATCTACTGGACCTTGTCGCTGAGCAATACCTTGAACGGTTATGCGGCGACCATTGTACGTAACACTCAATTGAACACTTGCTGTTTTCTTCCAGAATTCAATGGCTGTGTTGTATTTTAAGTTCATCACATACCCCTGTCTGTTTGGCAATTCAGCTAGATTGGTGATATACCAAATGTAGTTTCCGTTCCAGGAAAAGGTATTTCGCCACCACGTGTAAGGTTTGTATGTGATAACTAATTCCTGTCCCAACGTTTTTGTTTCTGATATATTTTTAAACGTAACTGCCGAAGTCCCGTTTTCATAAAACTCTTTGAAACGCGCAATCACACCTTTGTTATGTCGATAATACGCACTTGCCAAAACGGACCATTTCTTTTTATCCATCGAAAATGAAAAGTCATACGAATCAATATATTCGGGCTTCAAATACGGATTTCCTCTTCGCAAATTAAATGGATCAGCGTAGGTTGTAAACGGATTCATGTCCGCCGAACTTGCGCGCGTTATTCGTTTGCTGTAACTCAAGCCGATCTCCGTTTTCTCTGCCAAGGAATAACGAATGTGTGCTGAAGGGAAATAATTGAAATAATCATTAACAATGCGAAGCGTATCTGTCAATAAGTTCGGGATTTGATAAGCTTGTTCCAATCGAATTCCTCCTTGGTATTTCAATTTACCGATTTGCTGACCAAAAATTCCGTAAACACTGTAAATCTGCTCGTCGTAACGGTAATTGAAATTCGCCAAAGTATCCTCAAACCATTCGTTGGTAATACTATCCTGAGTTTCTGAAATTGGATTCACAGCTTGCTTAGCTATGATTGCTTTTGCTCCTGCTTCCATTCGGGCGTTTATTTTTGGAAAGAGATACGTATAATCAAATTGTAGATTCGAAATATTGTTCTTTTCCTTGTTGAATAGTTGTTGATTCAAATCCCTTATATTACTATATGTGGAGTCAGGGTTGTAATAAATGTTTTGATAATACCCTTGAATTGATTCATTTCCAAAAGATTGACTAAAATCAAAGACATAATTTCCACGATCGTCTTTCAAGTCGTGACGAAAATTCAAATTCACATCGTAATTGTGCTGTTGCGTCGGATCATAGGAAATTCTTCTCCATAAATCCGTTGAACTAACTGAGTTCGTATAAACATTGCTCCATAAATCTCCGGTACGATCCCTCCTACCCACATTTCCTGTGGCTGAAAATGCTATTGTATTTCTTCCTTTCAAGAAGAAATCTGCACCCAAACGAAAGGTGTTACCTGCATTTAAATCCGTTCCTGTTCGATTTTGATCCACCATTAAGCTTGATCCTGAATCAAATGTTTGTCGAATGAATGAGGTGTTATTTCTATATCCATCCAAATAACGGTAATTGTATATTCCATAAACATTCACCCAACCATTTCGGTAACTGAGTGAAGCATTTCCTTCTGCGACATTTCCACCTGTTAAGTCTCCAGAACCAAGATTTACAGAAACAGAACCATTTAATCCTTTCAACTTATTCTTTTTCAATACGATATTGATAATTCCAGAAGTTCCATCAGGATTGTATTTCGCTGAAGGATTCGTTACGATTTCGATTCGTTCCACCGAGCCAGCAGGCAGTGCATCCAATAAAGTTTTTCCATTTCCACCTGATAACGAACTTGGACGACCATCAATTAATATGGTTACCGTTCCTTCTCCTCGAAGCATAACGTTTCCATCCTGGTCGACTTCAACCGAAGGCAAGCGATTCAAAATATCGTTGGCAGTTCCCCCTTTAACAGAAAGATCCTCTGCAACGTTGTAGATTTTTTTATCAATTCCAGTTGTAAGCACATCTGATTTACCAACAACTTTGACTCCTTCTAGCGCTACTTCCTTATTTGGGCTCAGTTTAATTGTCCCGGCATTGAATAATTTTGTTGCCGCTGAAAAGGTCACAGGAGAAACAAATTGTGTTTCAAAACTGGTCATACTTATTCTCAGAATGAAGGAACCATATGCCAAGTTTTCCAAATTAAATTTCCCTTCAGAATCCGTATAAACTCCGGCCAAAATGGATGAGTCCTTAGAAGAAAGCAATTTTATAGAAACATATTCCAAAGACTTTTCCGTTTTATCTTGAATTACCCGACCGATAAGTATCCCATCTCCATTTCCCGATTTATTTTGAGCACGAACAAATGAAGAGAAAAACAAGAGAGATAATAGTATGAATTTTATAGTTCGCATTTCAACTGCAAAACTAAGCATTTCAAAGAACTAAAGGCTGCCCCATTTGAGACAGCCTTTAACTTTTTGATTTAATTAAAATTCTTACTCTTGGATAATTGCTAGTTCATTATCTACCTCAGTAACACCTGGTGCATTCCAAGCTAAGCGTGCAGCTTCTTCCTTTTGATAAAGTGATTCAACTGCTCCACGCAGAGTGACTTTATTTCCTTTAACTTTAACCTGAATATTTCGGTCGTCAACCAACCAACTTCTTGATAATGCGTTTTCAATTGCTGTTTGCTCAACTTGATCGGTTGTAGTTGACTTCACCTTGATGTTATTTGAAACTCCTTTAACTCCTATCAAGTTTGCAACACAATTTTTTGCAGCCTCACGTTGGTAGTTCCACTCGACATTTCCTTCAAGAGTAATCCATCCATCCTCCACTTTGACCTGAACATTTTCATTTGGAACAGACCAATTCCATTTTAATGCCGACAAAACCTCATTTGCGATTTCTTCGTCGTTTTTCACCATTGAATTCGGAAATTTGACATCAATGTCCTCGATAATGGCTTTTACACCTACAACACTTTTTGCTGCATTTTCAGCTTCAAGTTTTTTAGTGAAGCTGTTTACGCTTCCGGACAAGGTAATTACACCATTTTTTGCAGTAACTCCAATTTCGGCCGCTTTTAATAATGGCTGCCATTTAATTGCATCCTGCACATCACTCTGTAAATCTTCATTTGATTTCATAAACGTTTATTTTAGGGTTAATAATTGTGATTCAAAATTGATTATTCTATTATTTAATTGTATTACAAATTCTGATTCATCGTTTGTTAATTTCTTATTAAATTACCTTTGAATTACGATTCGCTTAATTTGTTTTTGTCCGTCAACTAGAATATTCAACAAATACGTACCGTTTGTTAATTCCTTAGTATCAAGTTTATAATTGGATAAATTGATTTTTCTCGTGAATATTTCCTGACCAGTAAGATCGAATAGTTCAATTTGTTCAATTGATCTATCTACAGCGGAAATCATTGTATAATCAGCCGTTGGATTCGGATAAATATTCAAATCAATTTTTTCGATTTCACTTATATCAGAAGCTTTATCTACTGTAAATGTAGTGGCCAATGCACAACCCTTAGCATCAGTAATTGTAATAGTATAATTTCCGGGATTTAGACTATCTAAATCTTGAATTTCTAATCCATTTGACCAGTTGTAAAGGTATGGTGGTGTTCCTCCTGTTATAGTAATATCAATTGAACCATCATTCGTCAAATCACCAGAAGCTGGATCAAGGACCGCATTCACTACCAACGGAGCAGTAGGTTGATTTATAGCAAAACTCATGGTTCCCATGCAACCATTTTGATCTGTTACTTCTACAGAGTAGATCCCGGCGGTTAAATCATCAATTGAAGAACCAGATTCTCCATTACTCCATGCATATTCATAAGGGGAAATGCCTCCTAATATATTCAAAGAAATTGCTCCGTTATTACCACCAGAACAAGATACATCATTCTTTGTCGCATTTAAATTCAATAATGCTGGTTCACTCACATATTTTACAATTGTAGCTATACATCCATTAGCATCCTTCACATTAACATTGTAAAAAGTACCTCCTGATAAATTTTCAAAATGTCCAAGACTAACGAATTGATTACCATTCAAACTATACGTATACGGAGCAACACCACCTGAACCATAAACATTAATTTGACCGTTATCCGCACCATGACAAGTAACATTTAAAACTCCAATAATTAAATGTATTGCAGAAGGCTGGGTAATTGAAAATGCTTTAGACGAAATACAATTAGCCGCATCTTTAATCATAACATTATAATAACCGGAAGCCAAGTTGTTAAAGGTGGATGAAGATTGGTATGTAAACCCACCATTCAAACTGTAGGCAAAAAATCCAGCTCCGCCAGAAGCAGAAACGACAACTGTTCCCGTTTGCGCACCATGACAAGAAACATTTGTTACTGCCGTATTTATTAAAAATGCGTTCGGTTGCGTAATTACCTTAGAAACAGTGGCAATACATCCATTGGCATCTTTTATTTGCACGTCATAAGTTCCAGCAAAAAGTCCAGTAAATGTATTTGATGCCTGAAATGAAACACCGTCTTTACTATAAAGTATGGTTCCTGTTCCACCAGAAACACTTGAAATCGTAATTGAACCATCATTTCCGCCATTGCATGAAACATTTTGAGATGTTGATGTAACAATTTCGGGTCCGCCAGCAGATACAATTACACCCGAAACAGTATTCTTACATCCACTTCCATCTTTAATAACAACAAATTTAGTTCCTGCTGAAAGACCAGAAAAAACACCAGAAGATGTGAAAGTTAATCCATCCATACTATATACGTAGCCATTTCCAGATCCACCTGAAGCGACAGCCATAATTGATCCATTGGAACTAGAGCATGTAGCATTTGTGGTATTTACCAAAGCAGTAATTTGCGAAGGATGTCCAACTTGAATTGTATCGATTGTTAAACAACTGTTTCCATCTCTTGTCGAAACAACATATTCTCCTGAAGGTAAATTCTGAAAGTCACTTTGGGTTTGAAAATTAACACCATCTATACTATATGTATATGTCGAAACTCCTCCAGTTGTTGAGGCAACCAACGAACCATTTGCGATCCCAAAACAATTTGCATTTGTAATAGCAATAGTTGAATTTAATATAGTAGGTTGGGAAATTAGCACAGAAATTGTTTTTACACAACTTGTCACATCTCGAATATAAACAGTGTATGTGCCAGCCGTTAAATTTTCAAAAACTGATGCTGATTGATAATTAATTCCATTTAAACTGTAGCTTTGAATTCCTGTACCCCCAGTTGAGCTTACTTGTAACTCACCATCATTTTCACCTGAACAACTAACAGGATAACTAACAGCCGTAGCTTGCAATTCAGGTCCTTGAGTAATAATAACTTGCGAATAACTTTTACAAGTTGCATTATCTTTTACAACACAGATATAAGTACCTGCTGAAAGCCCCGTAAAGTTTCCACTTGGTTGAAAAGTGCTTCCGTTGTTAATACTATATTGTAAATTCCCAACACCACCGGTGGCTGCAAGAGAAATTGAACCATCACTTCCGTTAAAACAACTGACGCTAGTAGAATTTAAAACATTGAGCATTGGTCCAGATTGAGTATTTACAATTACTGTTGTTGACGAAAGACATCCATTCGCATCTTTTACTGTCAACGAATAACTTCCAGCACTTAGACCTGAAAATGTTCCGCTCGTCGTAAATGATCCATTATTCAATTTATACTGTAAAGGCGCAGCACCTCCACTAGCGTTACATGTAAATGAACCATTTGATTGATCGCAGCTAGCATTCGTAGTTTGAATTGCGTTAAATGAAATACCAACCGGTTGTGTAATTGAAAAGATACTCGAGGCAGAGCAGTTTTTCGAATCCAAGACATTGAGGGTATAATTACCTGCGGGAAGATTATTAAAGGAGGTAGACGATTGCCATGCACCACCATTTAAATTGAAGTAATAAGGAGTAGAACCAAATTGAGCTTGACCGGTAATACTTCCATTTGATAAATTAAAACAAGTGACGTTTGACAATCCTGATGTCGAAGCTTGCAATCCGATGGATAGAACTTTGGAGGTCGATTTTGAACATACACCTTCCCAACCTTCAATTTTAGTTGTCAATGTAACCGTGTATGCTCCGCCAGATGTGTAAGCATGACTTGGATTTTCCAGATGTGAAACAGGTGTACCATCTCCAAAATCCCAAGTGTATAAAAAGTTTGCACCAGCATAATTATGTCGAACAATTTTATTAAACATACTATCCTTTGTAAACTGAGAAGAATTTTGAAAATTGATTGAAGAATTGATTGAATAACAATTTGAATTTGTACTAAAGGACGGAACGTTTAAATGGGTTAAATTCGGTAAAATATAAAAGTCACCGTCTTTTCCAAATCCAGACATTGCGCTTGACCAATTTCCTCCTGTTGAGGTTCCTGCGATGGATGCAAAATCCTGACCCAGTCCTTCTGAATTTCCTGTATATTTTAAATCGAAAGAACTTCCGAAGGGATATGTGTCAAGCACACCAACTGCAATTGCAAAATTCGAATTAACATTTACTCCTCCTGGAAAAGTTACATCCATGTAACCATTCATGTTATCAGGATAAGTCCACCATGTGTGATTTACACTTGAAATTGGTGTTGTTGGCCTTCCTCCTATGTCGACTTTATAAATTGTAATCTTCAAAGGCACTCCTGAAAAAGGACCAAAACCTTGATGATTTCCGAAGATTCGCGCACCGTATATTTTACCAGGCGAAGAATAGTGATATGTTTGAGATGCATTTTCCTCAAACCCCAATTTTAGTTGAATGAATCCTGTGGAACTAGTGTTTTTACTTTCCACGAATCCATTCAGATCGTTGGAGCAATATGTTTGCGATTGACCAACAGAGCACCACAAAGTTAAACTTGTGGCAATGAGTGTAATTCTCTTTTTCATTTGTTAGGATTTAGTTAATAATTAATCCTACAAAGTTGAGATCAAGAGATTTGGTTTAACTTACAATTTTAAAATTAGAATTATAAATTTCTCTAATTGATAAAGAAAATTGAATATTAAAAACCGAACACTTTTTATTGGTCTTAACTTATCAATGTCAAAAATCCATGTCCCACGAATTCTTCTCTATTTAAAGCTGTGGCTTCATATTATAAAAATAAGTTCCATCCAGAGCTTCACTCCCATTTGGTGTTTTGCCATACCAACCACCATTCACATCATTAATTGTCACCATTAAATTACCCCACCTAAAAAATTCTAGAGATAAAAGAGGTGAAAAACGGTTAACCTTTTTTAGGCTTTAACACTTTTTAAGTCACCCTCCTCGATTTCCTGGCACTATCGTTTGGTCTTCAAAAGCAGTGCTTTTTCTTCTCGCAGGGAGGAAGAGTTTCCCTCCTTGAGGAGGGATAAAGGGAGGTGATAACCAAAGAAACTAAATTTACCGCATCAAAATCTTCCTCACCGTTACCGTATTATTTTGCGGGTCGATCAAATGCACGAAATACAATCCATTGAAATGGATTAATAATTCACGTGTAAACAATTAGGGTCGGGATTCCACCTACACTTTCGTTTCGGTCGATAAATAATCCCGACCCTAATTGAGAATTTATACATTAACAATGGTTTCAACCATTTATCATTGCAACACAATCTTTCTTACTGTTAACTTATTATTCTTTGATTATCCTCTTAACAGAAATTACCTTCGATTTCTCATCAATTAATTGCACCAAATAAGTTCCTTGTTGCAAAGATGAAATATTAATCGTCTTTCCTGCATTTTCTGTTTTTACAACACGACCTTGCATGTCTCTAATTTCGATTTTATTGAAAACCAAATTCGTTTGAATTTCAAAACTTGATTGCGCTGGATTGGGATACAAGTTGAATTTAATTGGATTCAATTCCTCTAATCCTGCAGTTGAAACAGTTAAAATTGCAATATTTGAAGTATCAGAACAACTACCTGAATTTAGAATACATCGAAATTGTTGGTTGCTGTTCGAAATAGTTGCATTTGAAACAACAAGCGTGTCATTGTTTGCCCCACTGTATTGCCCGGCATTACTTAAATTTTGAAAACCAAAACCTAAATCTGTTTGCCATTGAAAAGAACTTCCTGAATTAGCATTGACAATAAATTGCGCTGAATTTGTTGGGGTAACTGATTGGTTAGTTGGTTGTGCAGCAATTATTGAAGCTGAACAACCATTGTATAAATCAGAAATTTCTTGTTGGGAAAGGGAGCGATTAAATATGGCGATATCGTCAAGTTGACCAATAAATATTTCACCGCTATCTCGACCATTACCAATGTGTAAGTATGACCCAAAATTTGATAAATAAATTGGCCCCGCTATACTGTTTTCAATGCCATCAATATACATTTTACATTGTTGATTTGTACTCGAAATTACAAGATGATACCAAGTATCTAAATTAAGTGAATTCGATTGATAAAGAGTTACTCCAGCATTAGTTGGTGCGATTTGCATGTAATGCACGAATTTATATTGAGACAGTTGTGTAATTAAATAAGTCGGATCTGCAAAACCTGATAGAACATTGTTTCCGACCAAAAATGTGGGATATGATGCATTATTTGAATTTACCCTTACCCATATAGAAATAGTGTAATCGGAACTGAATTGTGAGGATGAGATAACCGTTGTTATTTCACTATTATTAAAGGAATAAGCGCTGTTTAAATTTCCATTCCTATCACTAGTCAATATCGCCCCATTCACCGTTCCATTATTCCCATTTCCACTTTCGTCGTTTGCATTTCCATTGAACGGCCACCAACCCACTAAACCATTTGTTGGAACGTAACTTGGCACTTGCGCCATCACACTCGCAGTTAAACCAAGCCCTACTGCAAAGGCTGTAAACATAATTCTTTTCATTTTAAAATTTGTTTGTTTCACCCGCCCCGCAGTGAGTTTCATACAATAAAAAAGCGTGGGACAGTTGCTTTAGCTTGCAAGAGTGGGAGACGAAGCCCAATTCACAAAGCAAAGCAACGCCCACGCCGTAGCATGAGCGTTTCGCTTTAACTTCCCTGTGAATTAGAAATTTCGTCTTTTCTCTTGCAGGTCGTTTAGCAAACGCTATTTTTTAATAAAATTTTTTCCTCGTTTGGAATGAGCAAATGTAAAGAATATTTTACGAAATTCAAATTTCGGTTGTTTTAAAAATGGCATTGAAATGTTGCATAGGCTATTCGAACTTCGATTGGTTCAATTTCAATTTATTTCAACCATTTCAAGTTGGTTTGTTAACAAGAATTGTATCTTTGAAAGACCAATGAAAAAATAGCAATGGAATTTCAATTCAATCAACCGACAAGAGAAAAATGGAGAGATAAAATTATTTCCGAACTCAAGGAAAATAGCAATCGAATTCATTACAAAAATGACATTGAGGAAATTGAAATAGACATTACTCAAGCGGCTTCAAAATCATTTGAAACAAATGAAAACAGAAATTCAAACGAGTGGAAAAATTGTTTCAGAATCGAAGTCAAAGATGAAGTTGAGGCGAATCAATCTTGCTTAAACGCATTGATGCAAGGCGCTGATAGTTTGTTTTTTGAGATCAATAATTCCAATACCAATTGGAGCAAACTTTTCAAGGATATTCAATTTGAATACATTCAAACACGGATTTCTATTTCAAGTAAAACGGAACGTGAGTCATTTGTAAATTTTGCTACTGAAAACAGAATTGAACAGATCTATTTAGTAATTGATCCACTCGCGGAGGAATTTGATTCTAATGAAAATGCTTCTTTTCTTTTAAACGGGTTTGAACTTCAACAAATTGGAGCAAACACCTGGCAAGAGATCGGAGTAATGCTGTCAACATTCCATGAGCTTTTGATTCATCATTCGAATGCAAAGAAATTTAACTTTCACCTTGGCATTGGTTCAAGTTATTTCTTGGAAATTGCTAAAATAAGAGCGGTAAAATGGCTTGTTACTCATTTGTGCAATCTTTATCAAATTCACCCTGAGGTTCACTTCAGTGCAGAAATCGGATTTAGTAACAAATCACTGAAAGACCCACATACCAATTTACTAAGGCAAACTACGGAAGCAATGGCTGCTATTTCAGGCGGAGTTTCAGAAATAACCATACGACCTTATGACGATTTATCACTCAATGGCTCCAGTGACTTTTCAAAAAGAATGGCTTTGAATATCTCGAATATGCTCAAAGAAGAAAGTTACTTTGATTATGTTAAAGATCCATTAAAAGGAAGTAACATCATCGAGTTATTGACGGAGCAAATTATTTTGAAAGCATGGGATTTTTTAAAGACCTTAGAGAAATTTGAGTCGATTAATGGGACAGATAAAATTGACTTCATTAGACAATCCATTTCTGCAACTCGAAACAAACGAATTCAGAAATTCAATGAAAAGAAATTGGAATTGATTGGAGTAAATTGCTTCTTAAATCCAA
>Ga0315906_10008090_pt1 | contig 12653 bp, 8 predicted proteins | sample LakEriMetagenome_4_FD_203526 | JGI IMG/M metagenome (GOLD analysis project Ga0315906, IMG submission 203526) | Freshwater fungal communities from buoy surface, Lake Erie, Ohio, United States - Buoy 2 MA122 | ecosystem: Environmental > Aquatic > Freshwater > Lake > Lake biofilm | place: USA: Lake...
ATTCTGTTGCATTTGTCGGTACACCCGGGCGCTCGACTGGAACTAAGTGTTTGGTGAGTGCACTTACCTGCGCTCTCAGTTTTTCACAGCCTGTAATGCCTTTAAATCCGCTGAATGCAGCACTGGCGATCCTTTGTCCGAAACTCATCACAATCTCCTTGCGCAATTTTGTTCGTTATTGATTTTTCTTTACCGTCTCCGTCCGCTTATTTTCATTTCGGTCCTCAATGATTTTCATCATGATTCCTTGCGGTTTGCCTGTTCGACGTCGCATTTCATTGACACCATGACCAAAGTTGCCGATGGTTTTCGCGAGCATAAAAGTACGCACTGCAATACCCACCGGACCACCCAATAGAAAAGTGGGTGCGGACAGCATGGCATTCATCCCCAACTGACGGGCAAGATTGCTTTTTTCCGTTGCGGCATAACTATCTAATCGCTTTTGCAGTCTTGAATAGCCGCCCATTTTTTGAATACTTTGATAAGTGGCATTCAATTCCTTGGTGTGCAGTACGCCTTTCTGAATTGCCTCAATAGGGTGTGCAAGATCAATGTTGTCGAGAACCTCTTTGGCTTTTTCTTTCCCGGCTCTTTTCAAATCAGCCTGTTTGTCTTGCTCTGAAGTGCGGTATGAATAATTCACAATTTTTTTCGCACGGCTCATAGACTGAATTTCCGGCACTTCCCATTTGCGGACATCAAAGCCCTTGAAAAATTCCTTCACTGGCAAAGTCTGACGAATTTTTTCGACACGCTTGTCCAATTTCCGGATTTTTGGGGTCAATTTATCGTGTGGGCTGACACTCTCCGGGGGTGGTAATTCTTGATTACTTTTGTGCGTTTCGTACAATTGCTCAAGCTTGTTTTTTCCATATTCGAACACCATGGAACCTAAAACTAAACCGCCGACATATCTGCCTGGTTTGGCTCTTGCAAAATTCTTGAAAAAGCTCGAGGCATTAAACTTGGGCATCTCAAATTTCTGTCTCTTGTTCGACATATCAGCTCTCCTTATTGTCTCTGAATGCGAAGGGGTTCGGTGATAAAGGCGGCCATCTCGCCAGGGCCAGCTCCTGGTGCCAAATGACGCGTCGGGCTGCCTGTCGTGCTGTGATGCTTGTCGTAACCACCGCCCTGTATTAGCGCGAGAGCAGCTCCCTTGCGCTCCCGGCGCGGTGACATTGGGCGCGCAGGTTCCAGCGCGCGAGAGCCACCAATGTCCTTAGCAAGTTGCCGCATATGGGTCATGACGGTTTGTTGCTCATTAGGTGAAAGCGATGCATGAGCCACGGCCAAGCGTTCTTTTGACTCATTTCGATCATCTTCCCAAGTTGTTTTTGCCCGGCTATCTTTCAGGCTGCCCGCATTCTTCGCAGTGCTCGCCAGTACGCCGGGTGCCATTGAGTACAGCGCAGTCGAACCTGCAAGAACACCGATGGCTCTAGCTGACAGTTTGCGGTCGGCAATAATCCGCATTGCATGATCACGCAATAGGTCATGTGCCGCTGACTGCCCGGTTGTATCCACGCCTGAGCCGGAATGACCGGCCACGGCACCATGTGGCCCGCTGAGGATAGTGCGTGCCGTATCCGTTCTGGCGGTGTCACCTGCACGCAACATGGGTTCAACGTTGCTCTCGGGGAATGTAATTCCTGAATGTTGATGCCAATATCCCGAGGGTGTAGTGGGCATACGAGAGTCCGTTAGTGATGCTTGTGTTCGTCGACTTAGTACATCGGTCATATCGGTGACAACAAAGGCCTCGTGGTAGCCGGAGCTCAGTCCATGCTTTGTGGGATTGGAAGCAAATCGAAACCCGCCTTTGGCAATGGCTTTCCTGCTGGTAATGCTGGAAATAATCTTTGGTCTAAATGCACCAGAACGGGCTTGCTCACGCGTCAGTGTTCCATCTTTAACCATTTGATACATAACGACACTGAGAAGCGCTTTCTGCGCATTTTTTGCCTTTACGATCCCTTTTTTTAAGGGGGATAGGGTGTTTTGCGCTTTTTTTGCTTTAAGCTTTGTTGAATGAGGCATGAGGTGTCCAGTCAAATGGTTGTTACGCCATTAGTCCATTGTTGTTCTTGTCCTCGATGATGATTAATTGCGATTTTTTGCCCAATCAGACACCACTTTCATGCGCCTTTTCAAGGAGAGATCCATGAGTTGGTCTGGGTCATTATGCTGTTCTCCTGGCATCAGGAAGTCGGTCTCACGGCGTAAGACTGTGCCGGTACGTTTGCCCTGTATGGCGAGTTTTACGGCCGCATGTTCGTCAGGCTGGTAATGCCCCGAACTCATCAACACCTGTCCATGTGGATTTTGATGATCGGGTTCTATGAATAGTGCAGCAGCAGCAGCGCGCTCCCCGCCGGTGAGAGTACTGTGTTGTGTCCGGCCAACATCGTTATGCGCCAGATCGTTATGTGCCGCCCTTTTTTTTGCAACCCGCAAAATGGGTTGCGGTGCTTGGTCGGCGGCGGCTTCGTTCCGCAATACCACCAGGTTTGATCTGTCCGCTCCCAAGTGTGCCGCGTCAACCCCGCGATGTGCTTGGTGATCGAATGGTGCCAACTGTGACAGACGCTGTTGTGCAGGCAGTATCGTATGGTGGTGATCATCACCTGGATAAATTACGCCCCATTGGCGCGCATTCGCAGGATTGTTATTTGCACCCGGAGGAGCGTCTGGATAGGGGTGCACCGGTTCTTGTCGTTCACCATCGTAGTGATCATGCATATCCAAATGATTCTGCGCTACGAACTGACCACGATATCTTTTGTATCGATAGTACTGTTGTGGATGCCATAGGATCGTACCTAAATGCTTAAGTCCGGTCAGAACTGTTTTTCTTGGTTTTGGCATGGTATTTCCCTCTCAAGTCAATACTGGTTGAACATCGATTACGTGCTAAGCATGCAAGAGAGGCTCACCAATTGCTTCATAAACAATCGCCAGACGCGCCTTGATATCCTGATCGCTAGATGTCCCGAGTGCCAGATACATGAAAGCGTAGTCCATGTCCTCCCGATGGGCATCATGTGCAATTGTCTTGAATCCGGTTTTTTCCAGAATGCGCTGCGAACACAGATTGCGGTGATAGACAGAGGTAAAAACATGGCTGATGCCACATTTGGCTAGATGATGGATCAATAGCTTTACCGCGCAAGCCCCAAACCCTTGTCCACGGTAATCAACACCTATCCAAAAATGGATATGTGCTATGTCGGCAAAGCAGCGTATGCCGAGTGCGCCGATGAACCCATGGTTGCAATGCATGAGGGCATATTCCGCCGCATTCCCTTGGCCTATTGATTCGATGTAGCAATGAACCTGTTCAGGTGACTGCAACTCTGGCAACCCTGCAAGTTTGGCAATTCCTGGATCGCGATATTGATACAGCAGCGTCTCAATATGGAGTTCGTCCAGCATTTCTAACGCGAGATCCCCATCCTTGATTCCGTCCGCCTGATGCCAGCGGTTCGCAATGCGACGCGCCTGCCTTTGTTGCAGCTGATGCAACAACTGTGTTGCGCGCGCGTCATTGGCATCGGCATGCAACAGATGTCGCAGATGACTAATAGCCTCGTCATTGCTGCCGGTGGAGGTGGCGAGTATGGCGCTGACAAAACCGAGATCCCGTGCGTCAAGCGGAACAGGCGTTTCAGCGTCAAGAATGTCGCGAAGCAATGCCCAGTCCTCCAAACTGATGGCGATGTTGATCATGTGCAGCTTTGTTGAGGTGCTGCACTTCGCAGGATGGTTGCGCTCCCAGACACGACGCAGCGTTCTTCGCATTGACCATGAAAGCCGGTCTGTCAGTATCGTCTGACTCTGCTGTAATGCGCCCGATAGCTGCGATAGCAGTTGCGCTACGGCTTCGGGAGCGGTAGCTGCCACGCGAAGTTCATGGATAAGGCGCTCCATCGGCGACAATGCTTGATCGCGATAAAGCATGATTGCGTCGGCAGGATGGGCATCCTCAATGCAATCCTGCATCGCCTGCCACGCAACAGGTTCGAAATGTTCACCGCGACACGCCATGTGTATTGCCAAGTCAGCTGTGCCAACTTCCAGATTACCGGTTAGTGCCCCAGCACTTTGCTGATGCCATGAAAGCGCATGAAAATTCACCAATGGACGCAATGGCGGCTGGCCTGATGCTTGCTGCGCTAATTGCACCGACGGCGTGATTTCCGGTGGCGTCAGTGCGCCTAGACATATTTGCTGAATCGTTCCGACACCTTCGTCAGCCGTGATGAGCAAATATCGTCCTCCGGAAAAATCTGCGAGCGCGTCAATCAGACTTAGTGCCTGCGTGGGAATTTGAATTGCGGCACTGATGACGGCAGCACAATAATGCTCTAACAGTGGAGCCGTAACCGATGACTCTTTGGAAATCTCTACAGCACGCCATTCCAGGTTAGAAGGCTCGCTCAAATCAATGGCGTCGACGATATTAGCTCTGACATGAGGTCTCATCGCGAGGCCAAAGTGCACGCCATACAGCTCCGATGTCATCCGGGATATGCCCGCCCAATTGATAGCAATCATCGGGTTGCGTACACCAAACAGCGGAATTCGACTATCACCAATCAGCACGGGGTGACCTGTCAGCCCCCGCCAGCAGGCAGGTTCCAGCCATCCGCGCTGTACATATGGTCTGAGCGCGGGATCATCAATGGCTTTCGGACGATCACGGGATAGTGAACAGAGGAGATATTTCAGGGGCCAGTCCGCCATGCCATGGGCATACAACTCATCATGCAGGGCTTTCAGCATCAGGCAGGCAAGGCCACTGGACTCGGGCGACCAATCTAGCAAATAGAGTGGCTGCGCGCGATTCAAGCCGCCCTTGTGATCCAAATGATTCCAATACATCACCGCAGCGCGAGCCCATGCAGCCGCCATGCGATACGATGGCTGCAGCGTTTCGTCCTGCCACTTTTTTTTGAGCCACAGATCTGTCATGACCTGATCGTATGTAAGCGTGCTTACATGACCATCCGTAGCAGGCTGCAGGGCCGTCGGGTGGGGGATGGCGTTATCGCTGATATGCATATTGGCTCCCGGCTTCAGTGTTCCTATCCTTGCTGCTCAGGCGTTCGCAAGCCGAGCAACTCAAAAATATTGAGTTGTCCACCCATTTCAATGAATACCTGTCGATAGAGTTCGGAAGTGCTCAAGCGACCCCATTGAACTGCACGCTGTACAAGGTAGGGCGCCGGGCTGTGTGGGTCGGAAATCATCAGCGCCTGGGCAACCATTTCGAGCATGGCATATGCCTGTTCCCTATCTGCGATGAGATCAGGTGCCACTGATAGATCATGGGCGTCGATGTTGCCGTAGTGGGCTAGGGCATCACCGCCAATGCCGGAAGGCGGAATTTTTGGTGCTTCATGAGTTTCTTCATGAACTTCATGAGGTGCTTCGTCCGGTTGTATCGGCACGCCACGTTTGTATAGCTCTGATGCAATGGTGCTTTGTATTTGCTTCAACAGGCCACCCATCCCGGAAACACTGGGGCAGTCATCAGAAAAATAGCGATTGATTGCATGCGTCAGATAAGTCAATGCTTCAATGGCCTGGGCGATTGCACAGTGCTGGGATTGGTGGTGCGCCACGGGCGTCAGTGACATTGCCTTCTGTATTTCAGAAACAGTGACTGATTTGAGATCTTCATTCGCGCCAGGCTTGAGATGCTGATGGCGTTCGGCCAGTTCGCGGTCTGCCCATGTGTACTGTTTTTCCTGATCTGTCGCCGTCAGTGGTACGCGTTTGACAGTTGGCAACAGCTTGCGATTAATCCAGCGCATGATGTTGGCTCTTTGCGCGGTGCTGTCATTGATCTCCTGCGGATGTAGCTCCTTGCCATACCGGCTCAGCAGTTCAGTCATGAGTACGATTGAAGAGGCAATACCACTGAACCCGTGTTGATGAATCTGCGCTTCCAGCAGCCAAGCCGCCAACTGCAGATCTTTCGTAGTGTGGCAAAAGTTGTCTGCAATCAGCATAGAGATGGCATGCCAGTCTGCGTGTTTGTGCGGATGTATCCAGTCTCCTTGCGGTATTGTTGTATCGTCTTCACGGCGTGCATCCCTTAGCGCGGCATGCAGCCCATTACTTTTGGCGCAGACGCCCGTTGGTTTGCTACCGGCAATCGGTGCCAGCAATGTGGCCAGTGAAGTCCCCAAATGCCCCGTAAAGTGACTATCAGCCTTTGCGAACAAGATGGCATATTGATCGTGATTCATGGGCGCGACCTCGGATTCAGTTTATTGATAGACAAGGGGGCTGCCGGCGCTTCGCGCGGGAATACGCTTGGCGCTTGCATCGGGATGGGTGCCGATTTTGTGTCAATGGCAGTGAGGTTTGCAGCGAGATAAAGGACAGTCTGGCTCGCTTGTGGCGTCGTGCCTGTCGGCGCGTCATTGCGTACAACAGGCAGTACAAATTCAAAGTAAAGCCGATTTGCATCCATTGCGTCATTCATCGAAACCAGTCGTGGGCGAAATTTTTCAATCATCCTCAACAACGCCCATTCCCCCTCAATCATGAAGGTGGCGCTAGTGCCATCGATACGCAGATCCTTGGCCGTAGATGATGGTGCTGGGCGCCAGACTGATCGGTCTGCCCAGATGAAATTGATGCTGATGGGTTGTCCAAATGCCCAGTCCGCTGTTGTGGCGTTTGCACCCGGGAAATTGATTGAATTTGGACCAGTGGTCAGACGCCAGTTGACGATCTGCTCGCTGCCTGGAGAAGGCCGCCAAGGATAGGCTTCCGCTTGTGGCTTGGCGGGCAGTACGTGAAACGCCCATGAGGTTCGTATTGGCTGGCTTGCCGGTGCTGTCGCTAGATTGCCACGCAGGAAAGCGGCAACACGATCGAGTTGGGTAATGAAGTCCAGCTGCGCTCTCCAGCGTTCCTGGTCAACATTTGCCAGACTTGCGCGCAGTTGTGCGCGCTGCGCGTCGTAATCGAGGAAAAATGCCTTTACATTTCCTAGTGACGCATCATCTGCATCCAGCGTTGCGAAAGGATACCGTCGTGCCAGATCCTTATTGAATCGATCAGCCAATCTTGTATAGGCCTCAATTGCAATCGCTGATTCGCGATCCGCGCAAACCGCCTTTAACCATAAAATCAAACTTTGTCGGCGTTCCCAAAATAGGTCATTTCCAATGCCAGCCGTCGGTAGCGCACCCAGCTTCGATGTACAGTTCGCGTAGGTGAGGTCGGCCAGCGTTTTGGTGAATAACGCCTCCAGAAGACTCACATGTCCTGCGGGCTCCTTGAACCGTACATAGCTATCCAGTTCATTGATCGTGTTTTTCCAGTAGGGCAGTGTGTAAGTGTTATTGACCTGCACTTCATTCACAGCATCCGTGTTGCCCAAGAATGCCACAAATGGTTCTGCATATCTTTTCAACACTTGGGTGCGAGCCAATTGGCTACTCAAATAATCTGGAATCGTATTGGCAGATGCCAGGTTGAGCAGTGCACCATCGGCAGTACCGGCATCAGGCTGGTACAGCCGACTTTGATCGGCTAAGGCTGAAATGCGCGCAAGTGCTTCTGTGGAGAAGCCGCGCGCGCATTGCCGCACTGTTGCGGCGCTCGCCGTAAACCCACGCAGGACATATAAACCCAGAATCGTATTGAGTGGTTGAAGTGAAATTTTGAAACTCTCACTTTGTTCATGCAATTGCTGATCAGATGCCGATACTGCGCCAATTCCCTGTAGCATTTGCGGCGCGCCGGCTGAGGATTGTGCGGCACGCAGCGCATCATTCATGACCAGCTCCAGTTGTGCGCTGCCGATTCGCTGGTATAGCGGTGTCATCGCAGGAACGGCACCTGTTGGTGACAGGGATTGCGACGTGATGAACGACTGATAATCCGTTGCAAAACTCTGGGCGCGGCCAATGTCAACTGTGCGCCAGCCGGGGGCGGATGGCAAGCAGGCGAACGGTTGGGTATCCTCAATCAGCATGAAGCTTTGCCTGAGTAACGCCATCAGTCCCTGCAACTCCTTTTGCAGCAGTGGGTTCAGGGTTAGCTCAGCGCCCAAGTTGGATGCCAGTGCCCCATAGGGTGATAACTTCATCCCCTTGAGAGTGTCCAGCATCGGCAGATAGCATTGCTCATTGCTGAACATAGGTAGGCCGGATAGCAACGAGGCCGGATATTTTCCGGTGGCAACCAGAGGCTCAAGCGACGTCTTGACTTCCACACTGCTACTGAAGCAGGGATTGCGTATGGGATCCGATGGCAACCATGATTTGTTGACCCAATTGAGCCAGGTCGCAAATAGCGCCGTATTGTTTGCTAATGGCGGGGAAAGGGTGTTGAGATTGCCCAGAAGCGTCTGGCCTTGCCGGATTTCCTTCTCAAGCGCGGCATGCAGGCTCTTTGGTATTTCCTTTAATTGCCGTGCAAACGACTTTCGCATGTCCTTTGGCAGCATAACTTCCCCAGAGTAGCGATAGGTCGCCATTCCTGCCTGTACGGCACTGTTTTTTTGCAGGGCGGTAGATGGGAGGGGGGCGGCGTACAGATATTGACTGAGCCAATTCAGATCACGCAATTTTTGGACTGGTGTGTCTGCAGAAGTTCGACTGGCGAGCCGCTCAAAATGCGACAGCCCAAGTTCCAGTTCATAGACGGCAGAGGCCTGAAGCGCAAGCTTCGCACGAGCCGCCATGTATTCAGAGCTGTGGACTTTTATGCCATCCACGTTGGTGATTTTGGGGGGCAGCGGCAACGCTGCATGCAGCGCGGTGGCTCGCTTCTCAAGTGCACAGGACATTGCGGGAAGCACTGTCTGAGCAATGGCCTTGTCGGAAACGATATCCACTACCTTGTCCGATACTCGCCTATCCACCCACGACAACGGCAGTGCCAAATACACCATCTGGTAATTCAGTGCCGCCGCCTGGGTCAGCGACTCGTCCATCGAATTTTTGCTGATGCATCCTGTGGCCGGATCAACGACGACCTGAAATGTTTGCAACCGTCGCAGTGATTTTTGGAGATCATCGGCCTGACGCCATAACAACGAAGCGGATACACACACCGCAATGGCCACCGTAGCAAGCAAACCAGCAACTGCATACTGCAGCTTGCGAATCGTCTGATCACGCGACCAAATGGACTGTCGTGTCGCTCTGGCCAATCCTTTTTCTGCGAGCACCTTTTGCAGAAACAAATCGTCCACAAAGCTGACATCCTTGCGCGGCTTTTTTGAATTGCTTTCCTTGTTTTCAAGACACCCGGTCAGATAAATACCCCTGCACAGATGTGCCTTGTCCCAAGCTGAATCCGGAAAAACATCGGACAGATATTCACGCAGTGGCGGCAGGAGCTTTTCAAAATGAAGACCATGCTGGAAAAATTCATGGGCATTCTCAATACCAGCACGACCTGCCGCAGCACGAATCATATGAAGATTGAGCCTTTCCCGTATCTCACGCCAAGCAACATCGATCCACTCTGTCGATGAGGAGGGCGACACATCACCCTTTGCGGACCAACCATTGATTTGCGTGTACTTCGTCGCTGGCATGGCCTGCCAGTAGGCAGAAAATCCAGTGATGGCGTCGCATTGACTGAGTACGGCATAAACCGGCAATACCATGCCCGTTTGCTCGCGGAGTTGATTAAGCTGTCGCTTGGCAACGGTGGCCAGCCCCCGCAACTTTTCCGAATCGGCCCGCAGCAGGGTTCTTGCCGAGATGACCAATACCACACCGTCCAGCGGGCGCTCTGGTCGTTGTGTATTAATTTCCTGTATCAGTTCAAGCCATTGTCCATCCTGCGCACTGCCTTGCTGGGATGACGTGAGGCATCCAGCGGGGTCGATCAGTACGCTTCCAGGAAACTGATACCAACTTGTTTGCGATAAGTTTTCGGGCAACTTCCCCAAACTGCTGGTGGGTACATGCCGTTTCAACCAACTCAACGAATTGATCAGGCTACTTTTGCCAGCCTCCAATTCGCCCAGCATAATAATCCATTGTTGATCGTATCGACTGGCATTTGGGGAGAACAGTACTCTGCGCAATAGCTGCAGACGTTGCCGCAAGGACTGGGTTCGCTGCTTTTCAGGCGCCGATGCAGGCGCTGGATTAATCGGGATGCAGATAGGTTTGATGGATGTTTTCGCACGAAACACCAAGACAAGCGCCATGCCACCGAGTAGCAGGGCCAGCGCCGCCGCAGCAAGAAAGCCTGTATTGGTGTATAGCGCAGACATGATTTATCTCAATGCCTGTATTAGCGGTTGCACGATGGACAGCCACAGGATCACCGTTGTGACCGCCAACAGGATGACGCCGTTACGCATGTATCGCCGCCATGAAGAAAAACTGGTCAGGTGCGCGGTATTCGAGGTCGCAAGTGTATGTCCATACGCCTCTGGGAAAAGCCTGTCGTCAAGCATTGCGGCTTGCTCGCCAAAAATAAATTGCCCAAGACGGGAACGCAATGCGCCAATCTCAACCATACCGTTGTCGCCGCGATGCACCCCCTTGAAGCCTAGCTGGGTTGCCATCACAAAGCAGGAAGCCAGATCACGCTCTAACTCATGACGAACAGGAGATGCAAGCAGAGACTTTGCCTTTTCGTGAAACGCGCGTCCCGCAATGCGCGTCCCGAAAATGCGCTGTTCAATCAATGCAGGAAGCCAAGCGTCAGCGTTGCCCCAATCCGCTTCCCAAATGAATATCTCATCTGCGGTGGCCGCCATTACATAGCTGGCATTTTCATATGTGTGAGACTGTGCCTCGGTGCCCTGTTGCCGAATTTTGTTTTTCTGCTCCTGCAACAGCCTTGACAGGCGCGAACTCGCCGCATTGATCGTCGTCGCGATTGGCACAGGCGGTGAACCTGAAATACCAAGATAGTCATTTAGCGTGGTGGCCAGTTGGTGTTCGCGAATACGCGTGACTTCGGCGTGGAAGTCCGCAAAACGGGACAGCATTGATGACGAATGATGTGACAGATGTTCAGCCATGATCCACACTGCGGTATGCGCCACTGTTGGCCTGGTCGTTCATGGAATGACCATGATGAAGACGGCAGAGCAGAATCTGCGTGGGGGGTTGTTCGTTGCTGAATGGGAGCCCTGCGATGACTAGGCGATGGCCTGCTTGGATCAGTGGCTCAAGCTTGCCACCCGCCAGTTCAATGGATTCATTTTCGAGGACAAAAATCGCGCTCATCGGCGAAAGCATGCGCGTCGCAATCTCATCAGCACGCAATAATCTGGGCTTGGCGGTGGCGCGAAGACGTCCGGCATCATCGAGCAGATGCTCACTGGCAATACAGGTACTCTTGAGCCAGCGCTCCAGCGCCTGGCGATCATTGTGATCAAGTCTTTGTTTGCCTTGAAGACGCAGCTCGATTAGGTACTCGCCCGTCAATTCATCCGGTAGCTTTCTGGAGAAGTTGATGCCATTCCTGTCAAATTCCAGAATTTCAAGTTCGGAATCAATGTAGTTGAGCTTGCGTGCAATGAATTCGATGGCGCGATTGAACTGTGCCTCGCAATCTACGTGTCGATAAGGATCCAGTACGGGGGGTATTGGGTTGAGCCCGAAAGCGCACATGACGCCGACCATGGAGGCAAGGTGCTCATAAACGCGGGACGGTTTTGTATCAGGTGTGCTGATGGCCAGTGAAAACCCGGGGAGCGATGCGGCTAAGCGGCGTGCCGCGTCCAGTCTTTGTCTCTGCCCGGGAAATTCCTCATCCCATGCCGGGCCATCATCTGTGCGGTGGCGCGCCATTTCCCGCAGTTTTGCCCATAGCTCAAGATTCAGATCGCGCAGCCGTTCATAGAGCCCATGGCTGCCCAGAAATTCACCTGCCTGCCATTGCAAAACAGGGGGCTGAAATGATTTCAGCTGAATAGCGCGGCTGACGGGATTGCGTGTTACCTCAAGAAGCGGGCATACAACATATTGCGGCGGTATTTTTGAGCCCAGCCACAGCGAAAAACGTGGCCGCAATCGATCAACAGGTACTGTTCCTGTCCCCGTGTTCTCATCTATCGCAATTGCACCAAGCACGGAATCATATCGTCTCAGTGACGCATCTCGTCTCGTGGAGGTGCTGCTTCGTGCCGGCACAACCAGAGACACACGTACGCTGTCGCCCTCATGCGGAAGCGCAGGCGAAACATCAATCTCAAGCCCATTCGTAAATGTGCCGGGAAACACAAACGGCGTGCCATCTGGCATCAATCCTTCCAACTTTAGAAACCGCACCTTGCCTTCAAGCAGCACACTCATGTCCAGCTTCAGTGCAGATACGCCCCAGGCGTCTGCGACCACAGTATTGAGGCGGAAATGCAGCTGCTCATGCCAATACACATCCGCTTGCTGAAAGTGTTGGGGGGTTAGCAACATTCCTTCCGACCATTGAACAAGATCCGGCAGCCCCTCGGACACGGGGGCAGAGCCACCTGGGCTACGCTGGTTGTCGTGGGAATTCGGATTTGGGAAAACTACAGTGGGTTCTGGCATGGTGGTTCCTTGCGCGCAATGTTTGTCATTCACATGAGCGATAGCTGATGGCGTCGGGCTCCAGGCTAATCTGGACACACTGAAAGAGAGTCAGATTTCCCGGGGTCTGACCGGCAA
>Ga0315906_10008092_pt1 | contig 12651 bp, 26 predicted proteins | sample LakEriMetagenome_4_FD_203526 | JGI IMG/M metagenome (GOLD analysis project Ga0315906, IMG submission 203526) | Freshwater fungal communities from buoy surface, Lake Erie, Ohio, United States - Buoy 2 MA122 | ecosystem: Environmental > Aquatic > Freshwater > Lake > Lake biofilm | place: USA...
AACATCGATCCAGAGTATCTCGATCAGATCGACCGGATACTGGAGCGATTCGACCTGCGGCAGAAGACGCTGCGCGAACTCGACCGACGGTCTGCTCTGGCGCAGTTCATCGAGAACCAAAAGGAACTCGGCATTGAGCCGGATCTCCCGGCGCATATCGTCAACGAAGCGCAAGCGGTCAACTACAAAAACCTGACCGTCGAAGAGTTTGCGGGTCTGGTAGACAGTATCCGTCAGATAGAACACTTCGGCAGACTGAAGCGCAAACTGTTACTCGCCAAAGATAAGCGCGAGTTTGATGCCTTGATGGCAGAGATCCGCGAGTCTGTCATCGCAAACGACCGTGGCCGAGTTGCTGACAATCGTACCCGTACGGATCTCGGCAGTATTCTCGTTCGTGCATTCAAAGGATTCACGGCAGCGCATCGCAAGATGGCTAGCATCGTGTATGAGATCGACGGATTCAAAGACGGCGGTCCGCTGTGGGATGCGCTGGTGCGTACTGCGAACGAGCGCGGTAACTGGGAAGCAGACAAGCAAGCCGAACTGACTACACGCCTCGCGCAGTTGCTAAAGGGATTGCCGAAAGAACGCGCATTCAGCAAGGGACAGTTCTTCCCACGTATCGGCGTGAGCCTAAATCAGGAAGCGCGTCTGGCTGTTGCGCTGAACTGGGGCAACGACGGCAACCGTCAACGATTGCTAGATGGTCGCAACTGGACGACAGACGGTGTGCAGCAAGTCCTCGACTCTCTGTCAAAGGAGGAGTGGGATTTTGTGCAGGGCGTGTGGGATACGTTCGAAAGCCTGCGTCCCGAGATTGCACGGGTTGAGCGCAGCCTGATGGGCAAAGAACCTGAGTGGATCGAGGCTGTGCCTATCCAAACAAAGTTCGGCACGTATCGCGGCGGCTATTACCCTGCCGTGTACGATCCTGCTGAGAGCCTGCGTACTGAGCAGATGGCTGCTGAAGAAGAGGCCAAGCGGCAACTGCGTGGTGCGCGTACTGCGGCCACAGTTCGCAGCAACTTTGTGAAGGGTCGCGCTGAGGAAGTGAAGGGTCGTCCGATCTTGCTGACGATGGACGCAACCTTCAACGGCCTAACAGACGTGGTGCATTACCTTGCCTACAAGGAATGGCTGGTCGATGCCAACCGAATCCTTCGCGCTGTTGACGGCACGATCCGTGAGCGTTACGGCGCAGAGATGACACGGCAGTTGCGTACTGCTGTCGAAGCGATTGCAGCGGGTGAGCAGAACAATCCGCATGCACTCGACAAACCGCTGCGTCACATCCGTATCGGATCGATGGTGGCCGGCCTCGGATTTAATATTGTCAACGCCCTTATGCAGCCGCTTGGCTTGTCGCAGTCGATTGTGCGTGTCGGTCCGAAGTACATCGCACAGGGCGTAGCGGCATTCGCAAAGAATCCAGTCAAGTTGGGAACGACGGTGCTGGAGAAGTCTTCGTTCATGCGTAACCGCAAGCGTACGCAGAACCGAGAGTTGAACGATCTGCGAAACAGTTTGCGCGGCAAGACAGAGTCCCGTCAGTTTATTGACGGTGCGATGTTCCTGCCGATGACTGCGATCCAGATGACGGTTGATATCCCGACATGGTGGGGCGCGTACCAGAAGGCGCAGACCGAAGGGTACGACGAAGACACGTCAATCCAGATTGCGGATCAGGCCGTACTAGCATCGCAAGGCGGTGGTCAGATGAAAGATCTGGCTGCAATCCAGCGCGGCTCCGAGTTCGTCAAAATCTTCACGGTGTTCTACGGCTACTTCAACACGGCGTACAACCTTGGCGTCGAGCGAATCCGTGGCACGAACCCGCGCAGCCCCGCACAAGTAGCGCGACTCGCAACAGATCTGCTGCTGATTTACTCGGTTCCTGCCGTATTCGGAATGCTGATTAAAGAAGCATTCAAGATCGGCGACGAGGACGACGACGAAGAGATCGCAAAGAAGTTAGCCGCAGAGCAGGTGTCGTTCTTGTTCGGCACGATGGTCGGCGTACGTGAAGCCGCTGGTGCAGCGCAGATCATGTTCGGTCTGTCGACTTCCGGTGGCCTCGGCTACAACGGTCCTGCTGGCCTGCGCTTCTTCAACGAGTTGAACAAGTTTGCACAGCAAGCGAATCAGGACGAACTCGACCGCGCATTCGTTCGTGCTGGTGTGAACGTGGCAGGTATCGCTCTGCACCTGCCGTCCGCGCAGATCAATCGAACCATCGATGGTGTGATCGCTATGAGCGAGGGTCGCACCCAGAACCCCGTCGCCTTGGTCGGCGGCGCACCACCCCAGTGATTTATAATGCCTCGCAGGCATATCGGAGACTGACATGACCGTATCGAGTACGACTGCAAAGATCCAGTACAGCGGGAACGGAACGACGACCTCGTTCGCTGTGCCGTGGTACTTCTTGGCGAACGGCGACTTGCAGGTCATCCTGCGGTCTTCCGCTGGTGTTGAAACCGTGCAGACGCTTGGCACCAACTACACGGTGACCGGAGCCGGCAGCACGGCTGGCGGCACTGTGTTGATGACCAGCGCACCCGCTACGGGTACGACGCTGACCATCGTACGCAACGTGTCGCTGACGCAAGAGACAGACTTCTTGCCGAACGACCGATTGCCTGCGGAGAGTCTGGAGCAAACCGTCGACAAATTGACGATGATCGTGCAGCAGTTGGACGAGCGCATGGATCGCTCTCTGGTCGCGCCGGTCACCGACTCCGGTACGCTCAGCAACATTCCGAATGCGACGGATCGCGCTGAGAAGTATCTCGGCTTTGATGCGTCTGGTAACCCGACTGTGGCGTCCGGTCCTGCGACTCCGTACGACTCGGTCGACGTGTCCTATGTCCGCGCTGAATCTGGCGCTGTTATCCGTAACGTCCGTGACCGTTTGCGCGATCTCGTGAGCGTCAAAGACTTCGGCGCGACTGGTGACGGATCGACGACCGACACCACCTTCGTGCAGGCTGCAATCAATGCGCTGACTTCTGGCGGCACAATTTACTTTCCGAAGGGAACGTACAAGTGCGGTGCGCTGACGGTCGGCAACGCTAACATCACGCTGATACTCGATGCTGGCGCGGTGCTGAGTTTCCCGACTCTTGGGTCAGGCGTGAAGGCGATCACTGTCAACGCAAACAACTTCGCTATCGAAGGCGGTAAGTTGCAGGGACCGGCTGCGTCCGTGTACATCCCGAACGAGAACGGCATTCACATGATCGGCACCTCAACCTCGGTGCGTAAGTCTGGCCTGCGCTTGGTCGATGTCGAGATCACCCAGTTCGGTGGTCACGGTATCTACGCGCAGTTCGTCGACGACATCCTTCTCGACTCCTGCAAGATCCACTACTGCGGTTACTCGGGCGCGTCGTTCTTATCCTGCAACCACGGCGTCGCCACCAAGAACCAGTTCTTGAATATTACGCCGGGCACGGTCGGAAACATGTACGGCATCACGCTGACGCATGACTCGACTGGCTACAGCAGCGATCCGAATGCGGGTACTAAACTCGCCGCGAATCCGTTCTGCTGGGACTGGTATGTTGGCTACAACTACGCTGCGTACAACGCATGGGAACCGATTGACTGTCACGGTGGATACGAGATCACCATCGACAGCAACAAGGTCTACGCGAGTTACGGCGGCATCGCATGTTCGTCATCGAGCGGTGGCGCTGCTGCCTATGCTGGCGCGAATAACGTCATCACGAACAATGTCGTCGATGCGCGTAATCCGGACGGCTCTGCCTCTGGTTACGAGAACGACAACTACGGCATCAATCTGAATGGCGGTTCAACGCTGAACCACAAGAACGTGGTCTGCAAAGGCAACGTCGTCATCGCTCACGGCATCCTCGGCAACACCAACTCGGGCGCAATCCAAGCGGTGTATGTACAGAATGCTTCTCTGACCGAGAACATTGTGCAGAAGTGGGGCGGCGCTGCGATTGTGGCAACGGCCAGTTCGTCAATGGTGATCGACAGCAATACGTTCCTTGAGATCGGCGGTACGGCTGCTGGTGCAGAGAACGCGATTATGATCGAGACGACGACATCGCTCGGCAATACGTTCACGATTACCAATAACAATATGCAGGCCAACGGTGGCACGGCTGGATTGGTTGGCGTTCGCGCCGAGCAGATCACGACGCTGCCGTACTTTGCTGGCAACGACTTTGCTGCTGCGACATCTTCTGGATACGTTGTCCCGAATGACTTCCTGACAAGCGATCTGGCGTCACCCATCTATCGCGTTACGGTGAATAACGCAGGAGGTGGAGCGGCTGTGAATGTGAACATAGCCGCGCTGTCTCGATACCAAATCGTCCGGATCGACGTTACGTCTAGCAATGCAGCGTCTGAAATTTCAAATTTCACGAATGGTGTATACGGTCAGATCCTTCATATTCACTCGCCTTCTTCGACGGCGTTCGTCTTGAATGCGACTGCAAAGCGACTGTCCGGTGGCACGGCCTTCACGGCAAGCCAATACGACATCATCACGCTGCTACAAACCGGCGACACCTCTGGCGTTGGCGGCGTGTACTGGACGGAGATCAGCCGGTCTGTGAACGCATAAGCCGAGCGATCTCAGCCTTCAGGCTGTTGATCTCGTTTGCTAGGGTGCTGGCCTCCGACCAGAGGCCGCGCATCCTGACATTGGCTAGTGCGTTATCGATGCGCCAGTCACGCTCTTGGCCGTACGCCCACGGTGCGGCCTTGAGTTCTTCTGCCCATGCGCCCGGTGGGCTTTGATTGTCCACTGTCATACTCGACCTCGTCTGTTCCGGGTTCGTACACGAAATGATTGCACTTCCAGTCAGCAGGCCATTCGTGGTGCCAGCAATACAACTGGTTGTTCTCGAAACGGGAATACTTGCAACTGCGGCAGGTCACGGCAAGCCTTCGACACTATAACTTTGCGACGGTGATCGCATTGGGGTGACAGGCTTTTTGATCCAACTAGAGTCTTTCCAGTAAAGCCTGTTATTGGGATACGCAATCCACGGGCCTGCATCAAGTTCGATGACGTGGTGGTTCTTGTGTTGGTCGCTGATCTCTGACCACCCGCCGTTGCACCAATCGACCGTGAACAGATACTTACCGGGTCGCATCACCTTATCGCGCCCAAGCCCTTCGACACGGTGGCCGATCAAGAAGTCGAATTGATGCACGGTGCAATGTCTACTGAACGAATCCCACCAGCAGGCGATATCAAGCGGTATCGGGTCGCAGGGCTTTGAGCAGAGCGCATGGATTGGAATCCTTGCCCACTGCGCTCCGTTATCCAGCATGATCTGAAACATGGGTACTCGGGCTGGCTCAGATCTAAAGCCGAACACAACGCAAGCGCTGAAGTCTCCATGCCCTTCCTGATGATCGTGCAGGAATTCGTTTCGGACAAAAGCCGGTGTATACGGTGTATCTACAAGGAACGTCATATCTTGCCCTCTCGACGCAACTGCGCGATGGTTCGCACCATGCCTTCTAGGTGCGCCAACTTCACGTAGTCTCTGTCGAGATCGGTGTGCGATCTGCGGTCGATGGCGTCGTGGCATGCGCTACACGCCCAACTGCCAATAACGTCGTCTGATTTTAGGGACATTCCAGATACGCCAGACAGCCTGTAATGACAAAGCACAACCGTCTCTGAGTTGTGATTGCAGATCCCTTCAAGACGGACCATGCACCCGCGACCACGGGCTTCTTTGCGTAGGTTCATATGCCGATCAGCGCTGACTGTGGGACGAACCACGCACCCGGCCGTCCGTTGGGGCTGCGCCAGAACCGCTTGTCTGTCGCGTCGTATCCTTCGATCTGGCCACGAACGACGTACTTGCCATTCCGGCCTGTGACCAGAATGTACATACAATCGAGTTTGTCTTCTGGCCGTACGATCAGACACCCGTCGTCGAGTTCTGTGGCGCGTACGTGATATTGCCCGATGTCGGCATCCTTGTAGTTGTTGATCGGCAGGCCAGCGTATAGGTTCAACGCCTTCGCCACGGCCATCTCACCAAGCGCACCTTCGATGTCAATGTTCCAACTGTTCGTCACGCCGGTAGTGTTGCTCAGCCCTCGACGCATGCTGTCGATACGTCGAGCAATCCCGACAATCCCGGCCTGATACATCTCCATCGCAGTCAACTCGACTGGTATGTCTTTCCTACGCATAACTGGGTTCCGGTATGTGTATGCCCATCTCCGCACACCGAGCCTCGATGAATGCGAGATAGTCGCTGAATTCTTGTTTGGTCAGTTTGCTCGACCGACGCAGAGGCTTGTGGCGCTTCTTGCCAAAACCCTCGACGACCTCCCATCCGAAGTGTTCGCCGAGGAAGAAGGTATGCAGGTCCATCGCATTCCAGCCACGGAGAGCCTCTCCGCCGCCCTCTAGGATGCTGGGATATACCACCCCAAAGAGGAACCGATTTTGGGCGTCTGTGCGCTTAGGCTTGAACGCCTCGATGACCACCTTCCAACTGATTGTCGGGTCGAGTTCCCGAACCAAGACCGAGACCGCCGAAGCGATCTGGTCTGGTTGAGTTCCCTTAGGAAATATTCGTTGCATGTAAGGAAAATTCCTTACTCAGAACGGCGGCAGTTCGTCGTCGACAAAGTCTTGGACCGGCACTTGTACCGGCGGCGACTTCGACTTCTGCCCGTCCTTCTGCTCAATCGACAGGCTCATAAAGTTCATCCCTGCCTTCGACTTCTTGATCCACGCCGAAACTCGGTACTCGACGCCCTCGACATTTAGGTCGCCCTTGTAGTCGGGGCGTTTCTCATTCCCCTGCTTGTCGTTTTTGAATAAAGCCCCACGGTTGTTGTTGTCGTACTGCATTACTTCTGCTCCTTTGCCATCTTCAGATAAGCCTTAATTGCGCTGCGCTCCTTCGGCAGCATCGCGTCCGCAACGGCGATGTACAGATCGTGGTCGCTGTTGATCTCTCGGTGTACCTCCAACACGGCCTGCGCGATGACAGGCTCTTCCGCATCGAGATCGAATGCCGTGCGGAACTTGGCGACGAACTGGTCGCGCTTTGCTTCGTCAACTCCCTGTCCGAGATCGCCTCTCGGATCTACCGTTATTCCTTCCACATTACCCTCCGGGCTGTCTTCACCTGAATACACGTACAAGCCGAGACCGAACAACGCGATGCACTTCACGAGGCATCGGACGATAGCGGTGTTGATCGCGAATGCGTCTGGGTTCTTGATCGCTTGGTTGCGGTGATTCATTACCGGCAACACGCAGGTCTTCGAGTGATCTTTGATCGTCACTCGTACTTTCACCATCGCACTCTGGTCGGGCAGGAAACAGGCTGGCATGCCGTTGTACTCGACCGCCTCCCATGTCGCGCTCGGATCAAGTTTCAATACCTCAGCCCACGCCCACGCCCACGACAAGTACGAAAGACCATTCTTCTTTTCGAGATGGTCGTTCACATTGATTCGCAAAAGATCAGACATCAGTTCATGCTCCTGTAGATTTTCATTAGTTCGTCTTCGATGATCGCTCGGAGTTCGGCCAGAGCCGCATCACACTTCGCGATGCGCTCCGCCTCCTCCTGTTGCTGTAGTTCTTCGTCCATCTGTTGCCACCACGACTGGTCGTCGTTACCCCACGGCATTTCATCGCGCATGGCTGGCTACCTCCTCAGCCTGAGTGCAACCACCGTCACCACACGGGTCGAGCGCAGCGGCTAGCAAAAACAAAAGGGCGATCCCGATAAACTGTGGCCAAGGTGATTTCATCGCTGATCCTCCGTAACTGCCTTGACGCCTGCGACGTAACCGTCGTTCTTGCCAAGCACGTATGCGTAGTTGATTGCCTGCACAACGAGCGGGTCGAGTGACTTGTTGTCGATCAACTCCGTGAGCGACTTGGTGATTCGATCCAGTTCGGCGTGATACACGGGGCTGTTCATGCAGCCTCCTGCAAAGCCTTGACAACGGGAATCCAAGCGGCGAACGAATCCGGGTCGCTCTCGACTTGCAGGATGAGATCCATCTGCTCGTCGGGGTTAGCGCGGAAGAACTTGATCTCGCACTCGACGCAGTAATCGTCGCAGACTGGCTCTTCTACTTTGCACTCGCGGCATACGAAGTCGTTCATGTCGTACTCCTGTTTCGTTATGTGTCTATCTTAACGGCGGTGAATTAAGAGTCAAGCAATTTGTGAAGACTTTTCAATGGCTGCAAGCGTGGCCTTGGCACTGGCCTTGATAGATGGGCAAAGATCTGGCCCGAACTTGTGGGCATAAAACTCAGCGTCTGACCACAAGGAATTAAGGTGCGGATCGTCAGTGCTGATGTAAACGTGCGACTTAGTGGTACGAACCTCTTCTGGGGTTGGCAAGCCGCGCTCGTAATGATCCATGTAAAACTTCCAAGGGATGCGGATAAGGCTGTTCATATCAATCTCCTGTGGAGAGGGGCGGCTTATGCCGCCACCTCGTCTGTGGTGTAGCGCACCAGCCGACCATTGCAGTCATGCCATGCGTTGTGGATGAAGGCGCGAACCAGCGTGTCGCCCTCGTAGACATCGACGCGCTGCTGCTGGGTGATGCGCGGGGCCGAGTCAAACGTGACCGGCTGCAAGACTTCGTGGGCGGGGTGTTCGACGTAGGTGTAACGGCTCATGTGATGTCTCCTGTGAGAGGGGCGGGTTTGAAGTCCCCGCCCGTTAGTGATTAGAAGTTGTAGTCGTAAAACTTGACCGGCTCATCAGAGAGTTGGAAGCGGCGACCGTTGGCATCCTTCCAGCCCTGTTTGCCAAGGCGAATGCGAACAACCGGGGCATCCGCGCTGCTGGAGATAATCCAGCGCTGGTCACGCTGATTGACAACCGTGCCGCAGAACCCGCCAGCGACAAAGTCAGGCTTCCAGTTCGGATCGCGCTCGGCATTCATGGCGCGGATCTCGATGGTCTTGTCGCTAATCTTGCGGATGATCTCGAACGGGTTGACGTCGCTGTAACCGATGTGATTGGCGTATTGCATTTTGTTTCTCCTGTTCCAGCACCGTGCTGGCATGGGTGAACATTAACACAAGTTAAGCCCTTGCAACCATCCACCCAGAAAAAATAGGTACATATTTTGCCGTGCATATTCCCTTTGCCTTTTTCTCGTAACGGCGGTTAAGATGCACGGGCTATGGATATCAACATCATTCTCTCGGTCTTCAACGGCCGCAAAAAGGATGTCGCGGATGCGTTCGGGGTTTCGGCTCCGGCTGTCTCGCGATGGGTTCGCCAAGGTGTGGTGCCGCCTGCTCAGGTGATGCGGCTGCAACTAGGCTTCGTAAAACTTCCAGCAGGCTACAGCGTTCGGCATATACGCAAGTTGATGCAAGAGCAGCCCCTGCGTAGTAAGCGGCTGTAATGGACTCTGGAGGGCTTAAACGACAAACCCCCTCTCGGGGGCTTGACGGATCGAGTGGGTCGATCTATTTTGCTCACAGGGTAGGTGAGTGGAGATAGGGTAGTCTAGTGTACTACTACTGTCAAACACTCCCTCCCTCGGCTGTTCTGGTCGGGGAAACTACGCGCAGAACAGACTCAGATTCAGACCGGGGTAGTGGGCCTCTGAACGCGCAGCACATCGTCGAGAAGCGCGAACCACAGCAGGGAAACCTGTGAAAAGTTGTCGACGGCAGGATGGCTCCGACAGTCATAACTGCGTGATGAGGACATAGGCGTATTCCGTCCTTACCACGCAGAATTCACCAACAGTCATAACAATCAAATACAGGATATACACGATGGATATACAGGGTTTAGATCAGGAAGCATGGGAACGGTGGGTAGCCTTCAGGAAGGCGATACGGAAACCGATCAAGCCTGCATCCGAACATGCGATGGCACTGAAACTCGCGAAGTTTGGTAACGATCAGGCTGAGGTGGTCAATCAATCCATCTCCAACCAATGGCAGGGATTGTTCGAACTGAAGAAGTCCAAGACTCCCGGCGAACCCCCACAAAAGACGGACAAGCAGAAGGCTGCTGACGAGGCTCGATTCCAGCATCTGGAGGACTCGAACCTGAAAATGTGGGACGATCTGGTCGAGACGACGATTGGCCAGTTGAGGCTGGCTGACGCATACCTTGCTCGACTATCGCTCAACCGTGGTTCGATTGATTACGCTGACAAACTGCAATTCCTGAAGCATCACGTCGCGGATCTGATCCGCAAGTCAGAACCGAAGAAGGTCGTCGACGACATCCACATTGTCGGCATGGTCCGAGAGTTGTTCGGTGAGCCGGGCTTCCGTCGATTACGCGAGAGAGCGAAAGAACATGCGTGACCAGATCAATCCCGAGCATTATCGAGGGGAAATTGAAACGGTCGACTTCATGAGAGCGAACGCAAAGTCCGAGGAATTTTTTCTTGAATTCTGTAGACTGACCGCTCTTGGCTACATCGCACGATGCGGCAAGAAGCCCGACAACCCTGCCGCGCAGGACGCTGAGAAAGCGATCTGGTGGCTCAAATGGATAGCAGGACATGACCCTCGCAATCGATAAATCACAGGTCGATTTCACGAAGAACGAAGACGACGAGCCGTACCGCAGGATCTGGGCATCAGTGCTGTACCTTGCGATCCGCGACTGCAATCGAGGTGGACACCGAAGAGCAGCGATGCACTGGATTTATTCGCACCACTCTGGTGTCGGTAGTCTGCGCTGGATCTGCGATATGCTGGATCTCGACTACGTCGCTGTGCAGAACATCTGCATGACGCGAGAAGGTCGAACGAAGATTCTAAAACGCAACGCGAGATTGAACCATGCGTATCGTCCTCCCATGGCCACCCTCGATTAATCACTACTGGCGCAACTATCGCGGCCGCACGGTGATCTCGCAGGACGGCAGGCTGTACCGACAAACTGTAGCCTATCGGATACTGGAGCAAGGTATCCCACGCGAGAACCTGAACTGTCGGCTCCAAGTCAGCATCGATGCGTACCCACCAGACAAGCGACGCCGCGATCTCGATAACATCCAGAAGGCGCTGCTCGACGCTATCGTTGCAGCAGACGTGATCGAAGACGACAGCCTAATTGACGCCCTATCAATCCTGAGACATGACGCTGAGGGGGAGGGGAAAGTGATCGTAAGGATTGAGCCATATGCCAAAGAGGTGCAAGGTCTGCGGGGTTGAGTACGTTACCCGGTGCAGGCAAGAACCGTATCACCCAGTGATACAGTTGATCATTCATGAAGAGAAAATAAAAGAACTCATAGAGGTACTGAAACATGGAGTCGACGAAGGAAGAAAGACTGCGAAGTCTCTGGTCCCAAATTCGCAAATTAAATCAAGATCTAAACGCCGTTCACCGCGAAATTCATCGCGTCGAACTTGGGTTGCAGGAACCCTTCGACTTCGGTGAGGATTGGGTGCCACCCTACTTGAGGATCGGGACATGTATACCATTGAGGACGAGGTCACCGTCGCAGAACTGAACTCGATTGATACCATGCTGACGTTGGCCATTACGTGGCATACGATGAGACGCTACGAGAAAGTCTTACGGCGGATCTCAAAGTGGGGTGATGACGAGCCTTCTGTCTGGGCAAGACAAGCCCTGAAAGAGTACGAGATGAGGCTGAACGGATGACAGACGGGATACAACTGGAACCCTGCCGAACCTGCATGGCAAAGGGCTGGATCGAGGACGGCATGGGCGATTGGCTTCGATGCTGGGAGTGCAACCCGGCACCGGCTAAGCCTTCGGCACAGGTGCTGAACTTCAGGCGCGGAGCGAAGGTCAAACCGCCGGTAGACGATCTCCCACCAGCAGCATAGAATCCTGCTATGAAACAAGGACTCTGGTCGAACATCCACGCTAAGCGCGAACGCATCAAGGCCGGAAGTGGCGAGAAGATGCGTCAGCCCGGATCGAAAGGTGCGCCGACAGCGAAAGCATTTCGGGACAGTGTCCGTAAGGAACTGAAACGTGGCGGCTAGACTCGGGGACACAGGTCCGACCGAGGAGGAGCCGATCCAGCGCAACCGGCGCATGCTGGGGCTGGCTGCGGTTACAGCGAGAGTGCAATCGATACGGATGGAGCGAACAGCCCCTCAGCGCACGTTAAGTCCGAGCGCACCGGCTGACCGCCCATTCTACCAAGACCCCGCAAAACCGAATCGGGAGATCGAATGAAGACTCCAGCATGGCAAAGGAAGGAAGGCCAGAATGCAAAGGGTGGTCTCAACGCTAAAGGACGCGCCGCATACAATCGCGAAACTGGCGGGAACCTTAAAGCGCCGGTTAAGTCTGGCGATAACCCACGCCGGGCTTCGTTTCTGGCTCGTATGGGTAACACTGCTGGTCCGATGGAGAAAGACGGTAAGCCGACTCGCCTTGCCCTTGCACTCCGAGCATGGGGTGCCAGCAGCAAAGCCGACGCGAAAGCGAAAGCAGCAGCCATTAGTAAACGAAACAAAGGAAAGTCTTAATACTATGCCGCTAATTAAAGGGACAAGCGCTAAGGCATTCAGCGAAAACGTACGACGCGAGATCCGCGCAGGAAAGCCGCAAAAACAAGCAGTTGCGATTGCTTACTCGGTCAAACGCGAAGCAGCCAAGAAGAAGCGCAAGAAGTAAATGCCAGCCGGAAG
>Ga0315906_10008093_pt1 | contig 12648 bp, 11 predicted proteins | sample LakEriMetagenome_4_FD_203526 | JGI IMG/M metagenome (GOLD analysis project Ga0315906, IMG submission 203526) | Freshwater fungal communities from buoy surface, Lake Erie, Ohio, United States - Buoy 2 MA122 | ecosystem: Environmental > Aquatic > Freshwater > Lake > Lake biofilm | place: USA...
TGGATGGCCGGCTGGTGCGTTCTGCAATAATTCCTGCCAACACTACGGAAACTTCCATCGACCTACTGAAACCTGCTGTGGGATTGCATCAGGTGCGGATGGTTGCAGGAGATGAGGTGAGAAGCGTGAAAGTAATTGTAAGATGATCAATCAGTTTTCAATCGCACAATTTATTTTTATTATACTATTGTAAACTAACGAGCAAGAATCAACAGTATAAAATTCTTAAAAAATTAAATACTTGGCTATTGAGCAGCAGCCAGCCACTTGCTTTTGATCAATGGCTGGCTGCCTACTACTGACCGCTGTTCTAAAAATGGGTCACGCTATAAAGTCAACGAGAAACGCATGACCCAATATGTTTTGAACGTCCTTGAGCATAGCGTGACTACGATAACAGAGCTAATTTCAATCTGCTGTTAATCGGGTGAAAGAAATTGCATATCTTGTCTACCTTGCACAAGCCGCATCACGATGAAGTTTTCGGTCAAAAGCTACATTACGTGTGTCATCAGCTGGATGCTGGCCGATGCATTGTTCGTATTGATCCGGTTTGTCGGACTCGATACCGTTCCTGTTTTCGCCACCTTGGATTACGACTCGTTCAATCACGTGCTCTTTTTTTCTCGCTGCGTGATTACCGGAATTGTAATCGGTTCTATATTTTATTTTGTCAGCCGATCGTTCGAAAAACCGGCTATCCGGAGGCGTCCATATGGCGTTATGATCGCCATTCAGGCTTTAGTCAGCGTATTTTTTGTGCTCATCTTGCTGATCGTACAGCGCGCCAGAGAAATGATACTGTTAGATAAGGAGTTCAGTATTGAATTTTTTGCATCCAGGATTTTCACGGTCAATTTTTTAGTCATTTTGACGTACTATTCCATTGTAAGTTTTTTATTCGTCTTAATCAACCAGATTGACAGGAAGTTCGGTCCGGGAAACCTGCTTAAGCTCATAAAGGGCACCTATTACCATCCGCGTTCTATCGAGCATATCTTCATGTTCCTTGATCTGAAGGATTCGACGGCGCATGCTGAACGGCTTGGTCATCTGGAGTTCGGGAGCCTCATTCAGGACTGCTTCATGGACATGTCGGTCGTGAGCGACTACAGTGCTGAGTTTTATCAATACGTAGGCGACGAATCCATTTCCAGGATATGACAAAAATGGCGATCACTTCCCAACACTAAGAACCAAAATTGATTTTGCAATAGCAAACGGGACACGTGTAATGGATCACTGGGAAGAAGTTGGACAGGGACAAATTTGGACCTTCAATTCTTATTCGGATGTTGGCTTACTTGTTGATAAACTGCTAAGGTTGTAATCTAAGCAGTTCAGAGTTATTGATGATGTTTGTTCGAGGTAATATGTTTCACCTTTTCATCAGCGTGATGCAATACGTATAATTTGATCAACTCATTGAATATCAACACATCACCCCTAAACTGGTTTGATATTTCCTGATCTTCGGGAGCGTTTGTAGACAGGAGGTCAGAAATGACCTCCTTCTTTTTTTCAGACCCTTGTAACGCGATGAAAATCTTGAATAGTATAAGTACCCCTTCACTGAACGGGGTGGTTGCAACTCTTCCTTTTTCCAAAACGAGTTTTTCTGAAAAGATGCAACCAAGAATCTTCTTTTTGGTACGTCCGTCAGCTGTCATGGGGCAGAAAATCTAACGAATCCCACTTTCTATGGATACGAGTTTTGACCTGTTAAAACATCTCACTACACCCCGTTGCAGCTGGAATCGGGAATAGTTATTTTAGAGGTGTTAAAACTCTTAGTTCATTCTTAATCTCTAATCATATACTACATTAAAATCAGATTACTACTTGCTTTGGTCTTGATGACCTTTTCAGTCTTCGGACAAAACATACCCTCTTATGTTCCTACCAATGGACTCGTTGGTTGGTGGCCTTTCAATGGAAACGCCGATGATGAAAGTGGGAATGGGAATAATGGGACGGTCAATGGGGCGACGTTGACGAGTGATCGATTCGGGGGCTCAAATAGCGCGTACAGTTTTGATGGAATTGATAATTACATTAAATTACTGTTTAATCCTGTTAGTAATCCTACTGATTTCACAGTTTCAGTTTGGGTCAAGTCTAATGCTTCGATATCAACAAATCCACAATGTATTTTTTATGATGGAGGACCATCGGAATATCATTTGGATATTGGTGCAAATGGAACCAATGGCTTGTTAGAGGCAGGAATTAAAGGGGGCTCCAATTCATGGTATGGCATATACTATGATATGTTGCCAGAAGTTAATATTTGGCATAATTATATATTAAGCTACTCAAACAATAATGTGGTTAGCTTGTATGTAGATGGACAACTTAATGGCATATCAACAAACACTAGTGGACTATGGGCTTATTCCATAGATGAAACAATCTTTGGAGGTAGACGACTGTTCTCGGGTTTGCCAGAACATCCCTTAGATGGATCAATAGACGACATCGGTATTTGGAACCGCGCCCTCACCCAACAAGAAATCACCAACCTTTATAACGCTTCAACATCCATTCCTATTATCAGTTGTCCAGGCGCGTCTATGCCATTGAATTTGACGAATGGTCTCGTCGGTTGGTGGCCCTTCTGCGGTGATCCAGATGATGAAAGCGGAAACGGAAATAACGGAACGGTGAATGGGGCTACGTTGACGAGTGATCGGTTTGGGAATGGAAATAGTGCGTATGAGTTTGATGGAAACTCTAGTTCAGTCAATATTTCAGATGCAGTAGGTTTAAATAATAATTATATATCTCTTTCAGCATGGTTTCGAACAAGTTCTAATAGCCCAGGATCTATTATCTATAAAACAAATGCTTCTGCAATAAATGAACAATATGCTTGCGTTTTAAATTACCTCACTACCAATAGCGGGGTTAATTGGTCAATAAAAAATGGCGGAAACTGTTCCAACCCAGGTACGGGGTGGCAAACGCTTTTGTTAAACCAATCTATATCAGACAATAATTGGCATAATCTAGTATGCACCTATGATGGAAGCATATCCAAAATTTTCGTTGATGCTGTTCTTCAACTTAGCGATACATTTAATACGTCGGTAATAGATAATTGCGGTGGCGAAATCAATATCGGGAAGGGATATAATTCTACTTATTTTTTTAATGGCCAAATCGACGATATCGGTATCTGGAACCGCGCCCTTGATTCCTCTGAAGTCGCTCAACTCTACAACACGGGTCTCTGCACACAAACCATTGCAGGCAGTTGTGACACACTAATTTTCAACGCTAATATCACGGGTTTCAATCCAGTCACTTACGCCAATCAAGTAAAAGTGTATCCCAATCCCGCATCTGATAATCTCGTGATTGATTGTGGTACTAACTATACAGGTCTGAACGGATATTCCATCCGAATTACGAACCTGTTGGGTCAGACGGTCTATAACAGTCCTGTCACTGCGCAGATTACCAATATCCAACTCACTCCTCCCACATGGGTGAACGGAACGTATGTGGTGCAGTTCGTTCATCCGAATGGAACGGTGGTGGATACGAAGAGAATCATCATCCAATAAAAGTCAATTTTGAAAGTTTGAATAGGGACAGGCCATCAACTTGTCCCTTTTTTCATTTTAAATCAATAAAAGTTGAAATATCTGTTGCAACTTCTGTAAAAAAGGGGAGCGGTGCAGTAGAAGGTTGAAGTGTGCTTCGCACTACTTCACCCCACACTGCACCGCCCTGAAGTGTAAATCGAGCATAGCGAGATTTTCTACTTCAGTGGCGGTATACAAAAACAGAAAGACCCGGTTCTAAAGAGCTGGGTCTTTTTGTTTATAGTAGTACAATACTCGACTATCCTCAAGTACCTTTTCCCGTATAATTAATAAGGGCAACGTGGTGAAGTGTGAAGTGGACAAAGTATACTTCTCTACTTCACCACGGTATACAAAAGCAGAAAGACCCGGTTCTAAAGAGCCGGGTCTTTTTGTTTCATAAAATATTTACAGTCGGTTGTAAATGTTTGGACATAAGGTATTTTGATAGAGAAGGGCCATTTTTGATTGATGGAGCATCCGAAATATGCAGTTTACATACTGTACAGTCTGAAAGATCGTCAGTTTTATATTGGTTATACAACTAATTTTAAACGAAGAATGACGGAACATGCAGAAGGCAAAACGAAAAGCACAGCACCTCGCCGACCTTTCATTCCGCTATTATGTGAATACTATCTTGCCAAAGAAGATGCCATGAGGCGTGAACTTTACTTCAAAACAAGTGCGGGAAAAAGAGTGCTGAGATTAATGCTACAAGAAAGTTTAAAATTAATAGATACTTAATATTTTCATCACTAAAGAAACCATGACATCAATTTCAAAGAAATCTTCTGATACTGCATTAAAAATATTTAATGCTAAAATTGATCCTTATACAAGAGCTTACATAGGGATGATATTCGGTTTTGCATGGGCGCTAAGTTTAAATATCGCCATTAGATATTTCAGTATCGGGATAATGATTGTGAGTATCTTACAGTTGAATGATATACGCAAAGGAGGAAGACTAATTAAAAATCTATCTGCAATTCCGGTTTATATCTTAGACGCAAAAAATGGCATCACCAAACTTGAACCCGGTGAAATTCCTTCAAGTACAATTGACGGTTTTACACTAAAAGGACTCAATGGAGTGTTCAAAGTTTCAGATGGCGTATATGTAAAAATCAATCCTAAAGGCTCCATTAGTTATACTCCCGGACTTGGAAAAATAATTAACCAAAGTATTCGTAGCGGAGGTCTGAAGTCAAAAAATTGGGTAGCAAATCAACAAGATAAACGTTGGCAGGAACTTTTCAATAATTCAATTTGAGACAGTTTTAATTCTGCAATTATTTGTAGTAATACTATTATTTCTAATTCATAATTCCTCTCGATCTATCTTGTCGAACAAATGTTTAAGCTCCGCATATCTGCGAAGTTCTTCTTGAAACTGGTTCGAAAAAAGTCTGGGAAAGGGAGCGGTGAAGCAGAAGGTTGAAGTGTGCTTCGCACTACTTCACCCCACGCTTCACCGTTCTGCAGTGTGAAACGAGTTTACGAAGTTTCTCTACTGCAGGGCGGTATATAAAAACAAAAAGACCTGATTCCGAAAAGAGTCAGGTCTTTTTGTTTTACAGAAAAGCCCTGAAGTCTGACGAAGTCTGTGCTTCAGGGCGGTACTTCGGGGCTGTAATTAATTATATCCGTTTGTAAATATTTGCTGGTAGTATAAATGATTTTTTCTCGTGCATCTCTATCCTGCAATGGAACAGCCGAAGTATGCCGTGTATGTATTGTTCTCGCTGAAGGACCAACAATTTTATATTGGATTTACAAGCAATTTCGAAAGACGGATGTCAGAACATGCTGCGGGTAAAACAATAAGCACTGCACCCAGGCGACCATTTGTCCCCATTATTTGCGAATATTATTTCAGCCGGAAAGATGCTATGCGCCGTGAATTATACTTCAAGACAACTGCCGGGAAAAGAGTGCTGAGATTAATGTTAAAAGATAGTTTAAAATTAACAAATGCTTGCGGTGCAGCAGAACAATAAACTGCGCTTTGCACTACTATATTGCATGCTGCAACACCCCGAAGTATAAATTGTCAAAATTGAATTGGAGGTCTGCCATCACTTTTCTTGCATAGCGTATTAGCAATCTTGGTATTTTATTACCCACTTAATTGCCGGAATAGGATAATTCGAAATCTTGATATACTTTGGTGGTGTTAAAACACTATAAAAGTGAAAAAGAAACCCGCTAAACACACTACCTCCACAATCAATCGCCGTGAATTTATTGCTTCTATTGCCCTGACTACCGGCGCTATCGCATTGGTTGGGTGTAATTTTAATACGCAAAAGGGATCGGAAGGCGAACCGGAAGTACGAAATTTAATACCCCCACGATTAGATACAGCTTATCTCGGCCAACGCATCCATTGTTACAGACCAATGCGTCGCGGTACTCCTAATATGAGCATTGAATCTAAAGGTGATCAATTGATTGTACATAACTATGGACACGGTGGTAGCGGTTGGACCCTTGCCCCCGGCTCCGCCAAGTATGTAGTACAATTGGCCATGGATTCCGAGAAAGGAAAGTCAATTAAGAAAGATGCGCCTGTAGTTGTAATTGGTGCCGGTGTTATGGGGCTTTTCACAGCTTATGAACTTCTTCAGCGTGGATACTCGTCAGTGACGGTGAAGGCGGCTGCATTTGAGAATTTGACATCACACAATGCCGGTGGACTTTTAGCGCCGGTGTCTATGGACAACAACCCTGAACTGCAACATTTGATTGACCGTATCGGTATCGATGCGTATCAATTCTATGCTGAAGTGGCTCAAGGTAAACACAAGGACTTTCCGGCTGGAGCGAAAATCATGCCTGCATATTTTGAAAACAGAAGCGAATCCGGTCTCGAGCCTTACGTTGGCAAAGTAATGCAACCTGCAAAAGATGTAGTCCTGGATTTTGGTAATGGCACTCAACGAAAAATGGTTTCCTATGATGATGGTGTATTCATGGACACGGCCGTGATGATGGAGTCCTTGAAAAATTATCTCAAGGATAAAATTACCTTCGAACAGGGTAAAGTAGAAAATTATACATCCGTCTCTTCTTCTTTGATTTTCGATTGCTCAGGTCTGGGTGCCGGAGCATTGAATGCCGACAAGGACGTCGTTCCGGTTCAAGGACATTTGATCATGCTCCGCGATCAGCTTCCTGCTAATCTTCAATCGATGATTCTGGTTTACTTTTCAAAAGCAAAAACAACATCTAACCAGGAAGTGAAGCGATCATTTTATATCTTCCCTAAACAACTTCCAGGTAGTGCAGCCAATGACATTGGGGTAGTCGGCGGAACATTCATCGAAGGCGCAACCACTGAAACACCAAACAACGAAGAGTTTGAGATTCTCGTGGGCAATGCGCGAAAATTTTACGGAGTATAACAGCACATGTCACCGTTTTTATCTGTTAGCAAATAACGTAACAGCAATTTGTATTGCCGTTGAGAAATGTAATAAAGATGTAGTTCGTTCAATCCAGAAGAGCAGTTTTTGCCGGTAGAGACCATTTTGTCATTTTGATTTTGACAATATTTTTTAGCTTGAGAAAAAGAATCTATCACATTTATTTCAACAGAGTCTTCCTATACCCTATTAAAAACAGCTGATTCTAAAATCGATCCTTTTACCAGTACTGCAATAGGAAATTTATCCGGTTTCGCAATCATATACAGCATAAATTACGCCTTGAGCTATATAGGCTGCGCCGGTGGTAATCCAATATTGCAAAATCATAAATCATTCCGGTAATCTCCAGCCTTTAGATATATTTCAGATGCCTTACATGTTCCTGTCTAATTTATAAACAGGAAAAATTGAGCGAATGATTAATACCTTTCCTCCGAACGCCCGCCAACTATTTATCAATCTTTAATATAAATCACCGGCACCTTATTCTTTATCATTAACTCATTAAAGTACTTTACATCCGTATTCATAATTTGTTTTAAAAGATTGAGCTGATCATCCGCTTTTGAAGAAAGTTGCGCAAAAACTTCATAGCTCTGCCTGGTAGGTTTTGTGCTGCCATACTTCACTATGCTGTATACCCCGGCTAGCTTATCATTGAGCATAATCGGATAATTCAGAATGTCCTGATTGGCCTTTAACTTCGTTTGGTACAAAGCTTCTTCGATCAATGTTATCTTTTTATTGATAGAATCACTTTCAGCAAGCAGCATCTTCCTTAATGATGAATCCGTACCGGCCTTATCAACGGACGCATTGAGCTGACTACGTATACTCCTGATATTTCCAATTGCGCGGTGTACCGCAGTTATTTTGTCGCGAATTTTAATAGCAAGATCAAATTGCTCCTTTAGATCCGCATCCGAAGCGGAAAAATTTCCCGGTTTACGAAGCAGAAAAGTTTGCATCACCGAATCCTTGTCTACCACCATCTTTATATAATATTTTCCGGGAGGTGCTAAAGGCCCCCTCAGCCCGTCATTCCACAATATCATACCATCAAACTTCTCAGCATCAGGGTAACGCATATCCCAACTCAGGGTATTCATCCCGCGCTTTATTTTTAACTTGATGCTGTCCTTTTCCGCATTCGAGTAAAATGATCGGATCACTGTTTTCTCCTGATCAAGGAACTCCATCCTGATAACCATATTACTATCGGGTTTACTCTGCAGATAAAATTTAACTAATAATCCCGGATCAGGATTTTCTCCGGTCTTTTTCTTTTGATTTTTCGAGCTTTCCATAGACCACGTGGTGCGTGGCTGAAAGAGGTGATACTTTTTTTTGGCTATGGATTCATTCCACTGATGTAGCAGAGTAATATCATCCAGTACCCAAAAACTTCTTCCCTGTGTGGCTGCAATAAGATCATAATCCTTTATTGCAAGATCCGTGATCGGAACGATTGGTAAATTAAGCTGCCATTTCTTCCAGCTCTTCCCTTCATCCTTACTTAAGTACAATCCATACTCTGTACCACAATACAATATCCCTTTATGATAAGGATCCGCACGCAGACAACGCGTGAAATCGCCCGGCTGAATACCATTCGTGATTTTTGTCCAGGTTGAACCGTAGTTGCTGGTATAGTAAATGTAAGGAGTGTAATCATCCAGCTTATAACGGGTTCCAACTGCATAAAGTCCGCCTTTGGTATGGGGATCCGGTTCAAGACAATTGAACATCATCCACTCGGGCATGCCCGCCGGTGTAACATTGCTCCAGTTTTTTCCTCCATCTTTTGAAACATGCAATAGACCATCATCGCTCCCGCACCAAAGCAAATCTTTTTCATAGGACGATTCGCAGGCTGCAAAAATGGTTGCGTATACTTCTACACCCGTATTGTCCTTTGTGATAATTCCACCACTGGCCTTTTGTTTGTTCTTATCATCCCGTGTCAGATCAGGTGAAATCTGCTTCCAGGAAATTCCTTCGTCTTCGGTAGAGAATAAAACATTAGCTGCCGCATACAAGCGTTTCTTCTCATGAGGGGAAAAGAATAGTGGGAAGTTCCACTGAAAACGATAACGCGAACTATCGGCACCGCGACCAATATTGGCATCCGGCCATACAGATATATTGCTACTCTCTCCTGTTTTATGATTCAATCGTCCAATAAATCCGTCATAATTTCCACCATAAACAATATCATCATTCAAAGGATCCGCCACAATATGTCCACTTTCAAATCCTGCTGTTGGCTCCCAGTGCTCCTGAGTAATACTTCCTGAAGTAAATGACCGATGCTGAATACGAAGACTTGAATTGTCCTGCTGTGCTCCGTAAATGCGATAAGGAAAATGATTGTCGGTACTCACTCTGTAAAACTGCGCAGTGGGCTGATTATAATAGGTACTCCAATTTTCGCCGCCATCAAAAGTGACCTGAGCACCGCCATCATCCGCAACAATCATCCGCTTATTATTATCCGGATCAATCCATAAGTCGTGATGATCAACATGAGGCGTATGAATTGCTTTAAACGTTTTACCACCATCATTTGAACGATGCAATTCAACATTTAATAAATACACAATATTTTCATCTTTGGTATCTGCATACACGCGGCTGAAGTACCAGGCCCGCTGACGAATTTTACGTTCATCATTTACTCTTGACCAGGTAGTGCCACCATCATCACTCCGCATTAATCCGCCATCAGCGGCTTCTACCATTGCAAATATTCTATCGGTGTTTACAGGAGAAATACTCACTGTAATGATTCCAAGCGGACCCTTTGGCATACCCTCATTCCGGGTGATTTCCATCCAGGTGTTACCACCATCAGTGGTTTTCCAGAGTGAAGAACCACTACCTCCGCTCTCAAGAGAATAAGGGGTTCGCTTTACATTCCAGAACGAAGCATAAAGTACAGAAGGATTTATAGGATCCATAACAAGGTCGGAGGCAGCAACAGAATCACTTACAAACAAAATGCGTTTCCACGTAATGCCCCCGTCGGTAGTTTTATAAATACCGCGCTCATTGTTTTTCCCGAACAAATGACCAAAAGCACAAGCATATACAACATCCGGATTTTTAGGATGGATGCGAATGCGAACAATATGACGTGAATCGGTGAGTCCCAAATTCTTCCAGGAGTTTCCACCATCTATGGATTTCCAGATGCCACGTCCTTCACTCACATTTCCCCGCATAGTTTGCTCGCCTTCACCCACCCAGATAATATCACGGTCAGCATTTGCTACGGCAACAGCACCAATACTGCCGCCAAAATATTTATCAGAAATGTTATTCCAGTTGCTACCGCCATCCGTCGTTTTAAAGACCCCACCACCGGTAGCGCCGAAGTAAAAAGTATTAGTCTCTTTCAATACCCCTGCTACCGCACAGCTTCTTCCACCCCTCGATGGACCAATCGATCGCCACTTATAGGAGGAGTAGAGCAGGGAATCTGCAGTACTGCTATTTTCGGGATCGACTTTTTTCTGTGCATGTAGCGATGTATGGCCCATTAACAGCAATACAAGGAGAATTTTGTTCATATCTGTTTTAAATAACGGGATTAAGATATTGAAAATTTATATTCCTCGATTTCCTGTTTAAGAAGAATCGCCAGGTACAACCCTCAATAATTTTGAATAAATTAGTACCTATGAAACTGACTCGCCTGGCCCTGGTTCTGATTATCTTAATCCACACGTTCTCTTCCGTCCATTCTCAGGATACTTTCTCCATTGTAGCGGTTGATTCGGTTACAGGGGAGGTGGGTAGCGCCGGAGCTTCTTGTGTAGATCTGATTCTTTTTTTTCCAAATTATACTCCCGATTTTCTGGGCGACTTGCTGCCGGGCATTGGCGCAATCAATACTCAGGCTAGTTACAACGCTACCAACCAGGCTAATGCACGCACACGAATGCTAGCCGGAGATACACCAGCACAAATCATCAGCTGGTTAATCGCAAATGATGCACAAAGCAACAGTACGAATCGCCAATATGGAATTACTGCGCTTGTAAATGGATCACCACAAACTGCAGGTTTTACGGGCTCCAACTGCCTAAACTATAAAAATCATGTCACCGGACCCAACTACTGTATTCAGGGTAACATCTTGCTTAATCAGGCTATATTGGATTCCATGGAGGCGCGCTTCCTGAATGAACCGGGTGATCTCGCTTGTAAGTTGATGGCTGCCATGTAAGGTGCAAAAGTGGTAGGTGCCGATACCCGCTGTACCAGCAATGGTACTTCTTCTCTTTTCGCCTTTCTGCAAGTAGCACAACAGAACGATCCCATTGGTAGTCCTTCTCTATTATTTACTGTAAAAACACCAGGCGGAAGTGGAATTGAACCTATTGATTCTTTACAAAATCTTTTTAATGCGGTACAAAACTGCAGTATAACAGGAATGCCTATCCTCACTTCAAAATCGTTGAATATTTACCCGAATCCAGCTACAAATGCTGTCACAATCAGCGGCAAGGATGCAGCCGATTTGATATCTTTCCAACTCTATGACATGAAAGGTCGTCTTCTTCGATCCGAACGAATTTCGGAGCTACCGTTGGTATTGGATCTGCAATCATTTAAAGAGGGTATTTATATGTTGGAACTTTCTGGCCCCTCTCAACCAACGTACCACAAAATCATTAAGGAATAATTCCGGATTTGCAGAAAAATTAATTCAACGGAAGGCAGATTTTTTCATTCATCAATTCACCTTCCAATTGCAGTTGGGTGTTATGCCATAGGGATGAAATCCCGGCTGATGATTTGTATGTTGTGTATAATATATCCTCCATACGACCTCTGCATCGCATCGGCAAAGATCCCTTCAGGATCTGAGTGATAGCATCAATAACCCAGGATTGCATCCCGGGTTATTGGTAAAAACCCATTCAGGGTTTTTTTTATTGAAGGAGATTGTTGTTAGGGCTATCACGCATACTCAAGAATCCTGATAGGGGTTCTTTTCAATAACCCCCGATACAATCGGGGGTTGCCAAGACCCAACAGCCGGACGCTGAAAGCGTCCTTCAGCCACAGGGATGAAATCACGGCTGCAACATACAACCACTAAGTACTCAACTACAACCAGAATCCTGAAGGGATTCTTATTTGTAACCCCCGATACAATCGGGGGTTACAAAGACCCACCAGCCGGACGCTGAAAGTGTCCTTCGGCCACAGGGATGAAATCCCGGCTGTGATATGCAACCACTAAGTACTCAACTACAACCAGAATCCTGAAGGGATTCTTATTTGCAACCCCCGATACAATCGGGGGTTGCCAAGACCCAACAGCCGGACGCTGAAAGCGTCCTTCAGCCACAGGGATGAAATCACGGCTGCAACATACAACCACTAAGTACTCAACTACAACCAGAATCCTGAAGGGATTATTATTTGTAACCCCCGATACAATCGGGGGTTACAAAGACCCACCAACCGGACACTGAAAGTGTCCTTCGGCCATAGGGATGAAATCACGGCTGCAACATACAACCACTAAGTACTCAACTACAACCAGAATCCTGAAGGGATTCTTATTTGTAACCCCCGATACAATCGGGGGTTACAAAGACCCACCAGCC
>Ga0315906_10008094_pt1 | contig 12648 bp, 6 predicted proteins | sample LakEriMetagenome_4_FD_203526 | JGI IMG/M metagenome (GOLD analysis project Ga0315906, IMG submission 203526) | Freshwater fungal communities from buoy surface, Lake Erie, Ohio, United States - Buoy 2 MA122 | ecosystem: Environmental > Aquatic > Freshwater > Lake > Lake biofilm | place: USA: Lake...
AGACCGCCGCTGATGTGGGTCTGGAGGTGTTTGCGCTGGCCGAGGAGATCCGCGAGACGAAGAAGTTGCTGGCCGAGCTCCTGGCCCGCAAGAAGGGTCTGTTCCGGGCCTGACCTGCCTGGTGACGGTGAAGACACAGGCGCCATGGCGACAGACAAGAGACTTCAGAAGTACCGGGAGCTCGAGCAATCCCGGATCGCCGGGAAGCCTGTGCGCGTTCGGGTCTCCGAGGCAAATTCCGGAGGGCTGGTGGTGCACGTCACCGACCACCGCGGAGCGAGGGCATTTCTTCCGGGGTCGCACGCGGGTCTGGAGCGCGTCGCTGATCTCGGTTCGATGGTCGGCGAGGAGTTTGAAGTTCTGGTGGAGTCCTGCGACGTGGAAAAAGGCAGGGCGGTTGTCTCCCGGCGGCGGTTGCTCCTTGCCCGCCGGGAGGAGTTGATGTCTCGGGCCTTTTCTCGGGTGAGGATGGGTGACGTCCTTGACGGGACGGTTACATCCGTCTCCGAGCGGGGCATCTTCGTGGATGCCGGGGATCTGCACGGAATCGTCGTCCGATACGGAATGTCATGGGAGCTCGAAAAGAAGGCGGAAGAGGCAAGGTCGTTGGGGGATGCGGTGAAGGCCCGGATAGTGCGCGTGGACAATGCCAAGCAGCAGGTCGCCTTTGACATCCGGGAAACCGATCCGGACCCGTGGATCGAGCACGCGCGAACTCATCACGTGGGAGAGCTCGTGTTCGGGCGAGTGGTCGCAGTTCACCCGCACTGTGCATATTTCGAGATATCCCCGGGTGTCTACGGTTTCGCCCATGTGCGCGAGCTGACCGAGGCGGTTGTGAAAGGAGCGAGCGATGTCGTCAGCCCGGGTGACGAGATGTGGCTGAAGATCTGCGGACACGACCCGAGGGCGAGATACGAGAGGATTGCAATGCGGATGTTCAACACACGGCGTTCGGATTCAACGCGGCGGCGAAGCGCGTTCAGCCACGTCAATGCTGATGGCCACCCCAAGTGGGGATACGGAAGCCATGCAGACGCAGATCTCAGGGTTGACGAACTTGTATCGGATGGGTACCGGGGGGCTCCCTTGTACAGCTACTTGTGCGACACGTGCGGAATGTGGCATTTCGGGGCTGTAACCCCTGAATTCTGGACGCTCAGCAAGGTGAGGGCGGAGACCGAGGGTGGTGAACTTGCCGTCGAATGGAGAGGGAAGTTCTAGTTGCTCACGGGAGAATCGGGCCTGCGTCCGGGGACGCACGGTGCCCGGACAAGCCGGCATGTGCCGGGCACGACACCGTCAATTTGACGTCTGATACGGTGCGAATTGGTCCTATGGCATCCACTGATTTTGTCCTGGAGCGAAGGGGGGCGTCATGGCAAGTCATGAATGGCTGAACAAGGTGGATGCCACCTGGTCACCCACTCGATCCGGTGACCCTGTGGCTCCAGGTCGTAACTCGGGCACCGGGCTGGGAGACGTTCTCCCCTGGGACGAGTTCAACGTGCGCAGGAGGGAATTGGTCACTCGTCTCGGCTCCGGTGGTGGCACATACCATCCGACCGACATTGCCGGGCTCCCTCCCGAGACCCCGTCGCCCGACAGTTGCGCCTACTACCTGTCGTTTCGCTTCGGCGCGCGATGGGGGATCTACGTCGGGCTGGAGTGCTGGTTCGACATCGCCAAGTACCTGCACAGGAACGGTGTGGGTGCTTCGGTGGCCGTGGATGAGGCCTTCGAGATGCTGTTCCGCCACGAGAGTTTTCACTTCGAGGTGGACAGGCAAGTTCTACTGCTGGAACGGGCAGTCGGGCAGTCGACTGCCAAATTTGTCGATCATTGGCTGCCCCACCTTCGCACCAACAATCCGTGTTATCTCGAGGAGGCCCTTGCCAACGCCCATGCATTCAAGTACGCCGGGAAGGCGGCAAGAAAATCAACATCGGATGACCCCAGGCGCGTCAAGTTGCTGCTCGCCGCATGGATGAGACGGCAACCGCCCGGGTACCGCGACTTCCACAAGTTCGCCACCAAGAAGGTCCAGGTTCTCGCGTCGTCACAGCACCTGTCCGCAATCATGGGAGTGCACAGGAACGACAGCTCGTACGTGCATGGGCTGGGGGACATTCTTGACAGGAGAGACAAGGCGAACAAGCCCCAGGACATGTTCAGGTTGACGTTGGATCTCGAGGACGGAGTTGAGCTCCCCCTCAACATTCATCTCTTTTGAACTGCTCCCGGCACCATTTTCAGCGCCACGGAGGCAAGGTCAGGTCGAAGGGTAGAGGTCCTCGTCAGCCTGTCGCACGGCACCGGCCGCGACGGCAGCCGACACGGCAGTCTCGAGATTTGTGGCAATCAACCTCGCGAGCTTTTGAAACCCGAAAAACGCCGCCACAGTCCGCACCGCGTCGACGCGCCTGATCGGAGGGTCCTTCGAGACCAGGTCGACGAGCGCGTTGGTGTACTCGGCCACCGAGATCTCGTGGCTTTTGCGATCGGCCTCGCCACTCGAGGTTCGGTAGTGGCCCCAGGTGGCGGGGTCCTGGTCCGCGTGCCAGACGAAGCGTCCGATTGCGTCGTTCGTGATCTGGGCCTTCGGGACGAACGACAGCACCTGTGCCACGCGCTCAGGCGAGATTCGCCCGAAGTTCAGGCAACGGCACACGATCTTGCCTAGGCGCTCGGCCTCCACGGGGGCTTCGGCATGGAGCACCTGGTTGATGAGGGCCACCAAATCTGTACGAGCCTGCGGCTCGTGCCCTGCCCTGTCGAGCAAGTCCATCGGACCCGCGTCGAACTCCCGAAACGCGACGAACCGGAATGCCGGGCCGTCCTCTGGTTTGGGTGCTGAAGGAACTTGGACATCTGTGGCTACCGGCGGGTTGGGTGCCCTGGTCGACAACGGTGCAGGCGGGTCTACTTCGACGGGGACGTCGGGTGACGGCTCCTCGAACTCCTCCGGTTCGTCGTCGCCGTTGAAGAAATCGTCGATGTCGGAAAGGATGCCTTCCTTGTCGTCCCGCCAGGACGGCAGCCACACCCGCATCACCTTCCTCCAGCCGAGTCCCGGCAGGACCTGGCGCGGGAGGAGCTCGCGCTGGTAGGCGGAACCCCGCCGCGCCCAGCACGGATCGTCCACCATCACGGCCAGCTCCCAGATTTCCGAGCCGGGGCGTCTCACGGCGATGTCCACTCGCAGCGACGACAACCCGAGTTGGGTGTGCGTCTCGTAGCCGTGGTCGCGGATCTCCTCTGCGATTCGGTTGATGTGACGGCTGCGCGGCACGGAGATCCCCACGTCGCCGACCTTGTTCGCACCGTTGTGCGCCAGATGCAGGAACCGCTGCACCATCTGTGCCTCAGCCGAGAGCGTCCGGCCGGTCGCGTTCATTTCGTGGGGGAGGAAGGATGCGAAGACGATCATCTCGCGCTGGGCCCTGGTGACCGCCACGTTCAGTCTGCGCTCGCCTCCCCCCTGAGTCACCGGTCCGAAGTTGACGGGGAACTTCTTCCCCGTCGGGTCCTTCGAGAAGGCAACCGAGAAGATGACAGTCTCTGCTTCGTCACCCTGGACGCTTTCCAGGTTGCGGATTTTCAGTCTGGCCGGGCGTTTCTTGGTCCCCGCGTCGTCGTCAGCCGGGATCTCCTTGGTGACCCTCTCGTACATCTCGTCGTCCGCATCGCGGAGCATTTCCTCGATCAGGGTCTTCTGCTGCGAGTTGAAGGTGACAACGATGATCGATTCGCACTTTCCCTCCGGATCCTTTTCCAGTCTTCGGATTCGGGCCGGGTCCCGCAGATACCTGAGGACCAGCTCGACCACCTGGGTTGCCTCCGCGATGTTCGTCCGCAGGGCCGGGACTTTGCCGCCGGAATTCGGCATGATGTGCGCTGGTGCCTGACGTGACCGCTCGAACTGGCCGTCCGTGACGTGGACATACCGGAGTGCATCGGAGCCGATGCCTTTGGTGGAGGGGAAGGTAAGCATCGGTTCGTCGTAGATGTTGGAGTTGCTGAACGAAATGAGCACCTCGTCGCGGCTCCGATAGTGGCAGAGGAGCTGCATGTGGGGGAAGTTGCACGAGAAGTACTCGGAAAGAATGCTTTCTGCATCACGTGCCGCGTGCGGAGCATCCGCCGGGTCCTCGTCACCGAGGAACTCGTCCTCGCCCAATTCCTCGGTTCTGGATTCGGCCTCCTCGACCTCCTCGTCTGGGTCGTACGCGCCGGTGTTGGAGGAGAACGCGCTCGAGGGTGGCATCTGCTGGCGGTCGCCCACGACGATTCCTGCCTTGCCCCTGCCGAGAGCACCGACTGCGTGGGATGTCCGCACCTGGGATGCCTCGTCGAACACCACCAGATCGAAGTTGATTGCCGTCACGGGCACCAGCGCCGCGACGGAATCGGGGCTCATCAGGAAACAGGGCATGGCATCTGCAAGTGCCGAGCCGTACTTGGTGATGAGGTCGCGGATCGGCGTCCTCTCGCCTTTTCCCGGCCTGAGACCCTGGAGAAGTCCCGCCGTGGCACCCACCTGGGTGCCCGCCACGTTCTGTTTGGACTGGATGCGGCGGTTGATGAGTCCGGGTATCCGAGTGGTCAGCAACGTCATTGCGTCCTTCGACGCCCTCTCGAAGGCGACGATGCGCTGTTCGTGGCGCTTGCGGTCGAAACGGTCGAGCCCACCCTCCGTGAAGAGGGAATTGAATGCGGACTGGAGGGCGGAGCGCCTTGCAATCGACGCGAAGCTGTCGATGTGAACTTCGCCCGAAAGGATGAGGTTCTTCTTGTCCCCCAGCCCGACTCCGTCGAGGCGGGCGGTGGCTTCAACAAGCGACAGCCACCTGGTCAGCTCGAGGTATTTGTGGCTGACACCGCCATCGGCGAGAAGCAGGGGAACGTCCTCCCTGATCGCGGCACTGACGGGTCGTCCATTCAACCAACGCGCCATTCCCTCGGAGTTCACGGAGAAGGCACGCACGAACTCAGTCCAGGAAGCCCCGAAAGTCTCGAGCGAGCCCGCCAGAACTGCATCGGCTCCGTCGAGAGTCGCCTTGAGGTCGGGGAGAAGCGCCGGGTCGGGCAGCTGGTCGACAAGTCTCACCAGCGCGTCCCGCAGATCCGACATCTCCTTGACGTCCGCCGCATCCCAGACGTTGAACTGCCTCGTGTACCCGGGGAGAGCCTCGAGAAGCCTGGCCCCGGACAGATCGAGAACTCTTTCCCGGACCGCCAGCCACGCCCTGACTGCGGGCACGAGCAGATGGTCCCTGTTGGTGCCGTCCGCACCGCGCGCGAGCACGTCTGCGCCGAGGAGTCCCTTCAGCCGCGCGACGGCGTTGGAGCGGACCTCTCCCCGGACCAGGTCGAGATCCGCGGCGTTCCACGGGGAGAACGCAACTGGCTGAGAGTCGGGCAACAACCGCGAGATCAGCGCCCGGCATTCGTCGACCAGCGGGGCGAGTTCAATCAGTTTCCGGACGTGCTCGATGAAGTCGTCATCTGAGTCGGGCGCCAGACCGTCCGGCATGGCCCCGCGCAGGTCGAGCACCAGCCGCGAACGGACGGAGGCCTCCAGCGCCGAGATGGAATCCGGATCCCACGGGCGGAAACCAGATGCCGCTCCGGACACCAGGGTTGATTCGGCATCGAGCGCAATGTGTTGCGCTTCGTCCGCAAGTCCCAGCATCTCGGTGAGCGAGAGCACCAACAAGTCGTTGTTCTCCGTGACGGCATCCGGGCCCAGAAGTTCCCTCAGTTCCCTGAACCTGGTGCGGCGTGAGAGGGCTCCCGCCCCGGTGGCCTGGCCAAGGGCAAACTTGACGTTCACCAGATCGACCCGGCCGAGCAGTTCGGTTCGGATGTTGGCGGAGTGGAGTCTCGCACCCGCCACGAGAGCCCGTGACCGCTTGACGATGTCCGCGAGCCGTGCCCTGGACTCGGGGTCGTCGAGAGCCGCGAGAGCCAGAGTCACCGGGCTCCGGTCGGTGGCATCGAGGAGCCGGGTGGAGATCCTCCCGCGGATCGGGTCGAACCCGTTCACGAGCGAGGACCACTTGGTTTCGAGTGAGACCAAGTCGGGTAGGAGATCGACTTTCTCGATTTCTGCGACCGCCTCACCGATCTCGGCGAGATTGTCGCGACCCAGCACCGCGGCGGAGATAGTTGCCGAGTGAGGAGCGACAATCTCTGCCACTTCACGGCACGCCTCGAGAAACGAGTCGAACAAGGACCCATCTGTGCCACCGTTGGCCGCCGCCGGGACGAGCATCTCGAGGAAGCGCGACGAAGGGAGCAATCCGGCCGCTTTGTACCGGGTGGCCTCCACCGGTATGTGGAGTCCTCCCGGGCCGAACCTGTCGATCAACCCGGCCACTTGGTCACCCGCCCCGGGGGAGCCGAGCGACCCGGCGATCCGCTGGAGGATTTCAGTGATTTCCGAGAACGAAGTCTCGCCAATCGTGCAACCTGATGCCATTCGCCACCGGTGGCTAGAGGGGTCGTTGACGAGGTCCATCTGCGCGTCGATTCCGACGCAGGTGGCGAGAAGGGCGGGCCATTTCTCCTCGAATTCCCGCACGAAATCGTCGGGAAGATTGAATTCAGAACCCGGCCCGAGTTCGAGCAACTGCTCGTTGGCCGCCCATGCCGTGACACCGCTCAGCTGGACGTCATGAAGAGCCGTGCGGTACCGCTCGAGCGCCGCCTCTTCGTTTCCCAGCCGGTGCATGATCTCGGACCATGTGTGGTCCTGGGGATCGACCTGCTCGTTCAGGGCGACCACCAGCGCATCGGAGATCTTCTTGCGCATCTTCGCGTCCGAGTCTCCCTTGGCGTGAAGGTTGAGGCAGTACTTGCCGAGGCCGGCGTCATCAAGGCGAGTGATGACGGCCTCGAGCGCGGTTTGTTTCTCGGCTACGAACAGGACCTTCTTGTTGTGGGCGATGCACGACGCGAGGAGGTTCGCAATTGTCTGGGATTTTCCGGTGCCCGGGGGTCCCTCCAGCCGGAATGACTTGCCGTCGAGCGCCCATTGGACTGCCTGGCGCTGGGAGTCGTCGGCGGCGATCGGGAGATACGGCTCCAGCCGCGGCTGGGGGGTCTCCGGGTTGCCCGCGTAGTCGTTGCGTGACGTCATCATGAGATGGCGTGCGACGGGGCTCTGGCTGGCCATGTCCTTCCACGAATCCTTGAAGTCCTTCCACAGCCTGAAGGTGGAGTAGTCGAACACCCCGAGAAAAACGCGGGACTCCACCGCGAAGTTCGTGCGGTGGGCCTGTTGGAGCCGCGCCTTGACCGCCTTCAGGAGGTTGTCAATGTCGATGCCTTTGGCATCTATTGGTGGGTTGACCAGCTCGTTGATCGAGAGGTTGTACGGCGGGCGTCTGAGTTTCTCGTAGAGCGGGTAGTTCGGTGTCGGTTCACCGTTCGGGTCGAGCCGGACAGTGAACGGGCTGCCCTTGCCCCCTTCGAGAATCACGGGGTACAGGTACAGAGGGGCGCACCATTCGGTTTTTGCGTTTCCGCCTCTGCCCGAGGTGCTCTCCGTCCAAGAGACTGAGCCGATGGCCAGGTACATGGAGTTGTTCCCGGTCATCAACATCGCCTCGGCGGCCTTGTTGTCGACCTTCTTCAGCTGCTTGGACAAGGCGGCCCTGAGTCGTTCGAGTTGCGACCCGACGTGTATGCGGGAGAGCTCAGCATCGGATGCGGGGAGTTTTTCCGGATGACGCCGGTGGTCCTCGATCTCCTCTCTCGCCGGACCACGGAATTTGTCGGGGATCATGTCCCCTGGCTCGCCCCTGACGAGCTTCACCCATTCCTGCGCATCCCGGATCACGGGGTTCAGCATGTGATGCCCCGGGTAGACCAATTTCAGGTTCTGCGTGATCCAGGTCCTGAACTTGCCGTCACTCGCACCTTCGTGGAGCCATTCCCCAGGCAAGCTGGCGGGACTGGTGATTTCCAGACGTTTCTTCGGGGTGTACAGGAGATCGTCGAGCGCAGCGAGCAACTCCGGCGGGACGGTGAATTCGAGTCCCGACTTCGGGTTCACCCGGAGCAACGGATTTTTTGCGCTGAGGTCCAGGAGTGATGCCATCCATTGGCGAACCCGGGGCGGGCGTGCCCGGTCCTCTGCCGTGACGTCGATGTCATCCAGGTCGACGTCTTCCACCCCGCCGATCGTCCAACCGTCTCCTTCTCTTTCCTCGAGGTCGTCCTCGAAAGGACCGGTCGTCGTGGTTCCACCGGTTGGCGGAGGTTCAGCTCCGTTGAGGGAAGGCGGGGGCGTGATGCCGGCCCGACGGGCGTTGGAGACGAACACCACCGCCTCGATGCACGGGATGCCGACGTCAGAGAAGATGTTCTGGTGCTGGCACGCCTCGTGGAACTTCTGCGGTGCACCGCGGCCCGTGGTGGTCGTCTCCACCGGCTGGATCTGGTGTCCCTCGAGGAGCCACAGAATCTGGGCCGCATCCTCGGTGGTCAGTGTTGACCCTGCCCCCTGCCGGACCTTGGTCACTGCACCCTGCCCAAACGGTATGAATGTCGGGGACAAGTGCTCGCCAGTCAGATATCCGACAAATGCGTGCCCGCCCATTCCGGGGTAGCTCACGATGAAGATGACGGGCTCCAGACCTGCCTGTGCGAGACAGGATGCCATCAGCATCGTCGTGTCCAGGCATGTCCCCGCGCCCTCGGCCTTGATCTGCGAGGGCGTGCGGACGCGTTGGATGCCGTCGAGAAAGCTGCCAGGTGGATCCGAGTAGGCGTACGGTTCGTCCGACATCGCCTCATAGATCGCCTTTGCAATCTGGTAGGCGCGTGAACGTTCCTCAAGTGGCCGCGGATCATCTGCTTGAGAAATTTCGCTCTGGTAGCCCTCCGTGTCGGGTCTCCCCGTGTCACGCTCGAGCACGGCTCTCGCTTTGGTGAGAATCTCGGCAACATACGGGTCGCTGGGCAACACGAACGCCGCGAGTGTTTCTGCCCTGTTGCCGTCCCACATCCAAGCGTTCGCCGGCAGAAGAGTCAGGGACCGGGATTCCGAGGCGACGGTCTCACGCGTCTCCGCATCGAGAATCTCGACCAGAATCGTGCCCTCCATGTGCTCGTTGAGCGCCCCAAGAACCGAGTAGAAGATGTCGAGGTTCACTTTGGTCCACGTCACGTCGTTCCCGGCACCGTCAGCCTGAAACTCGCCCGTGATCGGCCTGGGCTGGCCCTCCCACGGGTTGGCGACGGTAACCGGAAAGTGCAACGTCACTCGCGGGACGATCACTCTTTCTTCGAATGCTCGACCAGACGCCGTCACGTTGATTGAATACACAAGCGGTCTGCGCGTTCCCGCGTATGCGTACGACCAGCTCGGCGCAGTCGCAACGCCAACGTGCAGTTCCATGATTCCCCCTGACGGCGTCGGAGCCCGCCCAGTTGTGAATTGTACGACCCGCCACCGGACCCGCGCGAGTAGAAGCGCACCAATTGCCCGGCACGCTGCCAGGCCGCTTCATTTGGCCAAATGGGGAAGCTGGACAGGTTTTTCGTTGACGGCCTCGTCTACCGTCTCCGGCATGGATATTGCCGAGCCCCGCCAGGGGCGGTTCTGGGTGCACAAGCACAGCCATGGGATTGTTGCCCCGGGTGACTCGCCGCGCCCTGCCGGCGGGGGCATCGTGAAACGGTGGTATTTCCCCGACTTGCGTGAAGGCCTGGAGGCGTGGGGGAGGTACCGGGGAAGTTCGTCGAAACTCGAGACGGCAATTCGAATCGCGCACCTGGCCGCAGAGGCGGAGGGGACCGCTGTGCGCGAATGTTTTTTCGGTTTCGAGGGTGATGTTCCGGGGCAGTACGTGGCGGTTGTATTCGCGAGCTCCGACGGGGCGGGCCGGGTGTGGTGTCGGACCACGGTAATTCACACCTTGACCGAGGTCCCCGGCACTGAACCCATCACAATCAAGGGTGAGCCCCGCTTCTCGCACCACTTCGCCGACTTTGTAGAGAAGAACAACGGAACGTCCGAGTCCGCACCAGCAACTCCGTTGTGCACAGTGACACAACTTCGTATTCCTCTCTCCGGAAAGTGCGACTGCGGCTCGCCTGAGTGCGAGTACAGCTCTCTCTGATGGATGTGATCAGGGTTTGACTGGGCCGAGGCGGCCGTTCGTGGTGATGGCGGTGTCGGCACGCCAGTTCACGTTGCCGTCCCGGTCTGTCAACCGTCCGCCTGCTGCGTGCACCACCGGTATCAGCGCCGCGATGTCGTAGGGCTCCAGACCGATTGCATCCACCGCAATGTCAATGGAGCCCTGCGCCACCAGCATGTGCTGCCAGAAGTCGCCGAAGCCGCGCAGTCGCTTCACGGACTTCTTCAGGTTCTTGACCCACTCACCGTGGCCGAGGTCGCGCCACGGGGCGTTGTCGGTGATGGAGAGAGTTGCCTCCGACAGCTCGCTGATATCGCTCACCCTGATCGGGTGGCCGTTGCAGTAGGCGCCACCCTCGTGAATGCCCCACCAGCGGGTCTGCATGGCCGGTGCCGAGACCACGCCCACCACGGGCCCGAGGTCGCGGTGCACGAGTGCGATGAGCGTTGCCCACACCGGCACGCCCCGCACGAAGTTGCTGGTGCCGTCGATGGGGTCGATGACCCACGTCCACTCGGCATCGGTGTCGCCACCGGTGCCGTGCTCCTCGCCAAACCAGGCGTGTGCGGGGCGATTCGCGCGCACCATGTCCATGATGATGGTCTCGCAGCCGCGGTCGATCTCGGTGACCTCGGTCTGGTTCGACTTCAGCGACACGGTGAACGACCGCGAGTCGAAGTGGGGGAGCGTGTAGGCGTCGGCCGCATCCGCCAGCTGCAGTGCGAAGTCGAGGTCGGCGCCAAGGTCGAGAGCCATTACAACAGACGCTAGGCGGTGGAGACGCAGGGTTCCACAGTCATTCTGCGGTGATGGGCGTACGTCCGTGGTCTGCGGACAATTCAGACTGACCCTCAGTCACCACTCGAGACCGTCTTCGTTGTCGTCCTGTCCCAGGAGTTCTCCGAGTGGAGTTCCTTCCTCGTACGCCTTGTACTGGTTTTCCCAGAAATGATCGTAGAAGTCCTCGAATCCGTTGAACTGGTCGGCCTCGGCGTTCTCAAGATCCTCGGGGTCAACTGGTTCACTTCTGAACGTGCCTCGAGGGGGATCAGTCTCCACCTCGGACTTCTCGTCCTCGTCGTCGACGAACAAATCCGGGAGAGTCGGAACTAAGTGTCGTCGGGCAAATCCGTCACGTTGTTGCATGGTGATGGGGCGCGCTTTCGCGAACACAGGAAGGGAAGCGAAGTTCGGATAGATCTTGCCGTCATCGCCGCATGAATACGGGAGTGCACCGAGGTGACGTCGTATCCCACGGATGCGATCGAGATTCAACGCAATCATGATGATCTCCTCAGCCGTAGTGTCCCCGCACACTTCAACGACCGTCTCAAGTATGCATGCGAGCATCAGAGACATCCCGATGACCCCAATTTGCCGTTCCTCGTCCGTCTGTTCCTTCAAGAACAGTTCGGAGAGCACGCGACCCATCATGGTGGCGTAGCTGTATGGATCGTTCGAGTAGACCGCTCGTCCATCACGTGTCAGTACTTCGATGAGGTCGGCGATTTCGGAATAGTCACAGATGCCGTCGGGGACAACAGGGCTGTCAATGTCCAACCTGTCCGACAGAAGCGAGCGAATGAAGAGTTCGAGCTTGTTCTCCATGTCAGCAGCTCTTCCAGTTCGAACGTCCAACATGGAATCCCAGGCACACATCGCATTTGTACGCGCCGTGAGTCGTTCCGTGTTTTCTCCGCATCCATCGCGCCTGTTGCTGTGCGGCGGAGTACGGATAAGTGGTCTTGCTCTCGGAATTGCAGTGACTCGTCGTTCCACGTGGCTTTGATCTTGAGATCGTTGCCAGGCGCTTGCGACTCTTCTTGGTGCGGTGCTTTCTTGTCATGCCTCACATTCTGGGGGCTGACTGCATGAAGAAAAATCGTACGCAGAAGATAGTCAAAAGAAGTTTTTTGGTGCGATGAAACACGCATCAACTGATCGACGCAATCATCAAGTCAATGATCAATTGTGTCGAATCTCAGGACAACAGCGCGTCAATTGTCGACACAATTCCGGTGGCGTCCAGGCCGAACGACGAGAGGATCGCGTCCGGCTTGTTGTGCGGGATGAACCTCGTCGGCACGCCGAGCGCCTCCGCGGCGCCGGTGAACCCTGCGCGGCGCACGGCATCCAGTGCGGACAGGCCGATTCCGCCCTCGCGGAACCCGTCCTCCACGGTCAGCACGGCCCGGTGGCGGGCAGCGTCGGCGATCATCGCAGGGTCGAGCGGCGCACAGGACCGCACGTCCCACAGGGTCGCCTTCACGCCCGCCTCGGCGAGATCGGCGACTGCCTTCTCCGCCGCACCGACCATCTTGCCCACCGCGAGAATCGCGACCGAACCGTCGCCCTCGGCGAGGCGCAGAGCGTGCAGCCCGGTGCCGACCACGGAGCTGTGTCGCGCCGCACCCTTCGGGTAACGGATCACCACGGGGCCGTCATCGGCCAGTGCGAACGCGTCGTGCAGCATCTGCTGCAGGTCCTCCACGCT
>Ga0315906_10008095_pt1 | contig 12648 bp, 9 predicted proteins | sample LakEriMetagenome_4_FD_203526 | JGI IMG/M metagenome (GOLD analysis project Ga0315906, IMG submission 203526) | Freshwater fungal communities from buoy surface, Lake Erie, Ohio, United States - Buoy 2 MA122 | ecosystem: Environmental > Aquatic > Freshwater > Lake > Lake biofilm | place: USA: Lake...
CAATCAGTCATCCTCCGTGATCATTCGAGATACGATTGATGGTATTCGGTTCACCGATACGCTTGTATATCAGATACCGATTGTTGCGGGTCGCGACAAAGGACAAAACCGAATTGAGTTTTGCATCGATCCCTATAATGCTGTAGAGGAGATGTTTGAGTCCAATAACTGCGCCAGTCAGGATTTTGTGATATTTGAAGATGAAGCTAGACCGGTATTCCCAGTCGATTTTTCTATTGTTTCTGCTTCATCTATTCGTTTGACCGCCTCCACCGCCAATCCGCTGGCGATCAGTCGTCAATACCGAATGGAAATTGATACAACAACACTTTTCAATTCTCCCTTAAAAAATTCACAAACCATTACTACTTCTGGGGGACTTTTGGAATTTCTGCCGGGCGTGAATTTTCAGGATAGCGTGGTTTATTACTGGAGAGTCGCTCCGGTTCCCACCTCTGGTACTCCAAACTGGAATGTCAGCTCATTCGTTTACAGAAGCAATGCTCCATCAGGATTTCAGCAAAGTCATTTTTATCAACACACCAAATCTGATTTCAACAAAATAAAATTGGATTCTGCCGACCGGAGTTTTCGTTACACTACTGGGCCGAGACAATTTTTTGCTCAAAATGGAATTTTTCCGAACGCTTCCAATCAAGGAGGGTATTATTATGCCGCCATTGATAACCGGATCATTGGGGGAGCTGGCTGTGGATATAATGAACTCATCTTTAATGTCATTCATCCCTATACGCTTCGTCCCTGGCTGAACAACGGAGGAGCGGGCGGACAATACGGTAGCGGAAGCAATTGTGGCGGATTGAATCGAGAGTACAATTTCCGGTTTCCGCTCGGAACCGCCCTGAGCCGAAAAGCTGCCATGGATTTTATAGACCTCATCCCGGCAGGTTTTCTTGTGGTCGTTCGAACTAATGCCAGTGCTGTAGTGACAGCAAATACCTATGCCGGTCAATGGATGGCGGATACCTCCACGCTTGGTTCTGGAAATTCGCTTTATCACAAGCTGAAAAACCAAGGATTCGCCGAAGTCGATTCCTTCAATGCACCTAAGGCGTTCAATCTGTTTTTTTCTAAAAACAATCAGTCCAATTTTCCTACCCGTTGGGGTTTTTCTCCCAATATTTTTGAGGGATATTCCACAACCGCGGTTTTCTCCTCTCCGGATACAACAGGGTCATACTCTTCTCCTTGGTTCGGTCCGATGAAAAGCTGGACAGAGGCTTATTGGGATGGTAAAGTCCTTGAAACTGGAAATCCCACAGAACGCTTCGTTTTCTCCGTCATTGGATTCAATCCAACTACACAATCACAAGACACACTGTTCACCAATCTTACACAGCCTGGTACAATTGACATCAGCAGCATCCAGGCAGGAACTTATCCTTACTTGCGTCTGTCCATTAAATCCACCGATACCTCTCGTGCCACTCCCTGGAACCTCCGCGCTTGGAGAGTGGCGGGGGTGCCTACTCCTGAAGGTGGTATTGCTCCAAACCTTGCTTGGCAGTTTACGGATACGGTATTTCAAGGGCAGCCTCATCAATCACAAGTCGCATTCAAAAACATATCCTCCTATCCGTTTGATAGTGTATTGGTGAAAAGGTGGGTCATTGATCGAAATAACCTTAGACACGATATTCCTACACCCAGAAGAAAGCCAATATTAACCGGGGATACCTTGTTGTTCTCAACGACCATTGATACGCGTCCGTTACCAGGTTCAAATCAGTTTTGGATTTCCGTTAACCCAGACCAAGATCAGCCGGAACAATATTCTTTCAACAACTTGCTTACCCGCTCGTTTCACGTCAAACCGGATAGCATAGCTCCTTTGCTTGACGTTACATTTGATGGAATCCACATTTTGGACAACGATGTCGTTTCGCCCGAGCCGTTGATAAAAATTCGATTGCGGGATCAATCCAATTGGATGGTATTGAGTGATACGTCTGTCATGCAAGTACAAGTCAGATTCCCCAATGGGCAACTCAGGCGGTTCTACTTCTCAGGCGATACGCTTAAATTCTATCCACCAACTGGTGCTGCACCTGTAGCGAATAATGAGGCGACAGCTGACTTTTTACCCTTGTTTAATCAAGATGGTACGTACGAGTTGATCGTCCAGGCCAAAGATCTTTCAGGGAATCAGTCCGGTCGATTGAATTATCGGACCAATTTCCAAGTAGTCAATGCCTCACAGGTTTCTGAACTGCTGAATTATCCCAACCCATTCTCTACTTCAACCGCTTTTGCTTTTACGCTCACCGGACGTGAGGTGCCCGATCAATTTAAAATTGAGATTTTGACCATCACCGGTCGAGTGATTCGGGAAGTAACTAGTACTGAGCTTGGTCCCCTCCGAATTGGCAGAAACATTACTGCCTTTAAATGGGATGGTACGGATCAATATGGTCAAGCAGTGGCCAATGGCGTCTATTTGTTCCGGGCTGTTGTCAGCAAGAAGGGGATACGTGTTGAAACCAATCCAACGCTTAACCCATCCTCACAGTCGATTTCGACAAAAGGGTATGGTAAAATGTATCTGATGCGCTGATGAGGCGGATTTGGTATTTTTGCTAGGTGGGAAAGATACAAATTGACATCAAGACAGGCTCCTTGTCCAAGCCCGAGTTGGCGGTAGGAATTGATTTGGGTACGACAAACAGTTTAGTCGCTTGGGTCGATCCGACGTTGCGACAGACGGAGGTGTTTCCCATTGCTCGTGGCGCGAATCTTTACCCTTCATTGATCCGAATCGACCGCAATGGGTTCATTCACACTGGTCCCGAGGCTCAACCTGAACAAACGAATGAAACAGAAAACACGATTTACTCTGTCAAGCGGTTGATCGGTATCTCCTCATCCGACTACGTTCGAACACGGAATCTTCTTCCCTATTTGATGCAATCAAAATTTGAAGAGGGGGTCATTAAAATACAAGATGCTTCTGGTAACTGGCATAGCCCAGGCGAACTATCTGCTTATTTGCTTAGGGCAATAAAGGATAAAGCGTCAGAATGGAAAGACGCTGTGATAAACAAGGCGGTCATTACGGTTCCTGCCTATTTTGATGAAACCCAGCGAATGATCACCAAAAAGGCGGGTGAGCAGGCTGGACTGCAAGTACTTCGGATCATCAACGAGCCAACGGCCGCCTGTTTGGCATATGGGTACGGTGAAGCGGGAGCCGCACTTCGCAATGTGGTTGTTTACGACTTGGGGGGAGGGACGTTTGATGTATCGATTTTGCGGGTAGAGAATGGGGTGTTTGAGGTGTTGTCAACCAATGGAAATACCCAACTGGGGGGAGATGACATCGATCGAGCCATCATAAATTATTGGCAGGAGAAATATCCTGCCCTTTTCAAAGAAGTCGATGGCACATCTCTTCGCATCCTAGCTAAAAAGGCGAAGGAGCAGTTGACCATCCAAACTTTTTTTGAGCAAACACTCGATTCGTTTGAATGTCAATTAGACAGAAAGGTATTGGAGGATTTATCCTCTCCTTGGATCGATCAAACCATAGAATGTTGCGAGAGGGCATTGGCCGATGCAGGGCTACAGGTTTCTGATGTGGATGATGTGCTGCTTGTTGGCGGGTCGACCCGTATGCCATACATTAAAAAGAGCGTATCTGATTTCTTTGGCAAAGAAGTCAATGATCGGATCAATCCCGATGAAGTAGTGGCAATTGGGGCTGCCTTGCAAGCGGCTCAACTGAACGGACTTGAAATGGGGCATCTCTTACTGGATGTCACACCGCTTTCCTTGGGTATTGAAACGGCAGGCGGATTGATGGATGTCCTGATCCCCAGAAATTCAAAAATTCCCTTATCTGCAAGTCGCCAGTATACCACACAAAAAGATGGGCAAACATCCATACGCATTTCAGTATTCCAAGGAGAACGGGAACTGATCATCGATAACCGTGAGCTGGTTACTTTTAAAATAAGTGGTATACCGGCGATGCCGGCTGGGCTTCCCAAGCTCAATATTCGTTTTAGTATTGATGCAGATGGGTTGCTCAAGGTAACTGCTCATGAGCAGCGAAGTGGAATTCAGCAAGAAGTGGTTGTTAATCCTGTGAATAATCTGAGCAATGATGACGTAGAGCAACAACTTGAGAGCGCTATCCTTCATGCACAAGAAGACAAAATCGCGCGGGCAAGAATTACTGCCATTGAAGAGGCGCAAGCCATGCTTACCAGTATTCAGAAACTGATCCAACAGAATCGCTCTTGGATCGATGTGGGCGATGTGAATGCTATGCAGGAATGTGCCCGGCAAATCGAACAAGCCATTGATGCCGGTCGCATCGATGAGTTAAAGCGCTTGCTGAATCAGCTTGAAATAATTGCCCGGCCGGTGACAGAGGAAGTAATGAACAAGGCTGTGGGTGATCGGCTTCGGAATACGCACATTTAAGATACAGGACCTTTAGGAAGTAATATGCTCATGCCATCCATGAAGTTTATCATCCGGTAGATGAAGTAGGCAAGAACGATGCCCGTTGATATCAGCATCACTCCTTTGTGTAAACGGATGCTCGTCCTTTTCGTAAGACGTTCGAATGTTATGCAGTTTTTTGATCCCGAATAGAGGAGAAGGGGAGCGAGTAAAAATGTAGTTCCAAAGCGAATGGCGGGCGCAAGTGAGAACCAATAAAACGCGCCTATAATGATTACTGTCAACACGGGGATTTGTACTTGCAAGGTATCGGGAGATCTGTAAGCGGCACCCATGCATCCGATGATTCCAATAAAAAAAAGGGCAATGACGGTTCGATCTGCTACGTCTAATTGCTTCCACCAAGTTGGCACCCACTGCCTCATTGATTGTGTGGCAATATATTTGACCTGTGAAGAATCTCGGGTTACAGCTATGTTTCGCGCGTAGGCTGTTATGTAGTTTGCTTCTTCTTGCACTTTATGCTTCTCTGGTACAAAAGACTCCTCAAGAATTTTAGAGGCTGGAAATGGATAAATCGCATAACCGGTGGACAGGATATTTTTTGTAAAAAAAGGTGTCATGATCAATATACCGACACCAATACATCTGATCCAATTCCTCATATTTTTCTTCTGCAAAAGATCCCAGACGGGTAGGAGTAATATTGGAGCAAGACTTAGTTTTATCGTCACCGCCGTAAAGCTAAGCAGGATCAGCATCCAGCTTTGACGCCCATTTTTTATGAAGTAAATAAGAGTTGCAATTCCTAGAATTGCAGCAGGGGTGTCCGGAGCGGCAGAGGTAATGGCCAATCTAAAAAAAGTATACTCATAGCAGCCAATGGCGAGAACAACCAGGTATCCAATCATTGAGCCCAATTGCTGTTTGTTAAGTGCCGATTCTATTTTATTGATGAGGTAGATAATAGAGACACCAACAAGAGATAGATTCACAAAAGTCATTGTTTTGCCAATCAACCATTCAAAAGAGAAGGTAGCTGCTAGCGGAAACCAGGCTCCTCCATAACCAAGTTGAGGTTTAATTATAATGTTGCCAATTGGCTGGGGGCCTGTAATTGCATTGTGGATGAGTGAGTTTTGATATGTAAGGGTATCTGGATGTTTGATCTCCCATGCATGTATGCATATGCAGGTGAGTAGCAAGCAAATGGCTAAGAATTTGTATGAGATTGAATTGGGAGTTACATCATTAATAATTTTATTCAGGGAAAGATTTCTATGTTGATAGATTAATGGAGCAACCAATATGAATGAACCGATGATCGAATTTGTTCCTGAAAAAATGGTGGCCCAGTTCGTTAGTAAGGATACGGTGCAAAGTCCAATTAAATATGCAAAATGAAAACTGTACGGGGTTGCGCTCTTCGGGTAAATTATGCTCAATACGGATAGCCCCCATGCGTATAGGATAACCGTGCAAATGATACCGAAAAGTAAACTAGTCAGCATTCTTTTGAGCAATGGCGATTACGGATAGTCCCACCCTAGACATAAAAACACGGTCAATTATACGGTTTATTGGCATGAGCCATTCATAGGTAATAGTCACTAATTTGGATAATTGTTTTTTCCGAAGAATACTTCCCCAAAAAAACCAACCTAAAATGCCCATCATATTGAAGGAAGAGACATTGACAATATTATATCCACCACTCCTAAGCATTTGCTTTAGTTCATCTTTTCCATATCTCTTGAAATGCCCAAGATTTTTGTCTAACGGGTTATAAAGCCATTTGTAGGCGGGGACAAGAACTATGATTTTTCCATCTTTATCCAAAAGATTTGAAAGCTTTCTGAGTGAGTTTTTGTCCTCTTCTATGTGCTCCATGACATTGATCAAAAGGATTGATTTGTATTTTACGTGACTGGATGGATCTGATTCATTGATATCCATTTTCTTTACTTCTATATTTGAAGCTTCGGAGGTGAATTTATTCCTCAATATTTCAATGTACTCCGGATCGATGTCAGTGGCAGTTATTTTATAATTTTTTTCGATCAAAATCTCGGTCAGATTTCCTATGCCCGAACCGACCTCTAAGATGGGATCCTGAAGATGTGGTTCAATTTTTTCAATCAGCCATCTGTTGAATGATTTGGCGCTGCTCAGATGCTGAAGTGTTTGGAGCCCAATGAGGTCACTCATTTTGAAAATTTATATTTGATTATACACATCAACGCCCGAATCCCGTCCTTCCAGCTTATTTTCTTTCCTTCTGAAAAGGTTCTTCCGTAATATGAGATGCCTAGTTCATAAAATCTGATATTTTTAATTTTTGATAGTTTCATCGTTATTTCCGGTTCGATGCCAAAACGGTTCTCTTTTAAATCAATATCTCTGATCAGGGAGCTTTTAAATGCCTTGAAACCGGTCTCCATATCAGTTAAATTCAGGCCGCTCAAGAGATTTGATATCGTTGTCAATACTTTATTGCCAACAGCATGCGTGAAATAGATGGCTCTTCGGGGTTTGCCGCCAAGAAATCTGGAGCCATATACAACGTCAGCTCTATTCTCCAAAATGGGTTTTATTAGGTCAGGGATCTCGGTTGGGTCGTATTCTCGATCCGCATCTTGAATGATTACAATGTCTCCTGATATGCGATTCAAGGCGGATTTTATGCTCGCGCCCTTGCCAAGGTTGGTTGAATGGTTGATAAGGATTAATTGTTCTTGTTCTTGAAAGGCATGCAGGATTCTTGCTGTCGAATCGGTTGATCCGTCATTTACGACTACGATCTCATACGCATTCATTTTATTTTGTGCCACAGCAATCAGTTGTTCCAGCAAGGGGCCAACCAATTTCTCTTCGTTGTAACAAGGCACGATGATGCTGACCTTAGGGTAGCTTTCTTCTTTTGTATTGTTCTGTGTAAAATCCATCCGCAAGGTTGCTGCTTTTCATTTTTATACCCGGTAGCGAATCATAAACGCAGGGCAATGGGGTCAGGTAGCATCTGTTGTTCCAGTTGTCGTTGATTTTTTCGGGGATGCGCACCATCGTTCTTTCCCATATAAAATTACGTGTTTCAGGTTTTGGGATCAATTTTGGCCAATAAATATTCATGTAGTCCTCTTTTTCCTTGGTTAATTTCATCAGGATAAGAATGGCTAGAAATACACAAAAGAGAATGCTGATTGATCGGTGTAGGATTCCAATGATTTTTTCGTTATTTATTAATTTCTGAAAGACGCTCCTCAGGAGCATGGTTTGTCCGATGAAAAATATGCCAGCAATAAATCTTGGTTCCGGTGAAACATAAAACCACAGAAGAATCTGTACAGAGATGTACATCACCAGAACGTTGGTGAAATTCAATCTTTTTTTATCTGTTTCTTTTTTGACAACATATTGCTGAAATCCAGCAACAAGTAAGCCAAGCCCCCCCAAGCCTACAACCAGTTTTTCATAATGAAATAAATATGAGGCCCATGATATTAACTGTGAAACAAGGCCCAACTCTCGTGAAATGCTGTAGTTTCTTATGTATTCCAATAAGTGTGTCAACTGCTCTTTGGGTACCTGCCAATATGGAATTGAAAAGGTAAACAAGCTGCTTGGATACAGGGGGTATCCAGACAATACATAAGATCGATAGACGTGAGCGCCAAGGGCCATCGTGGTAACGGCTATTGTGTATGCGATAGATTTAAATCTTTTTTCCTTATGCCATCGAAGCAATATATATGCTGTAATCAGTAATGACGGGAAATAGATCAATCGGATGCTGCACAGGATGGGTGGGAGCAATGCCAGCACAAAAAATTTATATTTTTTATTTGTGTCTGCAGCGTTTAGTTGGAAATAAAAGAGAATGATGGTTGCTGTAAAATAATAATCATAGTTGCATGATTGAATGTTGCCTCTCCAGTAGTACCAAATGCTGAGCATTAAAAACAAGGTAGCTATCCGCGAAAGTTTTTCTATCGAATTTCTTTCCATCGATCCACGCTTGTGTGGTATCAGTGCTGCTGATGCCACAAGGATGGATAGAAGCGTATTGGGTGTTGTATAGAAGGTTTGTGTCGAAAGCGGGGTTAGCAGACTGATCGTTTGGAGCCAGCTGCTGTTGAATCCGAGACGACTATGTAAGTTGGCGAGTCCGGGTACGGTGCCATACTCATTCAACCATAGAATACTTTGTAAATGGTATGACTCGCTGTCATCTCGTATTATAGGGCCCGCGGCTAGTAGGGTAGCTAGGGTGATTAATAGAAAAAATACAGTTTTATCAATCCGATCAGATTCTATGATTCGGTCGCTGTATGCTTTGAAGGCAAGCCTGCACGATTTGTCGAAGTATGCAGACAGGCACAACAATGCAAAACCTGTTTTTGCAACTGCATTTATTGGAAAGATGAGGGAGTATGTATTGCCCAAGACACCGGCTATTCCCAGGCTTATGAGAATGCTTATTTCCAAAACTTGATTTCGCAGACCGAGTCCTTTATGTAAAACCCAGTGTCCAAGTCCAACCAGCAAGATGACCTGCCAAACCATTAGTAATGCTACAGTGATCATGTTCTCAGAATAATTTCTCTGGTAAAATCTTTACAACTATATTTGCCCTCCCAAAAGGAGGTATACCATGCTGATCATCGACTCAAAAGACTGCGAAAACATCGACAAGGCGCTGAAAAAGTACAAAAAGAAGTTCGAGAAGTCCAAAACACTTATTCAACTTCGTGAGCGTCAAAGCTTTACAAAGCCCTCTGTCAAGCGTCGCGGAGAAGTGCTGAAGGCTGTTTATAAGCAGCAGATCGCCAGTGGCAAGATCGATGTATAATCATTGATTTTCAATTCTTTATTCATAGAAACCACCCGTCGGTGGTTTTTTTATTTTGGTTAACTTGTGTTCATGCCTGTTTTGGACCCGTTCGCCGTCTATCAACCCTTTCTCGACCATCTCCGTTTTCAAAAGAGATTCTCCGAACACACGCTTTTGGCGTATTCGACCGACCTGAAGCAGGGTTTTGATTATTTCCATTCGGCCTATGGGGTGGGGGAGCCCGCTCAAATCCTGCCAGCCATGATCCGTAGTTGGTTGGCAGAGGGCAAAGCATCGGGACTCACGCCACGTAGCTTGAATAGAAAGATCTCTACATTCAAGTCCTTCTTCAAGTATCTGGTACGGCAAGGACAACTCAGTTCCAGTCCCATGGCAAGCATCATTACGCCAAAGGTTTCCAAACGCCTACCCGTTTTTCTGAAAGAGACCGAAGCGATGGAGTTGATCAATGGAGTGCAGATTGGAGCGGAGGACTGGCCATCACTCAACGCCCTGACCATCCTTACGCTTCTATACTCCACCGGCATGCGCCTCAGTGAACTCATCGGACTCAAGCATGAACAGATCGATTACGGCCGGGCTTCCCTCAAGGTGTTAGGAAAAGGTAACAAGGAGCGCGTGCTGCCCCTCAGCCCTCGGCTGATCGAGGTCATGAAAAATTATGCGCATCAAAAACAGGAAAAATTTGGGTTGACCAGCGGATCCTTCCTGGTTACGCATACTGGTAAAACCCTTTATCCGAAATATGTGTGGGCGTTGGTGAACAAGCATCTGGGCGAAGCCACCACACTCGATAAGAAAAGTCCTCACGTGCTGCGCCATACATTCGCGACCCACTTGATGAACCAGGGGGCAGACCTGAATGCAGTCAAAGAACTGCTTGGACACAGTAGTCTGGCCGCCACCCAGGTCTACACCCACAACACCATCGGAAAATTGCAGGAGATTCACCGAAAAGCACATCCAAAATCCTGACCAAAATACTTGGAAAGGGAACGCAGATGCTTTAACTTGAACGTTGACGTTGTTCATTGAATCCAAACCCGAAAAATCGTTGACATGAACCGAACCATTCAGACCGTACATTTTCAGGCAGATAAAAAACTCATTGAACACATCGACCGAAAACTGGAAAAACTGAGCCAGCAACACGACCGAATCATACAAGTGACCGTGTTTTTGAAACTGGACAACATCGTTCATCACATCAAGGATAAAGTTGCAGAGATTCGGGTGCATGTGCCCGGAAGGGACCTATTCGTAAAATGCGTCAGCAAATCCTTCGAAGAATCCTTCGATTCCGCCCTGGATTCCATGGTGAATCTGGTCAAGAAGCAGAAGGAAAAGCAGTCGGCCTGACCGGTTTCGGGTAATGTCCTGAGCCCTTGACAGTTGAGGTGGAAAATTCCTCCGCCCAAAATTTTTCTGGAATCCATTTTCCCCTACCTTTGCCTTCCCAAAATTTGGGGGTAGTTCTTTATTGTCAAAAGGCCGTTCCAAGTCGCGACGGAATGGAAAGCCGGAGTATCCAGCGCCGGTGTTCAGGATATTGCCACCTTAGCTCAGCTGGTAGAGCAACTGATTTGTAATCAGTAGGTCGCCAGTTCGATTCTGGCAGGTGGCTCAGCGGGCAAGTAGCCAAGTGGCCAACGGCAACAGACTGTAAATCTGTCCTCTTCGGAGTTCGGTGGTTCGAATCCATCCTTGCCCACATCCCATCCGCATTCCGAACGGCCAGAGAATAAAAAATTATCAGCGGGAGTAGCTCATTTGGTAGAGCGGTAGCCTTCCAAGCTTCAGGTGGCCGGTTCGAGCCCGGTCTCCCGCTCCAGGAGTCTGATTCGGTGATTGAGCCACGGCTCGATACCTGATGCGCCGGACACCAAAAGCCGTTGTAGCTCAGGGGTAGAGCACTTCCTTGGTAAGGAAGAGGTCGTGAGTTCAATTCTCATCAACGGCTCACAAAACAAGAATTGTAAACAAACATAAAACACCCAAAAACCGATAACAATGTCAAAAGAGACCTTTAAGCGGGACAAACCCCACGTCAACGTAGGTACCATCGGCCACATTGACCACGGAAAGACTACCCTTACTGCTGCCATCACAACGATCTTGGCAAGCAAGGGCATGGCACAAGCCAGAAAATACGATGAGATCGATGCGGCTCCTGAAGAAAAAGAGCGCGGTATCACCATCAACACCGCCCACGTAGAGTACCAGACGGAAAACCGTCACTATGCGCACGTGGATTGCCCTGGTCACGCTGACTACGTAAAAAATATGATCACCGGTGCTGCCCAGATGGACGGCGCCATCCTGGTGGTAGCTGCGACCGATGGTCCGATGCCCCAAACAAAGGAGCACATCCTCCTGGCTCGTCAGGTAGGTGTACCCAAGATCGTTGTATTCATGAATAAGGTTGACTTGGTCGACGACCCTGAGTTGTTGGACCTCGTTGAAATGGAGATCCGCGACCTGCTTACCTTCTACGGATTCGATGGTGCCAACACACCCATCATCAAAGGTTCAGCGATCAAGGCCCTCGAAGGAGATGCCGATGGCGTGAAGCAAGTGGAAGAACTGATGGCCGCTGTGGATACCTACATCCCATTGCCTCCCCGCCCAGTAGACCAGCCGTTCCTGATGTCTGTGGAGGACGTATTCTCCATCACCGGTCGTGGTACCGTGGCTACCGGTCGTATCGAGCGCGGACGCATCAAGGTGGGTGAAGGTGTTGAAATCGTTGGTTTGATCGACGCTCCTTTGACCTCAACCGTAACCGGTGTGGAAATGTTCCGCAAGCTCCTCGACGAAGGAGAAGCAGGAGACAACGCCGGATTGTTGCTCCGTGGTATTGAAAAAACACAGATCCGTCGCGGAATGGTTATCGTGAAGCCCGGATCCATCACGCCACACACCGAGTTCAAAGCCGAGGTGTATGTACTCAGCAAAGAAGAAGGTGGACGTCACACACCATTCTTCCAAAAATACCGTCCTCAATTCTACTTCCGTACCACTGACGTGACCGGAGAAGTAGAACTGGCTGCCGGAACAGAAATGATCATGCCTGGTGACAACACCCAGCTGACCGTTAAACTGATCCAGCCCATCGCCATGGAAAAAGGTCTGAAATTCGCGATTCGCGAAGGTGGCCGTACCGTGGGTGCCGGACAGGTAACTGAGATCATCAAGTAAGCTTTTTCGGATTTCCGAACACAAAAGCTTCAAAATCAATAACATACAAAGTACTTGGGTCCCATCTCAGGTACTTTGTTGTTCATAAAACAGAACCTGAACGGGCATAGTTCAATGGCAGAATAGCGGTCTCCAAAACCGTTGATGGGAGTTCGAATCTCTCTGCCCGT
>Ga0315906_10008098_pt1 | contig 12646 bp, 16 predicted proteins | sample LakEriMetagenome_4_FD_203526 | JGI IMG/M metagenome (GOLD analysis project Ga0315906, IMG submission 203526) | Freshwater fungal communities from buoy surface, Lake Erie, Ohio, United States - Buoy 2 MA122 | ecosystem: Environmental > Aquatic > Freshwater > Lake > Lake biofilm | place: USA...
GGCGCTCCTTCGTATTGCCCGCAAAGTGCGAGCTTAGGCAAACTACTGTGTCTGATGTTCATTTCTGTTTTCTCCTTTTTGCTGCCATCGACTGCACGCCGCACGCGCGGCTGCAATTGAGTTGAGCGATGTCCTGTGGCCGTTTTTCGAACGGCTGCCTGCACCAAGCGCACTCGATGGTGATTTTCGGAGTCGCTCGATTTCCGGCAGCCCGTCGTGCCACCGCAATGCGGCATTGGTTGCCACACAGGCGTTGTTTTTTCTGCGTCGGCTGAAAATCCACGCCGCACTCGCCGCAGGTTTTGCGGCCCAAACGGCAAGACGGGCACCGTGGCTCGCTGCTCCACTTATCGCGGCTAAACTCACCCTGGCACTGCTGGCAGGTAGCCCAAACGGAGCGGATGCCTAATTTTGCAGCTTTAACTTCAGCCTTGTCTGGCAGCTTAATTAGGCCGCGCTTGATAGCGTGGCGCACCAATAGCGCCGCCTCTGCCAGCGATACGGATACGGTATCGGATTTGGTTTCGATGGGGTCAAAACCGTACTCTTTCTGCCGAGCTGGGGGGCACCAAAACGGATGCCCGTTCATCGTGTGGCTCATGGGCGTGTGTAGGTTAATGCCCAGAGGTTGACCAGCACCAATCCGACAAGGATGAGTGACTCTGTCAGGTCTTTGCTGCCGATCAATGTCAACAGGTCGATAATCAAAAGCCCGCCAATCACGGACAGCTTACCAAGCGTCCACTTGCGCCGGTTGGGCAACGGTTGCAGCCCCCGGTAAGGAAGGCGGGAATAGTGTGAGGTGCTCATGGTAATTAGCGGGAAATGGACTCGGTGACGCTGGCAAGTGGACGGACTTCATGGATACGCTTGCTCGGTACTGGTTTACCCGTGCGCTCGTACCGGAGGTGAGCCTTATACTTGTGCCCGTTCTGCGTTTGGAGGCTGCGCCCCCACCCGCAGTAGGTTGCGCGGACGATCTCCCCGTCCAGCATGCCAGTATAGCCTTTCCAACTAAGAGTAGAGCGGCGCACCGCAGCGTGGATGTAGGTGTGGCCGTAACGGCGAGTTTCAAAAATATAAGGCAAGATATTCAGAATGTTCATTGTCTCTCTGTTGGTTGGTTGTTGTCTCACTCTCAGACGAAGGACGGCCTCGTCAGCACCAGCATTACTGGTGGACGCCCCCGGAGGGACGTTTCGGCCTAAATACTTGCCATGACTTTGGCTTTCATCGCTTCCCAGTGCCCCTCGCCAAAAACAACGTCGTAGGCTTCAGCCAAATCAACGCCACGGCTGGTTAGTTCCTTGATTGCCATCGTGCAAGCCAAACGCCCGGCAGTTTCTTTAGGGCATCCTGCTTCGATGAGCTTGTTTCCGATTTTTGCGATAATTGCTGCGGTGTTTGTTGTCATGGCGCTCATTGTAGCTATCGAGTCGCGGTTGGCTAGGTTTTTTTTGAGAAAAAAGCAGGGGGATCGGACCCCTGCTAGTTTTGTGTTAGGCTCCCCAGACTTCTGCCAAGGCTTTGGCTCCTGCAATCCGTGCTGCCTCAAAGCTCTTTGCTACTCCGTTGCCAGCTAGGTTTTCCCATACCCATTCAAAACCGTTCACGTGTTTGTAGATGGTGGTTTTCAGTGTTGTCGTTGTCATAATCAGTTTGGTTCGTTGTTGCTGCTAACGACGCCAACTATATCTAACCATTCGCGGTTGGCTAGCTATTTGTTGAACTTTTTTTTGCCCTTTTTAAAGCGTTGAGTTCGCGCGATTTAGGACGCGGGCGCCGAGCGTTTGCCCGTGCTGCCGCTGCTTTTTTTTCGGACTTTGATGCCCCTCCCAGCTTGGCAATCCGGGCGCAGTGCTCTCGTAGTGATATTTCCATGGCAATCAGCGGTTTGCAGTGTTTTGCAGCCGGGCAATCTCGCGCTCGATGTACCAGACTGCTTTGCGGAGGTCTTGGACGGCATCGCCCTTTTTCCCACAGCGAATAAGGTACTTGAGAGCATTTCCAATGCAAAAATTCTCGTGTTCGCAGAGACGGATTGCCTCAATTCCGCTCGGATGAGACGTGTAGTGTGCTGGATGGTTGACGGGATCGTTCATGCCCGCACCTTACCCAAGCCCGCTTGGTTGTCTACTGCCAGTTTTCGCCCAACTCCCCAAGTGCCTTTGTTTCAGAAGGTAAACATGGCCCCGTTGCAGGCTCTCCCTGCACACCATTCGGCACCCGTGCGGGGAAATTACTCACCAGCAGGCACTAGCCCGCGCTCAAAAAGCTCGGCCTCTTCGTCCCGGCGACGGCGTAAGCCTTTAACGTCGGGCCAGAGTCGTTTCATCTCGCGAAACTGATTAGGAATCTCTTTCAAATTGCCAGTGCGCAGAAGTGCCTGAATGTTAGCCATTTCGCGCCGCCGGTCTCCGCTAAGGTTCGGCCCACGATTGAACACCAGCGACACCAGCGCCGCCGCACAATCGCCGGGCAGCTCGTCGGCCTGTGGATAGATACGCAGCGTGCGCAGATACCACGTTGGAATGGTCACGTCCTTAAACACAGCCAGCGCAGCCTCCCACGGGATAGTTAAGTGCCGGACGTGCGGGAGCCGAGTCTGCGCAGCCTCTCCACGGTGCCCGCTGATGCTCACCAACAACGCCAGGGTGGCGTCGTCAACTTTACCTCGCCATGCGCGAGTTGTCTCTGCCACTGGCGTGTGTCCCAAATCCCAACCGACTCCGATCGTAATTCCAGACTCACCGCCTGGCCATTCCGGGTGTCGATCGTAATACGATTCCCCGCCGGTCTCCCACTGGATAATGCGCTCGATGCCGTGCTCGGAAAGGTTCATTTTTTAAGTGCCTTAAGCGTCTCAAAAATCTTCAGCGACGTGTAAACCGCTGCCAATAAACAGCCAGTAACTCTGATCCACTGCTCGGCCTCAGACAAGGACACCACCAACGCCCCGAGATTGAGCGCGTTGACGGTTGCCAAGTCTAAGATGTGCCGTGAGTTAAGCATGAGCGATAAAGGTGAGTCCTGGCCCTGGCACGCTTGGAAGTCGTCCGGTGGCGTCATAGATGCCAGAGTACGGCGAAATCTCCGAAGGCGGAAGCGCATTTCCATCAGTCCCCGCTGGCGGTAGTACTCTTTTTATTGCGGCGAGGATTTGGAGACCTGCGGGAGGAGTCGCGCCTAGGTATTTCGCTTGGAGGTCGGGAATTACGGGTACGGTTAGAACGGTCATAAAAAAAGCTGATCCAAAGGAAGTTGAGGCTGATGCCGATGTTGAGCATGACCTCCGACGCCGCTGGACTTGAGAGCGTTAGCAAGTTCCAAAGCGCGCCGCATACGGTCACCGTGGTTGCTGCCTTGCAAAGCATGGCAGCAAACGGGCGCTTCCAAATGGCGCTTTCGGGATGGCCAAACACCCGGAACACCAAGTGCAGCGCCGAGACTGCCAAAATACCGTTAGCTGTGGCGTTTATTGCGGTTACTGGTGTCATCGGTGATAAATTTTGCGCTGATTGTCTCGACTGCTCGCAGCCCGCAAAACCCCAACAGAAACGCCGCCGCGTAGGCGTATTGCGGCTCGCCGTCTAGCCGGGTTAGCTTGAGGATCAGCGGCGTGACGTAGTTGGCCGATGCTGCGCCGCCAAGCAGACTTGCAAGTGTCCGCGTCAGGTTGCGGCCTGCCTCCTTGCTGGACATCAAAACAGAGCCAGCAAAGCCCGCCATAGCCAGCCCTAGGTCGATGCCGGTCTGTTTCAGTTCCTCAATCATTTTTTGTCAGCGGGAGGCACTTTGTGCGATGCCCCGTAGTAAAACGCCAGCACCGCCGAGAATGCCGTGCTCAAGCTCCCAATAAGCAGCGACAACGTCGTAGACTCCCAGAGCTTCAGATCGCCGGTCAGCAGGCCAAACAGAATTCCAAAAAAGCCAGCCGTGACAACGCACGCGAGCACTGGAGGCACCCAGCTCCCAGTTGCGGTCTGCATGTTCCTGGCACTTGCCCTGTCTTCTGCTGCCAGTTTCTCGGCGTCAATACCCAGCTCGGCCATGCGGGTCTTAAGTTGCAAGTCGGCAGCTTGCAAAGCGGCAATCTGCTCTGCTGTGAGGTTGCCTGACGTTAGCGCCCGCTGCACTTTGTCCGCCGTGGCGTCACTCATGCCCAGCGCCTTGGCAGCAGCCTCCACGGCAGCGCCGCCGAGCGGGCCACCGAGGAGACTGCCGATGGTTGGGAGGAGTTTAGAAAGGAAGCTCATCGATAAAGTGCCGAGTAGTTAAGGCCAAGGCCGACGCCAAAAGATCGGTTGTGGTCCTCGTACCATCCAGCTCCGTTCCAGATGTCTCGGAAATCGGAAAAAGCCCGCTCAAACTTAGGCCGCACCGCGTCTAAACTAAAATTCTGAAAAGCAAACTCCACCATCCGTTTGCGGTCGATTTTATCCACGCACCGGATCGCGCGTAAGATGTCGCCCATCGTGTTGCACCGAAATCCGTTGACGCCGTCTACGATATACTCAGTCATCGCGCCAAAGTCCGAAGTGATAGGCACGCAGCCCGAAAGCATCATCTCAACAGCAGTGCCACCAAATGGCTCCCAGTACGTCGAGAGAAGGAAACCAAACTTTGCCTTGGCCATTAACTCTTTGCGCGTCGGAATGTCAGCGTAGCCGATAAAGTCAACGTGATCCGGCCACGCCGTAAGGCCGATGCCTTCAGGCCCGCCTTGTCCAGCAACTTTCAGCCGAATCCCAGCACGCTTGCAGGCATCAATCGCGATGTCTAATCCCTTGTTGGTGCCGAGTCGTCCGATAAACAGCGCATAATCCTCCTTTTGCTGCGTTGGGTCAAAATCCCTAAAGTCAAAGTAATTAGGCACAACCCGATGATACCACTCAGGGTTGCACCGAGCGACTCCACCAGTACCCGCAAATGCGCCCTTTAGCGGATAAGACTCGTAACAGCGAAACTGCGCAAAGGCCCATCCTGAGCCAATACCAGGCTCAACAACGATTAGATCGCCATGCTGGTTTGCGATGTCGCACGCGCCCTTTGTGCCGGACCAAAATGGCAACACCAAATCACCGCGCCGCTTGCGCTTAAGTATTTCCGCGCCTGCGTTGGCGTTAAACGTCGTATGCGCAAGATCGTTGACGTCGTGCCGAAATTGATTCCGCCGCCAGTCGTAGTTTCCGTACGTTTGCTCGAGAACCTCGTTGGACGTTACGTTGACGTGCTCATGCGCAGCCGTCCGCGAGTCCGGGTGCCCGTAATGGATCACCCGGTACTCGCTGGAGTTTTTGAACATCTCACAGAATTTGAGCACTTTCTGCGTGAACGCACACGCCGAATAGTCGGGGTGCGTTACGGTGTGCGGAACTGCGAGCGCGTGAATAGTCGTCATCCGGGAAACATGCCACGCCTCACTGGGTTGGCAAGGCGTGGCGAGCGTTAGCTATTGGTAAATGGGAATCCACCCTTGACCGCTTTTGCTGTCAATTTTGAGCCACAAGGCTGGGCTTGAAGTATTACTTGGCGTGCCTGAAGATTCGCCAACTGTTTCGGCCCATTTTAAAATGTTTGTTCCTGGCGGCTCATATTGCGAAGCCGCTACTGCAACCCAAAGTTTACCGTTGTAAAAAACAATTGCGTTTGCGTCGTAAAAAGTGCCATCCACATATGTTGGATATGGCGTGCCAATGCCCGATGCGCCAGTAGCTCCTGCCGCACCAGTCGCCCCGGCATAAGCAAGAACCCATTTGCTCGGATTTTGTGGAGGAGGCTCGCCCGCAGAAGCGTCAATCGCTAGCCACACTTGCGCTTGATAGTACACAAATTGGCCAGCACTGTAGGAGTTTTCGTTTAAAAAGTTTGGGTACAAAGAAGGACCAGTCGCGCCAGTTGCTCCTGATGCCATTAGTTCCGACCAGCTCTGTGGGTTGTTCGGAGGAACCTCATCAACCGTCGTGGCAATTGAGGTGTAAAATTTATTTTGGTAACTTACAAATGCACCCGCGTTGTAAGTTATTCCTGCTTGGTAAGCAGGGAATTGTAATTCTGGCCCAGTTGCTCCAGTTGCTCCGGTTGCGCCAGTCGGTCCAGTTGCTCCATCTCCTGATCCGCCACCAGATCCAGTTGCGCCCGTGGCACCCTTTGCTCCAGTCACTTGGATGGCCAGCACGTCAATTTTCGTGCCGTCAGCGACCGCCGACGGGAAAACGATCTTGCTGTTAGCTTCGGTGGTGCCGGTGATGGAAAACCCACCGTTGACTTCGTCAGGCCTTTGGAAAACTCCGTCCAGATAAACAAGATACCCAGACTCATCATTCTGCGGGCCATCCCATCCTGAGATCGGGCCAAACTCGGTATTGGATCCATTGCCAACAAATTGCGGCGACAAAACACCGCCGCCCAACACTGGAGCCTGTGGTCCTGTGGCACCCGTCGCACCCACTTGGCCAACTGCACCAGCAAGTGCGATTGTCCAACTCGAATATGTGCCACTGCCAGCCAACACCGACGTTACATTGACGACAAGCGCCCCAGTCTGCGCCGTGTACTCGGTAATGGTGCCTTGCATGCGGTTGTCCGCATTATAGGCAAGCGTCACTTGCTGCCCAACGGACAATGCCAGTCCAGCTTCACACGTCAGCGACTTGCTGCCAGTGGTTAGCGACAGAGAGTCACTGGATTGTGACGTGTACCGATCCCCAGGTTGCCCGGTCGCACCAGTTGCGCCGATGCCGGTTGCGCCTTGCGGGCCTTCAACTCCGGTTGCTCCAGTCGCGCCCATAGGACCAGCAACGCCTGGCACTCCCTGTTCTCCAGCCGCTCCAGTGGCTCCGGTCAATCCAGTTGCACCAGTCACTCCGGTTGCGCCTTGATCCCCTTGCGGTCCTGTTGCGCCGTCAAGCCCTTGCAATCCTTGCGTCCCGGTTGCGCCTTGTGGTCCCTGCACACCGGTTGCTCCAACTCCGCCAGTAAGTCCAGTCGCTCCAACTAGGCCCTCAACTCCGGTTGCTCCAATTTCACCAGTCGCGCCAGTGACGCCGGTTGCGCCAGTCACTCCTGTGGCCCCATCATTGCCAGCAACTCCAGTTGCTCCTTGTGGCCCCGATGCACCAATGGCACCAGTTGCGCCAACTGCGCCAATTGCGCCTTCCAAATTTATTGTCCAATTTGCAAACGTCCCACTGCCAGTGTGGTGCGAAATTTCAACAACAAGCTCGCCCGAGGTTTTGTTGTAGGATGAAACAACCCCGCGCATCAGATCGGTCTGTCCAGTAGCAGAAATCAGAATTGGCTGATTTTGAGTATATGCCAAGCCAGCCTCAACAGTCAGAGTTTTGGTGCCATTGCTTACTGCAAGCGAAGTTGTTGACGTCGTCTGATACTTGTCGCCTAAACCTGTAGCGCCTTGCTGACCAGTTGCCCCAGTGCTTCCGATCGCCCCTTGCGCACCAGTCGCACCGATAGGGCCATCAACGCCAGTCGCGCCTTGTCCCCCTTGAGCACCACTCGCCCCGGATGGGCCTTGCACTCCAGTCGCTCCAACTGGCCCCTCATTTCCCGCAAGACCGGTTGCACCAATCGGCCCCTCGATGCCGGTTGCTCCAGTTGGTCCGACAACGCCTTGTTCACCAGTTGCTCCGATAGGACCAGCGTTTCCTTGCGGCCCAGTTGCCCCGGTAATGCTCTGTCCAGTTGCTCCAATTGGACCTGTCGCGCCAGGATCGCCTTGAATTCCTTGAATGCCGCTAGGGCCTTGCGCGCCGACTCCAGTCGCTCCAGTTGCGCCGGTTTGGCCTTGCAACGACTGCTGTGCAGCCGCCGAAATCATTCCCAACTGGATTTTTGTAAGTTGCTGTGACATAAATGTTAGCTAATGGTTTTGATTGTAATGCGTGCGCCGTCGTAAATTGCGACAGGGAAAAGCACCGTGCCGCCGTTTGCTGGCAGTATATCGAAACTGAAGTACGGTTCCTGCACCACGCCATCGATTACGACTTCATATCGTTCAGCGTCGGTCGTCGAATACCCGGTAATCGGGTGAAAGCTGGATTTGATGCCGTCCCCCGTAAACTGCGAAAGCTGCCACGTGCCCCCGCCTGGTCCCGCTGGCCCAGGTGGTCCTGCCGGTCCTGTTGCACCCTGTCCCCCTTGCAAACCGGGAACCCCGGTTAAAAGCGTGACGGTAAGAGGTCCGCAGTAAGTGTTGCAACTCATGGTCAGGAAATTGTTACGCGCGCTTCGATAATTCGTTCATCCCAACCGTCGGGACGTTGAACAGTGACAACCAATTGCGCGCCAAGTTGTGCGGTAAGAGCTGCGGTCTGGGTGTTGCTTAACCTCAACGAAACTGAAATTGCTTCTGGTCGGACAACGGTTGGGGTTGTTAATGATGCACCAGCAGCGGTTTTTAGCGTGCAGGAAACACCCCAACTTGTTAGGTCTGAATACTCAGAGCATGGACCGTCCTCCTGTAACCGAAACGAAAAGTCCCAGTCCGTCCCCCGCTGGATCGTTGAGCTTGTCTGGACGGCAACCATATACCCTAAGCCTTAGGACAAGTAATTTAAGGCGGAGTCACAGCAGCCGGAAACCGATTCCGCGCCCGCTGGCCACGCTCTGGCTGCCACCTCCTCCTCTCGATTTGCAAGCCGTTTTAGCGGGCAATTTGGCGCGTCCTCGAGCAGTCGGAAGCGCACCGTGCACTCTGTTGCCTGCTCACACTGTGCGCATATTTGGAGGCGTTTGTCAACCAACCACCTAGGGATCATGTGAAAGAATAAGTGATTGTGCCGGTGCCGACTGCTGTCTCGAAATCGTCGGGACGAAAGTAGGTTATTTGCGCTCCATTTTCTATCCGGTCGTAAAACCCGTAAACCAACACCTCTTCAGCCTCGTCAACGATCTGCACAATGCCCTTTGTCACCTCAGTGGACTTGCGCCAGATTCCGTCGGCGCATACATACGCCGGGTCGTCAGTGTTTTCCGGCTTAAACAGTCCCGAGATGAAGGTCGGAAAGCTGCCAAATCCTCCGGCAAAGATTGAAGCATTGCGATCTGCCTGGTCGGTAGTGGTGACAACCAGCGGGGCGAACTCGTTGGACTGGATTAGCGTTGAAATGATAAACCGCCCGTAAGACTGCCAGTCGGATCGTTTTGCGTACCAGCTCGTGTACCCAACGCCGCACCGCATTGCTCTCCGTGGGTACGGTGGCCCAACGTCTGGGTACGTGTGCATCCCCGAGATGGTGACATCCAGCGGCGGCCCTTCAGGATCCCAGTTGGGGATCTGATACGCGCACTCCGCCGAGATACTCATCCCGGTTAAGTTGATGGCATGCTGCCACTCGAAACAGTTCATTCCGTAGACCAGTCAAGCAGACACGGGTTCGGCATCGGCTGCGTGCACACGTTAGTAATCTGAGTGATGGCAATCGGGTCGCCGCCTGTAACCACGGTAGCGAGCAGGATGTACTGCATCGTGTCAGTATTCGTCAGAATTTCGTCGCTTTGCAGGATCGTAATAGCGTCGGAATCGGGGCCAATTGTGAGGGTGGTCACATCCCAATAAATAGCGGCGTAAATGTAGCTGTTGCCCGCTAATTCGAGATAGAAAGGCGGAAACCCGAGTCCCATGCCATCGGGCCAGCGTCCAGCAATCTGGTTCTGTGCTACTTGTACCCGCAAAATTTCAGTTTCTGTCGCATCAGTAACGCGGAAATACGGGCAAACGACTGTACCGCCACCAGACGCGACAAACGGCACTGCGCATGTGTTTAGGACGTAGCTGACGTACCTGTCGCCGTTTTCGCGCAGGCTGACGTTGAGCTCGGCAAGTTTAAAATAGACGTAGGAGTCCGTGGACTCCTCGTACTGATCGCTCGCAAAAATTGTGATGTTGCCCGCTCCCGTTTGGATAACGCCATCAACCACTACCATTCCGCAGTAGATCACCCAAAACCCCGAAGTGTCCGCTAGCGTTAGCGTAAACGTGTCATTGAGCGTCATGCCATCAGGCAACGCGTTGGCAACAAGCCCGCTGCGCACTGTCACTCGGCACTCGCCGTCTCTGCTGTCGTCTTCAACCAAAAACGGGCACGTTGGCGCTGGTCGCTGGTAAACAACCGGGCACACGTTGGTGATTTGGGAGATGTACGGGTTGTCTTCGTCGTCCAGTGACTTTTCAATGATCGCGACCAGAAATTTCTGGTAGGTCGAGTTGCCGGTTACAAAGTCAGGCTCAACGCTTACCGTGATTGCCGTTTCTGTTGGCAAGATGGCGTTGCGTTGATCGACTTGAATGTTGATGTAAACGTACTCAATGCCATCAGTCTGCTCAATCATGATGACGTATGGCGGCGCGTCAGGTGCGCCGCTCATCCCGTTTGGATATCGTCCGCTTGGAGTGTCGTCGCTGATTGTGCTGATGATTGGATTTTGTCCGATGGCGACTTTTAGAATCAGCGTTTCCGCTTCCATTTCGGAGGCGTCTGTTACCTCAAAAGGACAAGGTGCAGTTGCACCAGATGCTTCGCCTGCCGATCCTCCTTGCAGCGCAACATTGATAACAGTGCCGCCAGCTGTGCGTGCAAACGTGCCGCCTGTCACTCCAGTGATAAGACTGCTCTTCACCATGTCCACGAGTGCGTTAAACGCGCTCGGTGAAATGGGTGTGCCGCGTTGTTGGTACGGGATCATGAGTACAGATTAGCGTCCCACGAAGTGCCCCCTGCACTGCTGGTGTACTCGTAAGTTGTCCGAAAGTGATCGCCCTCTTGCTGCGATCGAATGCCGCTAAGAATGAAGTTGGCGTTTGGTGGCGGCGTAAACCCATCAGGCCATCCTCCGCCCCACTCGTCAATTTTGCCAAGCAATCCCATGCTCGGAGCGCCATCCTCAAGCACTGTCACGCGGACTGTCACGCGTCCTACGTAATACGATTCAACGCCCAGTTTTTGAAACGTGTAAAAAACGACAAAGGAAGGATCTTCTTCAGTCGCAGGTTGCCACAGGTTGAATTCATTTTCTGCCGTTTTGCCTGTCCCCTTGCCGCGCAAATACGCGTCGTTTGGATTTCGTTTATAAACGGTCCAGTACTTTTTTATGTTTTCAGGAATCTCAAAATCTCCGCCCGCGTTGAATTTTGGATGCGTCTCAAGTGGCTCCGTTCCAATGCTGCCGTCGAAAGAAAATTGCGGCTCTCCCTGGCTTATAAGAAACTCTTCAACCAGCGTGTAAACGCCATCTGTTTGATCTTCTCTGTAGCTTCTTGCCTCTGGGTTTTTGTCAATTGTTCCCGAAAGGCTTTGCTGCGTGATCGTCTGCATGACGCAGCGATCCACGCCCATTGACTCTTCAATCTTTACCTGTGTCGCCATAAACTAGATGACTCCGAGTTGAGGTGTAACGCCGCCCAGATACGGGTTTTCGGTTGGCTGTGCGGCTTGTAGGAAACGGTCGATGCTGTTGGCAATCCTTTGCTGAACCGCGAGCTGGTCGCGTTGCACGTTGATGCCTTGGTCGCCTCCCCATACTGCTGCGCCGATTGCGCCGACTTTGCTCATGCTGCTTGTGATGAGTGGCGCGGCTGCGGACATCACGCCTTTGTTGGGAATGTCTGCGCCGGTTTCTCCTGCGCCAGGCGTTGCGTACTTTTTGCGAGCCTCGGCGCGCTTCTTTTCAATATCAGCAAGGATGTCGTCAAAAAAACCGGTTTGAGGTTGAGGCTTTTCAGCCCCGCCTGTTGCTTCGCTCAGTGCCGTTCCGGCTCCTCCCATTCCTCCCATCCCCATGAACGCTTGACCACCATATGTGCTTTGCGTTTTTCCGAGCTTTTCGCTCATGTCCAAAAATGGGCGAATCTTGTCAATTGCTCGACCTAAAAGCTCAATCGCAATTGCAATGCCATCGCCCAGGCTTTGCCCGACTTTGGTCAGGTCAAGCATTGCCATGCGGTCCAGAAACTCCATCAACTGCGGCATGGTTTGGCTTGCGATGCCGACAAAAAACCCGCGCACTTTGTTGCCAGCCAACCCAAGCAGGTCACTTGCGCGTCCAAATACTCCCGCGTTTTCAAGCAACAGAGCCGACTGGTTGCCAAGAATTTTTCGGACTTCATCCATGCCACCAGCGGCAAACACTGCCAACAGTTTCGCGCCCGATTTTCCGAAAATATCCATTGCCGCTGCCGAGCGTGCTGCCGGGTTCTCGATCTTACCAATTGCCTCTCCGACTCTCATTAGTTGCTCGTCGGCAGTTAGCCCTTGGATGTCTGTGATGCTGATGCCCATTCGAGCAAACTTTAGCGCAGCCTCGTCGCTGCCGCTGGCGGCATCGGCAATTGACCGTTGCAGCTTGGCGATAACCGGCTGGAGCTGCTCGGCTTTCATGCCGTTCAAATCAAAAGCCAGTTGAAGTTCCATCAGTTTGTCGATGGCGATGCCGGTCTGTGCGTTAAGGTCAACCAGGTCGTCCCCGAGTTGCAATGCGTCGCGCATGCCTTCTGCGGCAAAAGTGACGGCTCGGATCACGCCTTGCAGCGTCAGGAACTGTCCCAACGCTTGCATGATGCCAGCGGCAACCATGTTGCCACCCATTGCGCCTTGAATGGACTGCCCGAGCCCTTGCATGGATTGCTGGG
>Ga0315906_10008103_pt1 | contig 12641 bp, 10 predicted proteins | sample LakEriMetagenome_4_FD_203526 | JGI IMG/M metagenome (GOLD analysis project Ga0315906, IMG submission 203526) | Freshwater fungal communities from buoy surface, Lake Erie, Ohio, United States - Buoy 2 MA122 | ecosystem: Environmental > Aquatic > Freshwater > Lake > Lake biofilm | place: USA...
TCGCCGAGCCCCGTGATCGCCGCCGCGCGCTTGGGCGCCCCAATCGTCAGCGCATCGCGCAACGGATTGTTCGGCGGCACGAACGCCGCGCCCGGCAGATGCAGGCCCATCATCTCCATCATCATTTGATTGGAATTGGCCGTACCGTAGAACGTACACGTGCCCGGCGCGTGATAGCTCTCCGCTTCCGCTTTCAACAATTCCTCGCGCCCGATCTTGCCTTCGGCAAAGTCTTGGCGGCGCGCCGCCTTCTCCTTGTTCGGCAATCCTGACGGCATCGGCCCGCTCGGCACCAAAATCGCCGGCAGCCACGGAAACCTAAGCGCCCCGATCAACAAGCCCGGCACGATCTTGTCGCAAATGCCCAACAGCAAAGCGGAATCGAACGTCGCGTGCGAAAGCGACACCGCCGTCGCCAGCGCAATCGCATCGCGCGAGAACAATGAAAGCTCCATGCCCTCGAAGCCCTGCGTGACGCCATCGCACATCGCCGGTACGCCGCCCGCCACTTGCGCCACCGCACCCGCTTGGCGCGCCGCCTTGCGGATCACATCAGGAAAACGCTCATACGGCGCATGCGCCGAGAGCATGTCGTTGTAAGCCGTCACCACGCCAATCGACGGCCACTTGCCGCCGAGCAATTGGATCTTGTCCTGCACCGCACAGCCAGCCGACGTGTGCGCCTGGTTCGCTTCGGCTAACTTCACCCGCGCGGGCTTGGTCGGATCATATGCATCGATCAGATCAAGATAGCGTCGCCGCCGCTTGGCGCTGCGTTGCGCAATACGTTCGGTGACATGTGCGATGGTTGAATTGAGCTTTGCCATCAATCCGGATCCCACCAAGCGCGGCCGTCGCGATCCATCAGCAACGCCGATTGCGTCGGCCCATTGGAGCCTGCCGCATACGGATAAGGCTCCGCCCCGTTCGCATCCCAGGCCGCCAACAATTCATCCGCCCAAATCCAGGCCGCATCGACCTCGTCGCGCCGCATAAAGAGCGCCAGATTGCCGCGCACCACGTCCATCAGCAGCCGCTCATACGCATCCGGGTAACGCACGCCGAACGCATCCTCGAAGGTGAGATCAAGGGGCGCGGCTTTAATGCGCAAACCACCCGGCCCCGGCTCTTTCATGTTGAGCCACAAGCGCACGCCTTCATCCGGCTGGATACGCAAAACCAGCCTATTCGGCACGCCCGCATTCGCGCCGAAAATCGGCACCGGCGTATCCTTGAACTGCACCACGATCTCGGAACGTCGCGCGCCCATGCGTTTGCCAGTACGCAAATAGAACGGCACGCCGGCCCAGCGCCAATTATCCACTTGCGCTTTGATCGCGACGAATGTCTCGGTGCGCGACGGCTTGCCGACTTCGTCCGCGTAGGCCGGCGCAGGCTTTCCATCCACCAAGCCCGCGCGATATTGCCCGCGCACGGTTTTGCCCGCCACATCCATCGGCCCAATGCGGCGCAACGCTGAGAGCACTTTCAGCTTCTCGGTGCGGATCGCATCCGCATCCATCGAGTTCGGCGATTCCAGCGCGACCAAACACAGAAGCTGCAGCAAATGGTTCTGCACCATGTCACGCAGCGCGCCAGACTTGTCGTAATAATCCGCGCGACCCTCGACGCCCAGTTCTTCGGCCACCGTGATCTGCACGTGGTCGATATGTTCGCGCGACCACACCGGCTCGACCATCATGTTGGCGAAGCGCAGCACGAGCAGATTCTGCACCGTCTCCTTGCCGAGATAATGATCAATGCGAAACGTGCGTTGTTCGTCGAACACGCGCCCCACGCCGTCATTGATCGCGCGCGAGGAGGCCAGATCGCGCCCGATCGGCTTTTCCAACACGATGCGCGACGTCGGCGTCGCTAACCCCGTCTCGGCCAGCCGCTCCGCAATCGTCACGAACAGCGACGGCGCGGTCGAGAGGTAAAAGATGCGCACATTGCCATTGCCGTTCGCGAGCAAATCCTTCAGCGCCGCCCATTGCTCCGCCGGCGCGCTCGCATCGACGCGCGCATATTCGACATGGCCGACAAAGTCCTCGCACTTGGCTTGGTCCACACACGCGTTCGGCGAGAACTTGCCCCGGCTCTCGCGCACCATCGCCCGGAAGCTCTCTGTGTCGAGATCCGAGCGCGCCACGCCGATGATCCGCGATTGTGCCGGGATCTGGCCGTCCAAATAACGATGCAGCAGCGAGGGAAACAATTTTCGCAGCGACAGATCGCCTGTCGCGCCAAAGACAACCAGATCGAAGGGGGGGACGGGGATGAACTCTGCCATGCGCTCTTCAAACTAGTGTTCGCGCGCCGGCGCAAACAGGGCGCCAACACTTTGTCTGTGTGCCATTGTCCCGCGACAATTGCATTGCCAATTCGCGGTCGCGGCGCCTAAGGTCCGCGCACAATGGCTGATGACGATAAAGCGCCCCCGCGACGCGGCCTGGGCGGTGAAAAGAAACCTACGATCAACGATGTCGCGCGCCTCGCCGGCGTCTCTAAGAAAACTGTCTCGCGCGTCATCAATCAATCGCCGTTCGTCAAAGAAGAGACGCGCGAAAACATCAACCGCATCATCGCCGAGATCGGCTTCTCGCCCGATCCGCAGGCGCGCGGTCTTGCCTTCCACCGCTCGTTCCTGATCGGGCTCGTCTATGACAACCCGAACCCGCAATATGTCGTGAACATGCAGCTTGGCATGCTCGACGCCATGCGCGGCTCCGGCTACGAGCTCGTCGTCCACCCCTGCAATCGCGGAAATCCCACGTTTCTTGCGGATTTTCGTCGGTTCATCGAACGCCAAAAACTCTCCGGCGTGGTGCTGACACCGTCCGTTTCGGAAGACGATCGCGTCAAAGCCATCCTCGACGAGATCGGTTGCGGCTATATCCGCATCGCTTCGGTGCCTGTGGACGAGCCTCAGCACATCATCGTCTCCAACGACCGCCAAGGCGGACGCGCCGCCGCGCGCCATTTGGCTGAACTCGGCCACACGCGCATCGGTTTCATCTCCGGCCCGCCAAGCTTCCGCTCCTCGCACGAGCGCCACGGCGGCTTTGTCGAAGAGCTGAAGGATCGCGGCATCGCGCTCGACGAGGACAGCATCATCCAGGGCGCCTACACGTTCGAGACTGGCATTTCCTGCGGCGCCGAATTGCTGAAACGCTCGCCCCGCCCCACGGCGATCTTCGCCGCCAATGACGAAATGGCCGCCGGCGTGCTTCACGCCATCCGCCGCGCCGGCCTGCGCTGCCCGGATGACGTCTCGGTGGTGGGCTTCGACGACTTCCAAATCGCCTCCTCCGTGTGGCCGCCGCTGACCACAGTGCGCACGCCGACCCGCGAAATCGGCCGGATGGCCGCCGAAAAGCTGATCGGCTTCTCCGAAACCGACGAGGACGAGGCCCCGGCCCGGGAAGCCGCCCCAGCCACCTCGCCCGTCCTGGTCGTCCGCGACTCCACTGGGCCCGCCCCACGCTGAGCCCCGAGCCGGAAAAGCCGCTTGAATCGGATTGTGACACCGGTTACCAAGAAGATCAAATCTGCTCGTCGGGGCCGGCGACCTGTCGACCTCGCGCACCGTCTGACCAAGCCTGCCCTGAAGCTCTAAGCCAAACAGGATCCGCCCCATGAAAATCGCGCTCATCATCGAGAACAGCCAAGCCGCCAAGAGCAGCATCGTTCACGACGCGCTGAAGGCCGTCGCCGAACCGCTCGGCCACCAAGTGCATCATTACGGAATGTACGCGCCCGAGGACAAAGCCCCGCTGACCTACGTGATGAACGGCCTGCTGGCGGGCATCCTGCTCAACTCGAAAGCCGCGGACTTCGTCGTCACCGGCTGCGGCACCGGCATGGGCACAATGCTTGCGGCCAATTCCATGCCCGGCGTGTTCTGCGGCCTCATCATCGACCCGACCGACGCGTTCCTGTTCGGTCAGATCAATGACGGCAACGCCATCGCCATGCCGTACGCCAAGGGCTTCGGCTGGGCGGCTGAACTCAATCTGCAAGATTGCTATCGCAAGCTCTTCGACGGCGAGCGTGGCCTCGGCTACCCGAAAGAGCGCGCGCAAATCATGGCGAAGAACCGCGGCATCCTGAAAGAGCTGAAGGCCGCCTCGTGCCACGACATGCTGACGGTGCTGAAGTCAGTGGATCAAGAGCTTCTGAAATCTGCTGTCGCCGGCGAGCGTTTCGAAGAAATCTTCTTCGCCAACGCGCAAGACAATGCGATCGCTGATTACGTGCGCCGCGTGCGCGCGTCGTAAGCGGTCCGCAAAACCGCTACAAATAAGAACAAATGTCCGAGGGAGCCATGAGCGCCAATCCGTTTAGCCTCAACGGCAAAACCGCAATCGTCACTGGCGGCAATGTCGGCCTAGGCCAAGCCATCGCGCTCGCCTTGGCCGAAGCCGGCGCTGACATCGTCTCAACCAGCCGCCGTCCCGCTGATGAAACCGGCGCGCAGGTGAAGGCGCTCGGACGCCGCTTCATCTCTGTCCAAGCCGATCTCTCCTCCACCGCGCCGATCGCCGGCATCGTAGAGCGCACGGTCTTTGAATTCGGCAAAGTCGACATCCTCGTGAACAATGCCGGCATCATCCGCCGCAACGATTCCGTCGACTTCACCGAAGAGGATTGGGACACGGTGATCGACACCAATCTCAAATCCGCGTTCTTCCTCGCCCAAGCCGTCGGCCGTCACATGATCGGCCAAGGCCACGGCAAGATCATCAACATCGCCTCGATGCTCTCCTTCCAAGGCGGCATCCGCGTGCCCTCCTACACCGCCAGCAAAAGCGGCCTCGCCGGCATCACCAAATTGCTCGCCTGCGAATGGGCCGGCAAAGGCGTGAACGTGAACGCGATCGCGCCGGGGTACATGAGCACCGACAACACCGAAGCGCTGCGCGCCGACCTCAAGCGGAACGCGCAAATCCTCGACCGCATCCCGGCGGGCCGCTGGGGCGCGTCGAGCGACATGGGCGGCGCGGCTGTGTTCCTGGCCAGCAGCGCCTCGGATTACGTTCACGGCGCCATCATCCCGGTGGACGGGGGCTGGCTCGCGCGCTGAGCCGGCATTAAGAGGATCACGTGACCCGCTTCGTTTGTTTCGGCGAATTGCTCATTCGCCTGTCGCCGCCCGGCCGCGAATTGCTGCTGCAAACGCCGCAGCTCTCGACCCATTACGGCGGCGCTGAAGCCAATGTCGCGATCTCGCTCGTACGCCTCGGCCACGAAGCACGCATGGTCAGCGTCGTGCCGGATAACGCACTGGCGCAAGGCGCGCTTGGCGAGCTGCGCCGCTACGGCGTTGATACAAGCGGCGTGCAAGCCGGCGCGGGCCGTATGGGCTTGTACTTCATGACCGCCGGCGCCGGCCAACGTCCCTCGGACGTGCTCTACGATCGCGCGCAATCCGCCTTCGCGCTCGCCGCGTCCGACGCAATCGATTGGAAGACAGCACTCGGCGGCGCCAATTGGCTGCACGTTTCCGGCGTCACGCCCGCTGTCAGCGCCAACGCCGCAGCGGCTGCGCTGCGCGCTGTGAAGGCCGCGCGTTCCTACGGCGTGAAAGTTTCGTTCGACGCCAATTTCCGCGCCAAGCTTTGGCAAGCGCGCGGCGACGATCCGCGCCCGACGCTAAACGCCCTCTTCGCCGAGGCCGATCTCATGTTCGCCAATGCGCGCGACATCACGCTCGTCACCGGTGACAAGTGCGGCAGCGACGAGGACGCCGCCAAGATCGCCTTCGCGCGCTATCCGAACCTGCAGCGCATCGCCGCGACCGAACGCAAAGTGGTCAGCTCCGACCACCACGAGCTTTGCGGCCTGATGTTTACCCGCACTGGCGCCACGCGCACCAAAAACAACGCCATCACCGGCATCGTCGATCGCATCGGCGGAGGCGACGCCTTCGCCGCGGGCCTCCTGCATGGCCTGGCCAACGGCGCCGACGATCAAAACATGCTCGACTTCGCCGCCGCCGCAGCCTGCCTCAAGCACACGATTCCCGGCGATTTCAATCTCGCCAGCGAAGCGGACGTACTCTTCCACCTCTCCGCCTCAGGATCGGATGTGCGTCGATGAGCGAGAAGCTGACCTCCGCCTACGTGATGTCGCTGACGCCGGTGCTGCCGGTGGTGACGATCGAAGATGTCGGCCACGCCGAGCCGCTTGCGCGCGTCCTGCTCGCCAGCGGCGTCAATACGATCGAAATCACACTGCGCACGCCGGCAGCGCTCAGCGCTATCCGCGCCGTCGCCGACGCCGCACCCGATATGATCGTCGGCGCCGGCACTGTGCTGAGCGAAGATGATCTCAACGCCGCCATCGACGCCGGGGCGCGCTACGCGCTTTCGCCGGGTGGCACCAAGAAACTGATGAAAGCGGCGCAAAAGGCATCGATCCCGTTCATTCCGGGCGTCGCCACAGCAAGCGAAATCATGCGCGGTCTCGAACTCGGCTACACGCATTTCAAATTCTTCCCCGCAGAACAACTCGGCGGGGTCGCCGCCATCAAAGGCATCGGCGCACCGCTGGCGACCGCGCGCTTTTGCCCAACAGGCTCGATCACGTTGGAAAAAGCACCCGCTTATCTCGCACTCAACAACGTGCTCTGCGTCGGCGCCTCCTGGATCGCCCCGAACGACAAGATCAAAGCCGGCGATTGGGCCGCGATCGAGGACGCGGCGAAGAAGGCCGTGGCGCTGAAACGCTAAAGCCTGTCGCGCAGCGCATACCAGAGCATACCCAGCACATAGAGCGGCGAGCGCAACGCAGCGCCGCCTGGAAATTCCGGCGGCGCCAAGCCCGCCAGCACATCAAACCGCTCCGCCGTCCCCGCCATTGCTTGGGCAAGCACCTTGCCCGTCAAAGCCGGCAGCAACACGCCGAGCCCCGAATAGCCGTGTGCAAAGAAGAGATCGCCGGTGCGCCCAATATGCGGCAGTCGCGACATCGTCACCGAAACCAACCCGCCCCACGCATAATCAATCCGCGTGTTGCAGAGCTGGGGAAACACTTTGAGCATATGCCCGCGCGCGAACGCGGCCATGTCGACCGGCGGCTCGGGCGTGTAGCGTTCACCACCGCCAAAGATCAGCCGATGGTCCGCGCTCATGCGAAAGTAATTCACAACGAAGCGACTGTCGCTGACCGCCAAATCATCCGCGATCAGGTCGCGCGCATTTTCCAACGGCTCCGTAGCCACCAGATAATTAGCCACCGGCATAATGCGCTTGGCCACGCGCGGCTCTAAATCGCCCAACAACGCATCGCACGCGAGAACGCCATAGCGCGCCCGCACAACACCGGACTCCGTGCGCGCCACCACGCCGTTCGCCGTCTCCAATGCGATAACGCGCGACTCTTCGTGCAGCACCACACCCGCGCCGCCCGCCGCATCCGCTAAGCCCAGCGCATAATTCAGCGGATGCACATGCCCGCCGCACTCATCGAGAAAGCCGCCATGAAAGCCCGGCGCGTTCAGCTTCTCGCGCGCTTCATAGGCGCTGAGCACGCGCACGTTCGGGTAATCCATAACCCGCGCGAGAACGTCGGCTTCTTCGCGCATCCAGCTCAAATCCACCGGCTTGGCTGCAACCGTCAAATGCCCGTTCACGCGCAGATCACAAGCGATGTCGTGTTTGGTGATGCGCTCGACACTCAGAGTGCGCGCCTCCATCGCCATATCGAACAGCGTGCGCGCTTTCGCTTCGCCATAGCGCGCGATGAGATCGGCCGCGCTCTTGCGCCAACCGGGGATCATCTGCCCGCCATTGCGGCCCGACGCGCCCCAGCCGATGCGCCCTGCCTCCAGCACAATCACCGAGAAACCGCGCTCGACTGCATTCAGCGCCGCGTGCAATCCGGTAAAGCCGCCGCCGATGACAACCACATCGGCGCTCACCTCGCCTTCAAGCTTCGCCGCCGGCGCGAACGGATTGGCGGTCGCTGCGTAATACGACCGCTCCATGCCGAGGCCGGAATTGAAGCTCACATCAGACCTTGAGCAGCAAGTGGTCGCGTTCCCAGGACGAGATCACGCCTTCGAAATTGCTGAGTTCATGAGCCTTGATCATCTGGAACGCAGTGCAGAAATGATCGCCCAGCAATTCGATCACCGGCTGACACGTCTTGAAGCGATCAAGCCCTTCGCTCAGTGTACGCGGCAGTGTCCGCGCCCACTTATACGCGCTGCCCTGCACCATCTCGTTCGGCGCGATCTTGTCGCGAATGCCGATATAGCCGCACACCAACACGGCCGCGATCGCGAGATACGGATTGGCGTCCGCGCCTGGCAGACGATTTTCGATACGGCGATTTTCCGGTCGCGAAATCGGCACGCGCAAACCGCACGAGCGATTGTCGTAACCCCATTGCAGATTGATCGGCGCGGAAAAATCCGGCCGCATACGACGGAAGGAATTCACGTTCGGCGCAAACAATGGGGTCACATCGCCCAGATATTTTTGCAAGCCGCCAACGAAATGGCGAAACATATCGGTGTTGCCGTCAACGCCCTCGGCCTTCTCGACGCCAAACAGATTATTGCCAGTCTTCGCATCCACCACAGAGACGTGCAGGTGCATCGCCGAGCCGGGCTGGTTTTCCATCGGCTTGGCCATGAACGTCGCATAGACGCCATGCTTCAGCGCGACCTGGCGCACGATGCGTTTGAACACCAGCACCTGATCCGACACGTGCACCGGATCGCCGTGATTGAAATTGATCTCCAGCTGCGCCGTGCCGCTTTCGTGGATCATCGTATCGAGATGCAACGACGCGGCCTCAGCGTGTTCATAGATTGTCTCGATCAGATCCTCGTATTCGGTGATCGCTTCCAAGCCGTACGGCTGCGGCGATGTCTCCGAACGACCCGAACGACCCGCCGGCGGCATCAGCGGCAAATCCGGATCGGTGTTCACCTGCGTTAGATAGAATTCCAATTCCGGCGCCACGACGGGCCTTAACCCCGCCTTCTCGTAAAGCTCGACCACGCGCTTCAGCACATAGCGCGGCGCGATGTCATAAGGCTCGCCGCTGGTGTGATACGCGTCAGCAAACACGAACGCTGTCGGTGTCTTGTAGCCGGGGGCCACACACAAGGTTTCAAGGTCAGGGCGCAGCACCACATCCGGGTCCTGCATTGAAAGCGCCTCATCCGCATCGTCGGCGTACTCGCCCGTCACCGTCAGCAAAAAGATGCTCGAGGGTATCCGCAACGAGCCATCGCGCTCGCTCTGCAAAAATTTCTGCGCCGGGAACACCTTGCCCCGCACAACGCTATTCATGTCGGGCACAAGGCATTCCACCTCGCCGATGCCGCGTTCCTTGATCCAATTGGCGAAAGTCTTATCCATAAATCACACTTCGGTTTTGCAGGCGTGCACGCGCGATCACGCCGGAATGGCGCGCGAGAACCGCACATGAATTTCTTTCAAACGAGCGCGGCGCGATTAAGTGCGTGCGATTAAGAACCGCGCGCAGGCCACGCCCATCGGCCCTCTGATGAAGGCGGCGGAAGCGCATAGATCACCTGATGTCTCAGTATGCTGGGGCGCCCATTGGCAAGTCAAGCCAACGCGGAGACCGATTGAGCGACATTCGCCTGACGTTTTTCCGTGCTTTTCAAGGCGCCGTCTGGTTAAGCTTCAGAATGGAACGCGAACTCGAAGGGGCTGAAGAAGGCCTCAACACAGCCGTTTATGCTGAATTGCGCACGCGTCTCGTGACCGGCCGCATGGCGCCTGGGCACGAGCTTTCCACGCGCAGCATCGCCGCCGAATTGGGCGTCAGCCAAACGCCGGTGCGTGATGCGCTCTCACGGCTCTCGGCCGAAGGCGCTGTCTCCATTCGCTCCAAGCGTCGCGTGCGGGTGCCGCCGATGACAAGCGAGCGGTTCGAAGATTTGCTGCGTTGTCGCTTGATGTTGGAGCCGGAAGCGGCGGCCCTTGCGCTGCAGCACCTCGACGACACGCATATCGCGCGCCTGCGGCGGATCGATGCGGCGCTCGACGCCGCAATCGCCAGCGGCGACACCGACGCGTACATGCAGAGCAACCACGATTTCCATTTCACGCTCTATCGCGCGACCGGTCGGCGCACGATGACGCAATTGATCGAAACGCTCTGGCTGCAATTCGGCCCGTTCATGCGCGTCGTGCATGGCCGCGTCAGCGGCGCGCATCTCAACGACAGCCACCAAGCCGCCATCCGCGCCGTCGCAGCGCGCGACGGAAACGCACTGCGCGAAGCGATCGCCGTCGACATCGCCGATGGCATGGGTTTGATCGGGCGGACCGGGCTTGCGAGGCCGCAAGACGCGCACACCCCGTAACTCGTCCCCCATTGACGGGGGCTGTCAGCGAAGCTGACGGAGAGGGCGAACGCGCGCCCCCTCCGGCTCGCTACGCTCGCCACCTCCCCCGCTTGCGGGGGAGGTGTTAGAGCGCCCGCAACACCGGCTCGGCTTCGCGCAGCGAGCGGCCGATGATGTCCACCATGCGATCGATCTCGTCCTTGGTGATGATCAGCGGCGGGCACATCACAATCGAGTCGCGGATGCCACGCACCATCAGGCCATTCTTGATGCAAAGGTCGCGCACGATCGGCCCGGCTTTGCCCTCTTCGCCGGTGAAGCGCTCGTTCGTACCCTTCCGCGACACGATCTCGACCGCACCGATCAAGCCCAAGGAACGCACCTCGCCAACGATCGGGTCATGCGCGATGCGCTGCAACGCCTCGGCAAAATACGGCCCGATGTCGTTCTTCACGCGCTCGACCAAACCTTCACGCTCGATGATTTCGATATTCTTCAGCGCCACGGCCGCCGCCACTGGGTGGCCCGAATAGGTGTAGCCGTGAATGAAGTCGCCGCCCTTCTCGCGCAGCACTTCCACGATTCTGTGCGACACGCCCACCGCCGAAATCGGCAGATAGCCGGACGACAAGCCCTTCGCCATCGGCACGAGATCGGGCGTCACGCCAAAGTGCTGGAAGCCGAACCAATCGCCCAAGCGGCCAAAGCCGCAGATCACTTCGTCCACGACCAGCAGAATGCCGTACTTCTTGCAGATCGCATCGACGCGCTTCCAATAGCCTTTGGGCGGAATGATCACGCCGCCCGCGCCCTGCACCGGCTCGCCAATGAACGCCGCGACGTTCTCCGGGCCGACCTTGAGGATGCGATCTTCGATCTCCTGCGCCGCGCGCGCCGCGAACGCTTCCTCGTCTTCGCCGAAGCCTTCGCCGAATTTGTAGGGCTGCATCACATGCTCGACGCCCGGGATCGGCAAATCGCCAATCTCATGCATCAATTTCATGCCGCCCAAGCTCACGCCCGCGACTGTCGAGCCGTGGTAGGCATTCCAACGCGAGACGAAAATGTTGCGCTTCGGCTGGCCCAGCGATTTCCAATAATGGCGCACCATGCGGAACACGGTGTCGTTCGCTTCCGAGCCCGATGAATTGAAGAACACGTGCTGGAGATCGCCGCCGAGCTTTTCGGCAAGCTTCGCCGCGAGCATCACCGTCGGCGGCGTCGCCGTCTTGAAGAACGTGTTGTAAAACGGCAGCTCGCGCATCTGCTCGGTCGCGGTCTGAACCAATTCCTCGCGCCCATAGCCAACATTCACGCACCAAAGCCCCGCCATGCCGTCGAGCAACGCATTGCCGTCGCCGTCATAGATGGTCGAGCCCTCGGCGCGCGTGATGATGCGGCTGCCGCCCAACGCAACCAATTCGCCGTAATTGGCCTGCGCCGGCAAATGGTGCGCGATGTCGAGACGACGAAGTTCGGGGATATTGTAATTGCGAGCCACGATGAATTTCCTCGTTCTTGTAGTCTTGTTGGCGCTTAAGCGCTGAGCTTGTCGCCGCGCAGCGCGCGGCCAAGCAATTGGAAGAAGACTTGGCTTTGCGGGTTCTCGTGCGCTTTCCACTCGGGATGCCATTGCACCGCCAGCACCGGCGCGCCGTTCACGTGCGTTGAAATTGCTTCCACCACGCCGTCCGGGGCCACGGCTTCGACTTTGAGCCCCGAACCCAACTTGTCGACGCCCTGGTAGTGCACACTGACGATGTCGATCTCGTCTTCCTTATAGGCGTTGTGCAACACCCCGCCCTCAATGAGCTTCACGGGATGGATGTGCTCAAAGAATTCGCTGAAGCTCTTGTCGTCGGGCGCGTGGTGCGAAATCAGCTCAGGATGCTCAGCCATGTCGCGCCGCAGCGTGCCGCCAAACGCGACGTTTAATTCCTGAAAGCCGCGGCAAATACCAAACACCGGCTTGCCGGCTTCAAGCATCGCCTCGATCAAGCGCGCCGTCATCTCGTCGCGATCGGGATCGAAGGGGCCGGGCGCGTCGTCCACCAAAACGCCATAGCGTTTGGGATCGAGGTTCGACGGCGTGCCCGTCAGCAACAAGCCGTCGAGCCGCGTCGCCACCTCTTTCGCATGCATCAAGCCCGGCATCGCCGGCACGAGCAGGCCTGCCGCGTCGGCATAGGTGAGTGCAGAGACAAGATAGCGCGTCATCACCGCTTGCGCGGCCTGTCCTTCGACATCGCGGTTACATGAAATGACGCCCAGAACGGGACGTTGTTGGTCGCTGTGCATGTTCGCT
>Ga0315906_10008104_pt1 | contig 12640 bp, 9 predicted proteins | sample LakEriMetagenome_4_FD_203526 | JGI IMG/M metagenome (GOLD analysis project Ga0315906, IMG submission 203526) | Freshwater fungal communities from buoy surface, Lake Erie, Ohio, United States - Buoy 2 MA122 | ecosystem: Environmental > Aquatic > Freshwater > Lake > Lake biofilm | place: USA: Lake...
AGGAGTCGAAGCCGATCCCGATGGCCGCGACGTCGGCGATGTCCTCGCCGGTCCGCTTCCAGCCCTCCCCGCCGCCGAGCGGCGCCTCGATCCGCAGCCATCCCTCGCGGGCCTCGGTCGAGGGGGGGGCCGCGAGCAGGTCGGTCTCCGGCGCGAGGATCGTCTCCCTGCCGGCCGAGTCCCGCAGCGTGAACAGGGGATTGCCGTCCTGCCACGCGGGCACGTGAGGATTCCGGGCCCGGATCCAGACCACGAGCGCACCCCCGACCGGAGTCGGCACCGCCCGGGGAAGGTCGTGGACGAGCGTCGTCCGGCCGCCGGCGTAGGGGTCGATGCGTGCCACGAGCGCGGCCCGCCCGACGAGCGGGTCGGCGTCATCGAACGCGAACGCCACGCGCGAGTCGGGATCCTCGCAGCGCCACCCGGTGACCGGACCGTCGCCGGCGGGTTCGGTGCCGGTCTCGGGGGCCTCGTCGACGACCCACAGGTCGCGCCAGGCGAGGTCGGATCGGCCGCCGGAGGTGACCGTCACCGCCACCCGCACGAGGCCTGGCGCGGCGAAGGCCCGCTCGAGCGTCGGTTCCGTCCCTCCCGCCCCCCGGTCGAGTTGCCAGCGGAACGCGACCGGCCCACCTTCGGCGGCGCTCGCGGAAGCGTCGAAGCGCACCGTCTCGCCGACGGCCGCGCGCCCCGGGCCGGAGAGCGCCGCACGCGGCGGCGTCGCCGCGGTGACCTCGTGGCGCACGAGCCCCGTCACGCCGCCGGCGTCGACGACGTCCCCCTCGCCGTTGTCCGCGCAGCGGTTGCCGGCCAGGTCGACCATGTCGGCGTGGCGGAGGTAGAGGCCCCAGCGGTTCCCCTCGAGGACGTTGTCCTCGGCGATCCAGTGGAACGCGCGCCAGGCCGTCCCCGCGCTCGCCAGATCGCCGATGGCCGCGATGCCGGCGCCGTTGTTCCCCCGGCAGACGTTGCCGCGGAGGATCGTGTGGCTCGACGGGCCGAACATGAAGACGATGCCCGCGTGGCCCTCCCGCGGCAGATGAGGCGAATTGTGGGGGCCGTCGGGGGAGCCGTTGCCGCAGGCCTCGTTCTCCACGAGCACGTTCCCGTCGGAGGCACCGAGCCAGAAGCCGTAGCTGCCGCCGTTGGCGACGTTCCGGATCCAGGTGTTGCGCGGCGCCCAGGCCTCGACGCAGTTGTTGTTGGCGAAGGAGCAATCGTTCTCCTCGAAGACGTTGCCGGTGCTCACCCAGCCGTTCAGGACGCGGATGAAGATCCCGTCGCCGCCGTGGGTGCAGTCGTTGCCGATGAAGCGGTTGTCGCTCGAGCCACTCTCCAGGAGCACGCAGGTCGAGTCGCGGGCGTGGACCTCGCCCGGATCGATGCGGATGCCCCACGAGAGGTCGTTGTCGCGGACGACGTTGGCACGGCTCGTCCAGAGCTTGAGGCAGGTGTTCGACGAATGGGAGAAGTCGTTGCCCGCGATCTCGTTGTCGGAGGAGTCGACGAGCGTGCAGGCGTCCCAGGTGCGGTTGGCCCGGTTGTTCTCCAGGCGGCTCCCGGTCACGCGCTCGAGGAGGATGCCGCCGCGGCGACCCTGTTCCCCCCACCCGAAGCCCGGGTCGTGGAAGTTGTCGGAGAAGTCGCAGCCCTCGACCGAGAGCCCCTCGGCGTCGCTGACATGGAGGCCACGCTCGAAGCCGCGGACGCGGACGTTCGTCAACCGCACCCCGGTCACCCCCTCGGCCCGGATCCCGGTGCCGGTGAACCCCTTCGGATCGCCACCATCGGCGCCGAGGACGAGCGCGCCCGCCCCGTCGACGGTGACGTCGGAGGCCCGGATGACGAGACCGCCGTACTCGATCGCCGGATCGAGGACGGTGTCGGCCGTGATCTCGAGGACGGGGCGATCGGCCCCCCGCGCCGGCGCGACGGCGCACGCCACGGCGAGGAGCGTGACCACGGGGCTCGCGCGGCGGATCGACCGTGTGAACGGGCCTGGCATGGGGATCCCTGGTCAGAGATAGGGGGAGAAGAGGCGGGCGACGCCGTCGCGCAGCCGCACCGGCAGGCTGCGTCCGTCGACCTCCTCGAGGGTGATCGCCCGCGAACGGGCCATCACGCCCCGCACGTGGTCGTCGAGGCGACGGCAGAGCGGGCGATCGTAGGCCTCGACGTTGAACTCGAAATTGAGCCGCAGGCTGCGCTCGTCGAGGTTGCCGCTGCCGAACATCGCCCACGCCCCGTCGACCACCAGGAGCTTCGTGTGGTCGAAGGGGGGCGGCGACGCCCAGACGCGGCAGCCGCGCCCCAGGACCTGCCAGAGCATGGCCGTGGTGGCCCATTGCACGAGCGCCAGGTTGTTCACCTCCGGGATGACGATGTCGACCTCGACGCCGCGCATCGCCGCCACGTCGAGCGCTTGGCAGATCGAGTCGTCGGGGAGGAAGTAGGGGGTCATGATCCGCACGGTCGAGCGCGCCGAGGCGAGCGCCGCCGCGATCACGAGGCGGATCCGCCCCACGTCGGGATCGTCCGGGCCGAAACGGATGCCCCGGGCGAGCGTCGCGCCGGCGGATGCCGCCCGGGGCAGCCAGCGCGGATCGGCGTCGAGCGACTCACCGGCGGCGAACTGCCAGTCCTCGGCGAACACCTCGAGGAGCTGCGCCACGATCGGGCCCCCGAGTTCGAAGTGCATGTCGCGCACCGGATGGCGCGGGGCGCGCGACAGCCGGCATCCCTCGCGGATGTTGAGGCCGCCGGTGAATCCCCTGGAGCCGTCGACCACCATGATCTTGCGGTGGTTCCGCAGGTTCGCGTAGGGGAAGTAAAAGGGGACGCTCGCGGGGAGGAAGGTCGCCCAGGGCACGCCGGCCTCGGCGAGCCGTCGGGTGATCGGAGGGCGCGAATAGGTCGATCCGATGCCGTCCACGAGGACGCGCACCGCCACGCCCCGCGCGACCGCGGCGCGGAGCGCCGCGACGAACTCGCGGCCGGTGGGGTCGTTGTCGAAGATGTAGGAGGCGATCCCCACGCTGCGGCCCGCCCCCGCGATCGCCTCGAGCATCGCCGGATAGGCGACGTCGCCGCCGTCGAGCGGCTCGATCGAGTTGCAGTCGGCCAGCGGCCGCTCCGTGACCCGCTCCACGAGGTGCGCGAGCGACCGGAGGGGGGATTCGGGGGGGCCGATGGCGGCGTCGAGGCGCGCGGGTGTCGCCTCGCAGCCGGCGACGTCGTGGCGGACCCGCGTCGTGCCGGCGCGGAGTCGGCTGGCGCGGGAGCGGATCCGGTTGACGCCGAAGACGACGTAGGCGACCGCCCCCACCACCGGCGAGAACCAGATCAGCCCCACCCAGGCGATCGTCGATCGCGTGTCCTTCTTGGTGAGGATCGCATGGGCGGAGAGGACCACGTCGGCGAGCAGGAGCGCCAGGGTGACGAGGTGCGGCCAGAGCCGCAGCCACCAGGCCAGAACGCTCTCCAGGAACGATTCCATGCGTCGGTCCGCCGGGCTCAGGACGTGCCGCCGTGGCTCCGGCGGATGCCGCGCATCGCCGTGGCGTCGGGTTCGAGCGCCTTGTAGTGGCCGTCGAGCGGATAACACCCGCTGCGCAGGCCGCGCCGGGGCGCGGTCGTGCAGTCGCTGAAGGTCCGGCAGACGAGTCTCGCCTCGGGGGGGCGGCCGGCGAGCACGTCGGCGGGGAGCGAAGGACAGGAGAGGACCATCCTCCCGATGCCGACGCCGTCGATCCAGCCGTCACGCACCACCGCCTGGGCCGCGTGCGGCAGCCATTCCTGCAGATAGGTGTAGCCCGAGCCGATCATCGGCAGCCCCGGCACCGCCTGCTTGGCCACCCTCGCCGCGTCGATCTGCCGCCACACGCCCACGAGCGGATCCTCCGGCGGCGGATAGCCGTCGCTCGGCGGGTAGGCGGCGGGGCGCGTGACGTGGGGGGCGGCGTACGGGCAGCCCGCGGAGAGGTTCACCGCCGCCACTCCCAGGTCGCGGAGGATTCCCAGGAGCCGGATCGGCTCGGCGAGATCGATGCGCGTCGGGTCGCGCTCGTCGACGCCGAAGCCGCAGTCGTAGGGTTCGCCGGCCGGCCAGGCACAAGGCGCACCGCGGTCGTCGACCTTCTGCCAGGGGATCGTGTCGAAGAGGGAGAGCCGCACGCCGACGAGAATCCCCGGTACCTCCGTGCGGACCCGTTCCACGAGCGTGCGGAGGAGCCGCGTGCGTCCCTCGAAGTCGCCGCCATAGCGGCCCGGGCGGCGTCTGGCGGCAAGGAACTCGTGGACGAGATAACCGTGGCAGGCCTTGAGATCGACCATGTCGAAGCCGGAGTCGCAGGCGTCGCGGGCGGCGGCCACGTAGGCGTCGACGAGCGACTCGATCTCGGTGTCGCCGATCACGCAGTCGGCGCCGGACGCGACGCCATGCCGGGCGTCGAGGAGCGGATGCCGGAAGGCGACGCGCGGCTGGCGCGGCCCTGGCAGCGGCTGCGAGAAGCGCCCCGAGTGGGTGAGCTGGAGGGCGACGACGAGAGCACGATCGTCGCCGTGCGCGTCGCGATGGGCCGAGCGGACGGTGTCGAGGAGGAGACGGAGCCCGTCCCGGCCGAGTGACGGCGCGAGGAGCTGCCGGGGGTTCGCCCGTCCCTCCGGCACCACCGCCACCGCCTCCCCTCCCCAGACGAGCGCCGCCCCGCTCTCGCCGAAGCGCCGCCAGCGGCGCAGGAGCGTGTCGGTGGGGAGGCCGGTCTCGGTGGCATCCCAGCCTTCCATGGGATGGATGCAGAAGCGGTTGCCGGCGACGCGGTCGCCGAGCGGGAGCGGAGCCGCCAGCGGCGAGCCCTCGGCGGCGGAGCAGGCCCGGTCGTCGAGGGGGATCGGGGCACCGAGCGCCGCGAGGTGCTCGCGGAGCGCTGCCGCGGTGCCGAAACGGGTCATGCGGGGGAACGATGCCATGGGCCCAGAATATCCGCTCCTTCCCTCCGGCGGGGCCTGGCAGGCCGACGGCGGACTGGCCCGGCGGGAATCGGCGGGGGTACGCTCTGGCCATGGCACTCCCCCCCGCCCCCGTCGATCCGATCGCGCTCCTCCGGCCGTGCCGCCGCATCGAGGGGATCTCGGCCATCCTCCTCCCCTTCACCCCCTCCGGGACGATCGACGAGGAGGCCTTCGCCACGCACGTGGCCCGCACCGCCGCCTCGAGTGTCGTCCCGGCGGTGAACATGGACACCGGCTACGTCCACGCCCTCGACGCCGCCACGCGCGGCCGGCTGCTCGGGATCGCCCGCGGGGTCCTCGGTGACAAGCGGCCGGGCGATCTCGTGGCGGGGGCCTGCGTCGTCGACGCGTCGGGCGACCCCTTCGACGAGCGGGCGTACCTCGCCGCCTGCGAGCCGATCCTCGCCGCCGGCGCCACGCCGGTGCTCTTTCCTTCCTTCGGCCTCAACGCCGGGAGCGACGCGGACGTGCTCGCGCGGCTCTCGCGCCTCGCCGCCCGGCTCCCCGCCTTCATCGGCTTCGAGCTCTCCACCGCCTTCGTGCCGAGCGGCCGGATCCTTTCACTTCCCGCCTACCGCGATCTCCTCCACATCCCCAACTGCCTCGGCGCCAAGCACTCCTCCCTCTCGCGGCGCCTCGAATGGGAGCGGCTCGCGCTGCGCGACCGGGAGCGGCCCGACTTCCGCGTCTACACCGGCAACGACCTGGCGATCGACATGGTGCGCTACGGGAGCGACTGGCTCCTCGGCCTCTCCACCGCCGCCCCCGAGGCCTTCGCCCGCCGCGACGCCTGGTGGGCCGCCGGCGACCCCCGCTTCGACGAACTCGACGACGCCCTCCAGGCCCTCGGCGACTTCGCCTTCCGCACCCCCGTCCCGGCCTACAAGCACTCGATGGCCCAGGTCCTCGCCCTCCGCGGCTGGATCGGCTGCGACGAGCCCTGCCCGGGCGCCCCGCGCCGACCGGAGAGCGACCGCGAGGTCCTCGCCACGATCCTGGCCCGCATCGACGCCGCGATGGCGGCGGAGTGAGCGTCGAGGAGGGGATCGACCATGCGCGGGCGATGGTATCGGATCGCGATCGTGTGCAGCCTGCTCGCCGGCCTGAGTGACCTCTGGATCGGTGCCACCTCTCCCCTGCCCCATTCGTGGATTCGCGTCGTCACGGGCGGAATCATGCTTCTGACTTCCGCCGGTTGGTTGTACGTGTGGGCGAAGTCGCGGGCGTGATCGAATCGGCGCCAGGTCCCCCCCTCAAAACACGTTCGGCACGAACGTGCCGCCGCGGCAGCGCTTGAGGTGGGCGAGCGCCGCGACCTGGCCGGTCGTCTCCAGGGCGTCGCGGTAGACCGGGTCGTGGAAGCCCTCGATGTCGATGCTCCCGCGCCAGTCGGCCAGTCGCAATTCGGAGATCACGCGAGTCCAGTCGGTGTCGCCGAAGCCGGGGGTGCGGTGGTGGAGCCACGGGACGCCGCCGCGGAGGCCGTGCTCGCGGAGGACGGTCCAGTCGACCGTGGCGTCCTTGCCATGGACGTGCCAGATGCGGTGGGCCCAGCGGCGGATCTGCGGGATCGGATCGACGAGGCTCGCCATCTGGTGGCAGGGCTCCCACTCGAGGCCGAGGACGGGACTCTCGACCGCGGAGAAGAGCATCTCCCAGGCGCGCGGGGCGTGGGCGATGTTCCAGTCGCCGGCGTTCCAGTCGCCGCGCTTGTCGCAGTTCTCGAAGGCGATGCGCACACCCCGGTCGGCGGCCCGGGCGGCGAGGGGGGCGAAGACCTCGCGGAAGCGGGGGAGCGACTCCGGCACCGGCCTGCCGGGGATCCGCCCGGTGAAGCCCGCCACGACGTCGCAGCCGAAGGCGGGGGCGGCGTCGATGAGCGTCGCCCAGTCGGCGGCCGTCTCGGGGCTCGTGAGGGGATTGCCGTAGAGGCCGAGGGCGCTGATGCGCCGGGCGGGTTCCCCGTCCGGGAGGGGGAAGGCCGCGAGGAGGTCGCACAGCCCCCGGGCGAGCGTCGCCGGATCGCGGCCGGCGAGGCTGCGGCCGAAGCTCACCTGGAACGTCTCGAAGCCGAGCGGCAGGAGCGCCGCCACCACCTCGACGGTGCGTTCGTGGGCCGGCACGAGCGTGCCGATGCGGATGTCGTCGTGACCGTGCATGGCGGGTGATCCAGGAAGCGGCCCGAGCGGGCGCGGGGCGGTACACTGGACCGCATGAACAAGGCTTTCTGCAAGGAGCCGGAGCAGTCCGGCAGGCCGCTGTGCCCGCGCTGCGGCGCCGAGGGGATTCCGGTGTCGGAGGCCACGCTCCGCGCCCGCGTCGACGCGGCCGACGCGGAGAGCCTCGGCGAGGCGGCGGCCTGGTGCGATACCGAGAGCTGTCCGGTGGGGTATTTCGACACCCTCGAACGCGTCGTCGAGGTGGCGCGCGTCCGCGGCGTCCACTGGCCCAAGGATCCGGCCGGCGCGCTGTGTGCCTGTCACGGTCTCACCATCGACGACGTCGACGCCGACGTCGCCGAGGGGGATCCGCGGCGCGTCCGCGCCGTGCTCCTCGCGGCGGCGTCGCCCGAGGCCGAATGCCCCCTCCGCTCGGTCGACGGGCGGTCCTGCGTGGCCCGCGTGCAGCGGGCGTTCGTGAAGCGGAAGAACGCGGGCGGCTGACATGCGTCTCCTCTCCTGGAACATCCACAAGGGGATCGGCGGCCGCGACCGGCGTTACTCCATCGAACGCATCGTCGAGACGATCGAGTCGGAGAATCCGGATCTGGTCTGCCTGCAGGAGGTCGATCGGCTCGTGCGCCGCAGCGCCCGCGACGACCAGCCGCGTCTCCTCGCCCACCGGCTCCGCTATCACGCCGCCTTCCAGGCCAACGTCCACGTCGGGGAGGGCACCTACGGCAACCTCGTGCTGTCGCGATTCCCCATCGCCAGCCGTCACCGCCTCTCCCTCCGCCTCGGCACGAAGAAGCCGCGCGGCGCACAGCTCTTGGTGGTGGAATCGCCGGAGGGGCCGCTGCACCTCGTCCACACGCACCTCGGTCTGGGGGAGCAGGAGCGACGCTGGCAGGTCCGGCGCCTCCTCCTGCACCCGCTCTTCCGCTCGGGGGCCGTCCATCCCACGCTCATCGTCGGCGACTTCAACGACTGGCGCGACGCGCTCGGGCACGGGACGCTCGCCGCCGAGGGCTTCCGCCAGGTGACGAGCCCCCCGTCGGCGTTCCGCTCCTTCCCGGCGTGGCTGCCGCTGGGAGCGCTCGACAAGGCCTTCGCGCGGGGGGGCGTCGAGGTGGGGAGGGCCCGGATCGTGCGCACCCGGCTCACGCGCGACGCCTCCGACCATCTGCCCCTGATCGTCGACTTCCACCTCGGCTGACGGGCGGCGGGTCAGGCGCCGGTCGCGGCGGCGATCTCGCGGAGCGTTTCCCGGGCCGCCGTCACCGTCGCCTCGATGTCGGCGTCGGTGTGCGCCGCCGAGATGAACAGCGCCTCGTACTGGCTGCAGGGAAGATAGACGCCGCGTTCGATCATGCCCCAGAAGAAACGGGCGAAGGCCCCGGTGTCGCTCCGGGAGGCGCTTTTCCAGTCGGTGACCGGCCAGGGCGTGCCCTTCTGGAAGAACATCGTCATCATGCTGCCGACGCGCGCCACCGTGACCGGGACTCCCGCCGCGGCGGCGGCCGCGCGGAAGCCCTCCTCGAGGCGGGCGCCGGAACGCTCGAGGCGGGCGTAGGGGGGGTCGTCCCCGAGCTGCTCGAGCGTGGCGGTGCCGGCGGCCACGGCCAGCGGGTTGCCCGAGAGGGTGCCCGCCTGGAACACCTTCCCGGCCGGGAGGACATGGTCCATGATCGCCCGTTTGCCGCCGTAGGCCCCCAGCGGCAGGCCGCCGCCGACGATCTTGCCGAGCGTCGTCAGGTCGGGGGTGATGCCGAGGAGTTCCTGGGCGCCACCGTAGGCGAGACGGAAGCCGGTCATCACCTCGTCGAACACGAGCACGCTGCCGTGCTTCTCCGTCAGCCGGCGGGCCGCGAGGAGGAACTCGCGCGACGGCCTCACCAGACCCATGTTGCCGACCACCGGCTCGAGGATCACTCCGGCGATCGAGTCGCCACGCGCGGCGAAGAGGCTCTCGAGCTGGTCGACGGCACCGTAGTCGAGGACGATCGTGTCCTGCGTGGCGCCGGCGGTCACCCCGGGCGAGTCGGGCACGCCGAGCGTCGCGGCGGACGACCCGGCCGCCACGAGGAGCGAATCGACATGCCCGTGGTAGTTCCCGGCGAACTTGACGATCCCGGCGCGCCCGGTGAAACCGCGTGCCAGACGCACCGCGCTCATCGTCGCCTCGGTGCCGGAGCTCACCATGCGCACCTTCTCGACCGACGGCACCGCCGCGACGATCAGCTCGGCCAGCCGGCTCTCCGCCTCGGTCGGCGCACCGTAGCTCGTCCCACGCGCGAGCGCCCCCTCGATCGCGGCGACGACGCGCGGATGACGGTGTCCGAGGATCATCGGCCCCCACGAGCCGATGTAGTCGAGATAGCGGTGTCCGTCGACGTCGGTGAGCCACTGCCCCTCGGCGCCGGCGATGAACAGCGGCTCCCCGCCCACGCCGCCGAAGGCCCGCGCCGGGGAGTTGACACCGCCCGGGATGAGCGACTTGGCACGGGCGAAGGCGGCGTGGCTGCGGGGTCGCGGCGTGGTCGGCTCGGTCATCGGGGGGCCTCGGGGGGGAGCGGTGCACGGGGCTCGGGCGTCGTCGGTTCGGCGAGCAGCGCACGCACGCCGCGCAGCGCCTCCTCCGCGTGGGGGCGTCCGGCGTACGTGCCGACGAGACCCTCGAGAAGGGCACGCCGTTCGGCGAGCAGGGAGTCGCGGCGCGAGGGATCGACGGCCGCCGCGGCGTCGGCCCCGAGCCGGGCCGCCGCGGCGAGCGCCTCGTCGATCCGGGTCATGTCCTGCTGCCGTTCCTCGAGGGCCAGCGGCGACAGCCTGGCGATCTGCCGGCGCGCCAGATCGGCCCACAGCGTCTCGTCCTCCCCCTCGACACCGCTCCCGGGGAGTGGCTCGAGCGCGACCAGCGCCTGCAGCGCCTCGACGCAGGCCGACGGGCTCTCCTCTTCGCGGGCCATGGCGGCACGGTAGTCGCGCTCGAGGGGGGAGAGGAGGCGGCCGGTCCGGGCCTTGCGCCGGGTGCGCCGTTCGAGCCTGTCGATGGCGATCGTCCGATCGAGGGATGCCACCTCCCCCCCCCGTGGATCGTCGGGATAGAGGGTGAGGAAGCGTCGGATCGTCTCGGCCGCGTCGCGGAGGTCGCGGTCGTCGGCGGTCGACACCTCCTTGATGCGTCCGTACAGCGCGTCGGCGGAGGGGGGCTGGAGGAGCCACCACCCCCCTCCGAGCACGGCGGCGGCGATGGCGCTGGCGAGGACCCGTTGCCAGAGCGTCTCGCGGGCCTCGTCGCGCGCCCGCCGGGCGCGGTCCGCGCGGTCGAGTTCCGCGAGCGTCGTGTGCCGCCCCCGCGCCGTGCCGTCGACCCGGGTGGTGGCCGCCGCGGCCTGGGGCTCGGCATGGGTGGCGTCGTCCTCCCGCGCCGCGGTGGCCCGCACCGGCCGAGGGGCGGCACCGGGACCGGCGAGCGTCGGGGGCACGGGGCGGACGGGAACCGGGTCGGGGGGCCGGGAGGAGGGTGGGCCGACCATCGTCGTGCGCTCGCCCGCGGCCGGATGCGGCTCCGCCGAGCCACGGAACGGCTCGTCGGCGATCACCAGCTTGTCGACGACGCGGTCCTCGGCGGCCGTGGCGGGGCCCGGGGCGTCGTCCGGCACGTGGGTCTCGAGCGCCGAGAGCAGCCGCTGGAGCGCGAGCGCGCTGGCCGGACGGGCGTCCGGATCCTTGGCCAGGAGCCGGTCGATGAGGGTGTCGAGCTCCGGCGGCACCCCCTCCGCCACCGAGCAGACGCGCGGCGCCTGGCAGCGCCGCTGTTTCTCGATCACCTCGGTCACCTGCGTGCCGCGGAACGGTGGCCGTCCCGCGAGCATCGCGTACATCACGAGCCCGAGCGCGTAGAGATCGGCGCGGGCGTCGACCGGCAGGCCCGCGGCCTGCTCCGGCGCCATGTACTCCGCCGTTCCCACGATGTTGCCGTGGGCGGTTTGCGCGGCGGCGCCGAACAGCTTGGCGATGCCGAAGTCGGCGAGCTTGACCCCTTCGGCGGGCGGCCGGTCCTCGGCGACGAGGAGGTTCGACGGCTTCAGGTCGCGGTGGATGACCCCCTGGTCGTGCGCCACCTTCAGCGCCCGGGCCACCGCGTTGGCGGTGGCCACCGTCTCGCGCCAGGTGAATCGACGGCCGGAACGCAGCAGCTGCTCGATCGTCTTGCCGCGCACCAGCTCCATGGCGAAGTAGGGCTGGTCGTCCTCCTCGCCGAAGGCGAGCAGCTGCACGATGCCGGGGTGCCGCAGCCCCTTGAGCGTCTCGATCTCGGCGCGGAAGCGCGCCTGGAGACCGGCGTCGTCGGCGAGATGGGAGGCGAGGACCTTCACCGCCACCGGCTCGCCGGTGGTGGTGTCGACCGCCTCGTACACCGATCCCATGCCGCCCCGACCGAGGCGCTCGCCGATCCGGTAGGGTCCGAGTCGTTCCGGTGGCATGGGCGTCAGGGGGCGGATGACGGCGGCGGGTTCCACCCCTGCGGGGCGGCGTCGCCGACCATTGTCGGTGCATCGGGTAGAACTGTCGAACCGGCAGGCGTCGGGGCCGCGAAGGCGCGTCCTGCCCCCCTCCGCCCCCCCCCCGCCCTCGCCCCCCGCCCACCCCGTATGACCAGCCCCGTCCCCGCCCCGCGCGGTGTCCCCGGACCGGGAACCACGCGTCTCCTCGCCGCCGACACCAATCAGGCCCTCGGCCTGGCGGAATACTGCCTCGACTTCCTCCGGGGTGGGCCCACGGTCGGCGCGGCGACGCTCGAACGGCTCGAACGCTTCCATGGCGATGCCATCGGCTGCGGCGTCTCGGCGCTGGCCGCAGGGGCCAACGCCCCAACCGTGCTGCGCCGCGAGGCGCTCGCCTCCCCTCCGGCGGCGGGGAGCCGAGGGGCGATCTGCCTGGGGAGCCTGAGGCCGGTGTCGGTCGAGAAGGGGGTGGCGGCGGACTGCTCCGCGGTCCGCGAGTGGGATTCCAACGGCACGAACTTCGGTCACGACGCCGCCAAGGGACGGGTGGCCGGGGAGTTCGGGCACAACGACTTCTATCCGGTCGCCCTCGCGGCGGCCCGCGAGGCGCGGCTCGACGGCGACGCCACCCTCCGCGTGATGCTCCTCATCGACGAGATCCGCGGTCGGCTCGCCGAGGTCTTCGCGCTGCGCGCCTTCGCCATCGACCACGTCCACCACGGCGCCGTGGCGAGCGCGGCGGCCTTCGCGGCGGCGCTCGGCGGCGATGCCGGCGCGATCGAGTCGGCGATCGGGATGGTGGTGGCGCATTACGTCCCCACGCGCGCGATCCGGGCCGGGCACCAGTTGTCCGACAGCAAGGGGGCCTCCGCCGCGCTGGCCGCGGAGACGGCGGTATCGGCCGCGCGGCGGGCGCTGGCCGGATTCCTCGGGCCGCGCGACGTGTTCCGCAATCCGCTG